>Ga0194125_10007491_pt1 | contig 15707 bp, 18 predicted proteins | sample TA2KigC250mmetaG_FD_148626 | JGI IMG/M metagenome (GOLD analysis project Ga0194125, IMG submission 148626) | Freshwater microbial communities from Lake Tanganyika, Tanzania - TA2015034 Kigoma Deep Cast 250m | ecosystem: Environmental > Aquatic > Freshwater > Lake | place: Tanzania: Lake... | reverse complement strand
ATGACCGAGGTGAAACTCTATAAAAACTGGAGCACCAGCCGCGACGGCGGCCTGCGCACTTCGATTCGGGAGGAACTGAAACAATGACCACCTATTCCGCAGGAAGCAACCTGGAAAAAATCTTCAAGAGCGGGAAAAAAGCCGTAACCGGCGAATGTGGTCCTCCCCGGGGCGCCGATGCCGAGCACTTCCGGCACAAGGCAAATTTCTTGAAAGGCTGCGTCGACGCGGTGAACGTCACCGACAACCAGACCGCGGTGGTGCGGTTCTGTTCCATGGCCGCGGCCAAAATCCTCCTGGAAATGGGCATTGAACCGGTGATGCAGATGGTCACCCGGGATATGAACCGCATCGCGCTCCAAAGCAACATCTTGGGAGCCGCGGCCATGGGAATCAAAAACCTCCTGTGCCTCACCGGCGACCACCAGTCCTTTGGCGACCACCCCCAGTCCAAGAACGTCCATGACCTGGATTCGGTGCAACTTGCCAACGCCCTCAGAATGATGCGGGACGAGGGTAAGATGATCAGCGGCACCGAGGTGCAGGGCCGGCCCCAGATGTTCATCGGCGCGGCGGCCAACCCCTTCGCCGACCCCCAGGAGTTCCGGGTGGTGCGCATGGGCAAAAAGATCGCCGCGGGGGTCCAGTTCATCCAGTCCCAGTGCATTTACAACATGGAGCGGTTCCGCAAATTCATGGAGATGGCCAACGACATGGGCCTGACGGAGAAAGCCTACATCATGGCGGGCATCACCCCGCTGAAATCCGTGGGTATGGCCAACTACATGAAAAAATTCGTCCCCGGCCTGGATGTGCCCGACTCCTACATCACCCGCCTCAAGGGGGTGCCCAAGGACAAGCAGGGCGCGGAAGGCATCAAGATCGCGGTGGAGCAGATCCACGAGTGCCTGCAAATGAAAGGCATCGCCGGCATCCACCTCATGGCCATCGAATGGGAAGAGAAGGTCCCGGAAATCCTTACGGCCGCCGGCCTGCTGCCGAGGCCGACAGTTTCATAATCTGCAGCATTTTGATAACCCTCGAGCCCGGTCCCAGACCGGGTTTTTTTTATAAAGGGAAATGTAGTAACATGGTAGAATAATTTTGGACGATCTTATTCTCCACCTAGCTGGGCGAGCTTAAAAGATAGCGGACGTGGAGCGCCTTACCTACGGGATTTTTTATGGATAATTGTATTTTTTGTGATTCTCCGGTTAATAATTTTGAGGCGGAATGTAGTACTTGTGGGTTTAATTCTTCAAGTGAATCTTTCAATGCAGATGTTGTCCAATCATATTATAATAATTTAATGAGAAATGATTGGCCAAAAGGAATTAGATTTCTCGATAATCTTAATAAAGATTTAATACGAAGGAAAGGGGTTGCATCAACAAATCCCAAAAAAGGTGGATGGTCTAAAGCAAAGACCGCTGAATTATTGGGAAAAAGTAAATCTTTGATTTCTGAACTTATTAATTTGGCAAAGGAAATGCTGAATTATCCTGAATTAGAAAAGAGCAGGACATCAAATATTGCTATTAGAAGATTAAGGGAAATCAAGACAGGAGGTATAATTTCTGATATTCAATGGGAATTAGAGTTGCAAAATAGTGTTGCTGAACAATGGGATAGATTATTTGATAAATGGGAATTACTAGACCAAAAGAACCAGGGAAAATATAATACAAATGAAATTGGCGAAATAGATTTCTTAGCAGAACATAAAACTGAAAAAGGAAGATATTTAGTTATCGAATTAAAAAAAGAACAAGCTTCCGATAATACCGTGGGACAAATTTTAAGATATATGGGATGGGTAAAAACCAAGCGTGCCGGAGAAAATGGAAAAGTAGAGGGTATAATCATCTCAAGGTCCGAAGATGAAAATGTTAAATATGCATTGGTATATACAACAAATATTTCATTAAGATTTTGGAGGGTTCAAGGCAACAGATTTACCATTGTTAGCCCAGATGAAGCCCTTCTGGAAAAAATTAACAAGCTTACCCCTGAGGAAAAGAATAGGTTAATTGAAAAAATTAAAGAAAGGGATCGAACATGAAGGCAAAAGCATTAAAAGCCAAAGTAACTAAGAGAGGGTTGATTATCCCCAAAAGCATGCTGGCGGAGGCTGAGGAAGTAGAAATCCGAAAAGAGAACCATCGAATTGTAATCTCTCCGATTAGCAAAACAGACCCCATCCTTAATCTTGGGAAACATCCCGTGAAGTGTGGCTTGCCAGATGGCTCGGAAGATCATGACAGTTATCTCTATGGTTCCAGACCATGAGAAAGCTATTTCTGGATACCGGCTACCTCATAGCTCTGGAAGCCGCAGATGACCTTAATCACCAAGTTGCATTAACCCACTGGCAAAACCTGAGCAGTAATTTGCCTCTTATCATTACAACATCGTATGTTTTTGATGAGGTTATTACATTTTTTAACAATCGAAATCGACATGCGAAGGCCGTTGAAATAGGGAAGCTCCTGTTGGGAAGCCCATCGGTCAAATTTATTCATATTGATGAAGATATGTTACATGAGGCATGGCGGTACTTTATTCAACATTCAGATAAATCTTATTCTTTTACGGATTGCACTTCTTTCGTTGTCATGAAACGGCAGAGAATCCGAGCGGCTCTCACCTTCGACCAACATTTTGTGCAAGCTGGGTTTAAACGGGAACCCTGAGCCAAAATTTTTTTATAGCCTGATATTAAAAAAGATAGGCCATGGAATCAATAACGGTCTCTAAATTCAAAGCTACCTGTCTGACAGTGGTGGAAGAAGTGGCCCGGCAAAAGAAGCGGGTACTCATTACCAAACGCGGCAAGCCTATTGCCGAATTAGTCCCTTATGAAGAGGCAACGGAACCGCCTCTTAAGGACACGGTGTCTTTTGTAGGCGATATTATTTCTCCCCTGGCCCCGGAGGACTGGGAAGCCTTGAAATGAGCAAGGCCCCACACCTTGAAGCATACCCAATATCCCATGCAAAATTTTTCCCCTGCGCCTATAATGTAAACGCTGCTAATCCCGGTTTTTTTAACCGAAAACTGAAAACTGAAAACCGAAAACTATAATCGCGGCTGACAAGGGAGAACGCCATGCTGATAAACGACTGGATGACCCGGGAGCCCATCACCGTTGAAGACGAGACCTCCATGATCAAGGCCATTCATATTATGAAACAGCACCGGTTCCGGCGCCTGCCGGTGACGCACCAGGGCCGCCTGGTGCCGGGGCGCAAGGGTAGATTCCTATGGGACACTGACCGCCTTTTCGGAATTTAATGCGGGCTGCGTCTTACGCACTGGTTATAGCTGTAACCACCCAAACCGCGGCTTCGGAGGAAAATTCAGTGAAATACTTCTCTCACTTACGGAATTTGCCGGTTCTGCTTCTGCTGGCGCTAGTGGTTGCGTCCGTTTTTCTTCCGGGCTGCTCGCCCATCGATTCCCTCTGTACCAAGCGCCTTTATCTCTTCCGGGACACGGAGGCAAAGAGCTTGGCTCCGGCCAACATGGCCTTGCTGATCACCGATCCGGCCGTGTTAAATTCCCTGGCGCCCGAGGCCGCCTCCAAAGTTATCCAAGGTCTGCCCTGGGCCGAGGACAAACCGGCCCATGAGTCCGATGCTTATCATCTTTCCGTGGAGAAGCTGGACGGCCGCGTAATCTATCAGGGCTTATGCCTGGACACCATGGTGACCAACGTCTGCGAAGTCCGGGCCGGCCAGCGGGGGGTTACGGGTAAACTGGACCTATTCGGCCCTTGGGGCCATCAGAGCGCCCGGGATACCGTCTCCCTAAGTCTGGCCCCGGGAGGCGTCTATTTCCTCCATCCTGACTGGCAACTCATGACGCCGGATAAAAATTTCCGCCTGCAAGCCGACCTCCTGCCCCTCAAATACGACGCCGCCCTGCGGGCCAAGCTGATGGATTGGCTGAAGCGTAATACTAAAGGGTGCTCCCTGGAATAAAGAGTAGGAATCTCAAATCCTCAATTCTATGCTATAAAGGAACCAATCCCTTATAGAGTCCATAGGAGGCCAAGTTATGTCTCCCAAAGCCCCCCCCGACAATCCCTTTTCCATTCAGCCCGACACTTTGGCCATGAAGGACAAGGCTGCCCAAGAGGGCCTGGAGACGGTGTGGGACCGCTTTCAGACCCAGCAGCCCCAGTGCGGCTTCTGCGAACTGGGGCTGTCATGCCGCATTTGCGTCATGGGCCCCTGCCGCATCGACCCCTTTCAGGAAGGCCCCCAACGGGGGGTGTGCGGCGCCGACGCGGACATCATGGTGGCCCGGAACCTGGCCCGCATGGTGGCCGCGGGGGCGGCGAGCCATTCGGACCACGGCCGGGACCTGGTGGAGACCCTCTTGGCCGTAGCGGAGGGCAAAGCCCCAGGCTATCAGATAACCGACTTGGCCAAGCTGGACCGCATCGCGGGGGAATTCGGGGTGGCTGCGGACCTCCCACCCCAGGCCAAGGCCAAAGAACTGGCCCTGGCCCTGATGGAGGAGTTCGGCATCAAGAAGGGCTATTTGGGCTTCACCCGGCGCCTGCCCGCGGCGCGGCTGGAGAAGTGGCGCAAGCTGGGCATCGAGCCCCGGGGCATTGACTGGGAAATCTCCGAAATGCTCCACCGCACCCACATGGGGGTGGACAACGACGCGGTCAACCTCCTGCTCCAGGCCCTGCGGGCGGGGCTGAGCGACGGCTGGGGCGGCTCCATGATCGCCACGGAAGTCTCCGACATCCTCTTCGGCACTCCCAAGCCCACAGCTTCCCAGGTGAACCTGGGCGTTTTAAAGCCCGATGAGGTGAATATCATCCTCCACGGCCACAATCCCCTGGTCTCCGAGATGGTGGTGCGGGCCGCCCAGGACCCCCAGCTTGTCGGCCGGGCCCAAGAGCTGGGCGCCAAAGGCATCAACCTCGCGGGTCTGTGCTGCACCGGAAACGAAGTACTCATGCGCAAAGGCATTCCCATGGCCGGGAACCACCTGCTCCAGGAACTGGCCATCTTAACCGGCGCGGTGGAGGCCATGGTGGTGGATTACCAGTGCATCATGCCGTCGTTGGGAGACCTGGCCTCCTGCTATCACACCCTGTTTTTCACCACCTCGGGCAAGGCCAAGTTCCCCAAGGCGGCGCCTTTAACCTTCACCCCGGAAACCGGGGAAGCCCTGGGGCGGCAGATCGTGGCCCAGGCGGTGGAGAATTTTGCCCGACGCCAGCAAGTGAGAGTGTTTATCCCCGTCGCGCCCGTGGCCCAGGTCACCGGGTTTTCCGTGGAGGTCATTCAGGAGGCCCTGGGGGGGACCTGGGAGCCGCTATTGGACGCCATCAAGGCCGGGCATATCCGGGGCGCCGCGGGGGTAGTGGGGTGCAACAACCCCCGGGTGGTCCAGGACTATGGCCACACCAACCTCACCCAAAAACTCATCGCCGCGGATATCCTGGTCCTGGACACCGGCTGCGCCGCGGTGGCCCACGCCAAGGCGGGGCTGAAGGTGCCGGAAGCCGCGGACCAGGCCGGTCCCGGCCTCCAGGCGGTTTGTCAGGCCCTGAAGATTCCGCCGGTTTTGCACATGGGCTCCTGCGTGGACAACACCCGCATCGTCAATCTGGCGGCCATTCTGGCCAACGCCCTGGGGGTGGACCTGGATCTGCTGCCGGTGGCTGCCGCGGCCCCGGAGTGGTACTCGGAGAAGGCCGCGGCCATCGCCTGCTACGCGGTGGCCAGCGGGGTGTTCACGGTCCTGGGGGTGGCGCCCCCGGTGTTGGGGAGCAAGACGGTCACCGACGTGCTGCTGAATGGGATTGAAGCCCACTTGGGAGCGAAATTTGCGGTGGAGCCGGACCCCTTTAAGGCGGCTAAGCTCATCATCAATCACGTGGAGGGCAAACGGCGGGGGCTGGGGTTGGACGCGCGGCTGTAAGGCGGGGTATCCACCTCAAACCTTTATGTTGCGTTCCACCTAATATGGGGTCTTTAAAATGTTTAAAGAAGCCAAAAAGATAATCAGCCTCTTTGAACAGTCTGTGGCCAAGTTGGTCCTCCATTGTGTAAGTACTTTGCCCCTTCCTTTGGGAATAAATAAAACAATCGGCGTTATGAAAGGAGTAAAATCAACTTTCATTGTGGACCATAAATTATATGAGCTTCCGGTCTATGGCATCTTTTCCACTTTTACAAAAGGATACCTCGAAACCGTGATTGATATTCTACTCGACAAAGGACTACTCGAAATAATAATGGTCTCAAAATATGACAACCTCCCAATCCTCAGCCTTACTCCTAAGGGGCAAGATTTTCTAAATAATCAGGTCATAGTTGAAACCCCATTCGCTGAAGAGCTGAGAAACAAAGAAATCATCTTACTCAGCAATGAAGAACAAGAACTTTTCCACGAGATGAGGAAGTTGCGGCGAAAAATCGCTATTGAGAATGAAATCCCCCCCTATACTATAATTCATGATAGTGTCTTGAGAGAAATATCGAGGTTAAAGCCGCGAGCAGCAGATAAGTTGCTTTCAATACGAGGAATTGGGGAAAACTTTGTCCGGAAGTATGGTGATGATTTCCTGAAATTGATCCATCAATACTCGAATTAAGAAAAGAAGGTGGGCTTGCCCTCCTTCTTTTATAATTAACATACGTTGGGTTTGCCCTGTTTTTCCTTAAACTTAAAATAATTTAATTTATCCGGTGTCAAAGAGCGATCCCCTCCCGCCGGATATTGCGCAGAAAAGGCCCCTGGCGGTGCAGGAACCGATCCTGGTCCATGAACACGCAGGCGATGACCACGTCGTGCTCCAGGCTCAATTCCGCCACTATAAAACTGGTCCGGTCAATCTCCTCCCCGGCGTCCACCGGCCCTTTCAATACCACCAGGACATCGATATCCGAGCCTTCGGGGTCATAATCTCCCCGGGCCGCGGAGCCGTAGAGGACCAACCGCATCAAGCGGTTGCCGTAAAGGGCCGTCAGGCGTTCCCGCAACTCTCCTAAGACGCGGCGCAATGTATCTTTCATGGCAAGGCCAGTTCCATGCAACATAATGGAAAAATAACAAAAAATTTCGTAGTTATCAAATGTTATCCCTTCAGGAAAATTCATCCGGTAAACCCGTTTAGCAAAATTATTTGACTTGCCCTGGTGAAAAAGGTAAATATTATTGAATTACCGCCTTTTAATCGACATTTCCTACAGGAGGCGCCCATGTCCGAACCGCTTACTGTGAGCGACGGAGATTTTGAGCAGGAGATCCTGAAATCCGATATGCCGGCCATGGTGGACTTCTGGGCCGCCTGGTGCGGTCCCTGCCGGGCCATCGCCCCGGTGGTGGAAGAGTTGGCCCGGGATTATGCCGGCAAGGTGAAAGTGGCCAAGATGAACGTGGACGAAAACGCCAAGACCCCGGCCAAATATGGCATCAGGGCCATTCCCACCCTCATCATCTTTAAGGGCGGGCAGGTGGTGGAGCAAATCACCGGCGCGGTTTCTCGGTCCCTCATTGAAAACGCCTTGAAAAAAGCCCTCTAAGCAATTGGATCGGAGATGGCTTGGGATTATGATTTAATTATTGTCGGGGGCGGCCCCGGGGGCCTCACCGCGGGCATCTACGCCGGCCGGGCCCGGCTCAAATCCCTGCTCATCGAGCGGCTCATCCACGGCGGCCAGATGATGACCACCGACCTGGTGGAAAATTATCCTGGCTTTCCCGACGGCGTCTCCGGGTTCGAACTCAGCGACCGCATGCGTAAGCAGGCGGAACGCTTCGGGCTGGAGGTCCTGGCGGGGGAAGTCCTGGACCTGCAACCCGGCCCGCCCCACACCGTGGTTCTGGAAGACCGGCAGCTCACCGCCGGAGCCGTAATCATCTCCAGCGGGGCCGGCTACCGCCGCCTGGAGGCTCCGGGAGAACACGAATTCACCGGCAAAGGCGTCAGCTACTGCGCCACCTGCGACGGGGCCTTGTACCGGGGCCACACCATCGCGGTGGTGGGCGGCGGCGACACCGCGCTCACCGACACCATCTTCCTCACCCGCTTCGCCGATAAGATCCACCTGATTCACCGCCGGGACGCCCTCCGGGGGGAAAAAGTCCTCCAGGAACAAATTTTTGCCTCAGAAAAGGTGGAAATCCACTGGGATACCGTGGTCCAGGAAATCCAGGGGGCCGAGGCGGTGGAACGGGTCCGGCTGAAAAATGTCAAGACTGGAGAGGAGGCCGCCCTGGAGGTTACCGGGGTCTTCATTTTTGTGGGCATCACTCCCAATTCCGGATGGCTGAAAAACCGGGTGGCCATGGACGAATGGGGCTTCATTTTCACGGATGAACAAATGGCTACGGACATTCCGGGGGTCTTTGCCGTAGGGGACGTGCGCCACAAACTCCTGCGGCAGATTGCCACGGCCGTGGGCGACGGCGCCATTGCGGCCTTCGCCGCGGAACATTACCTGGCGGCGCATCATCGGGGGGGGAAGGCATGAAAGGACAAAACTGGATCAAGCTGCTGTTGGTGGTAGGAACGGCCGCCCTGGTGGCCAACTGTGGCACCATTAAGGGCTGGTTCGGCAAGAAATCCGGTCCCGACAGGCCGCCCGAGGTCATGGCGGAAGAAGGCATCCAAAAGCTGAAAAAGAAGAAGTACGACGACGCCATCGAGACCTTTGAAAAAGTGCGGGACCGCTATCCTTACAGCGACCAGGCGATGTTGGCCCAAATCAAGGTGGCAGACGCCTACTTCTACAAAAAGAAATATGACGAAGCCCTTACGGCTTACAAGGAGTTCGAGAAGCTCCACCCCACCAATAAGGCGGTGCCTTATTGCATTTACCGCCAGGGGATGTGCTTTTACCGCCAGCGCTCCACCATTGACCGGGATCAGACCTTCAGCCTCAAGGCCCTCCAGGAATTTCGCCGGCTGAAGCAGAAGTTCCCCCAGTCCGATTATATCCCCAGGGCGGACAAATATATCGCCCGGTGCATCCAGGACCTGGCGGAGCACGAATTTTACGTGGCCGAATTTTATTATCGGACCAAGCGTTACCAGGCGGCTTTAGACCGTTACCAGGGGATGGCCCAGGAATATCCCAACTTTCCCCAAAAGTCCCTGGTGCAAAAGCGCATCGAAGAATGTCAGAAAATTATAAACACGCCGGAAGAAAAGAAGGGCGGCTTCGTCTCCAAAGTCACCAGCATTTTTGACGCCAGGTGGTGAGGCCGATACCCGGCGGCGTTGGAAAGTTATTTAAGGGCGGGGTTTCCCGCCCTTTTTTGTTTGTATGGCCTGGGGAGACTCTTCCAGGAGCCCACTGCTTACCCAGGGCTAGGAATTAATAACAAAGTGCATTTAAACTATATTTTTGTAGCGGGCACAATTTGTTGCGCCCTCAAAACGGGCGCGATCACGCCCCCACGTTTTGCGCCTTTTGGTTGGGACTTAATATTATACCATTTTCTCTTTCAAGTGCAACAAACTTAATCTGTAACTTATTGATAATCCGTAATTATCTTTACCGAAAACCGAAAACCGAAAACCGAAGACCGAAGACCGAAAACCGAAAACCGAAAACCGAAAACCGTATTAGAGCGTTAAACACAAGCTTCAAGAGGAATCCCTTATATTAAGGTTGAAATATCGAAAGACCGATAACTTAAATCAGGGTATTCTCCCAGCACCATTGGAGTTTGGGCATGAGAAAGCGGAAATTCCCGATTCGAGTGATGGTCTTGTTAGCATTTATGGTTTCAACCGCCCGGGCTGACACCCTCTCGATCCCCGGTAGCGGGGTTTGCGAATTTCTGCTGCACGAGCTGGCCGCCGGCTACAACGCCCGCCATCCCGGGCGCCAAGTGATCATTCCTCCCAGCGTGGGTTCTAAGGGGGGAATCCGGTTGGTGGGGTCGGGAGAGGCGGTGCTGGGCCGGGTGGCCAGTAATATGAAGGACAATGCCAAGGCTTATGGCCTTACCTATCTCCCCTTCGCCCGAGACGCGGTGGTCTTTGCCGTGGGCGCCAATGTGACCGTGGATAACCTGTCCACCGAGCAAATAGTGGGTATTTACCAGGGACGGATCACCAACTGGCAGGAAGTGGGAGGCCGCCCCGGGGTGATCCGGGTCCTCGTCCGCCAGCCCGGCGACTCTGTCCTGTTGCAAATCGGCCGGCGCATCCCGGAATTTCAAACCATGACCTTTCCAGCCGACAGCAAGATGGTGCACTATGGCCCGGAAATGGGAAAAATGCTGGGAAAATACAAACTTGCCATCGGCATGGGGGCCAAGAGTTCCCTCCTGAACCCGGAACTCCTTATCAAGCCCTTGGGGTTGGACGGCATCAGACCTGACCCGGAAAATATGTTGAACGGCAAGTATCCCATGCTGGAAGATTTTGCCCTGATATTCAAGGAAAACCGTCTAACTCCCCTGGCCCGGGATTTTATGGATTTCATCTTTTCTTCATCCGGTCAGGAGACTATGCACAAATACGGGGTAATCCCCCTAAAGAAATAGCCACGTTAAGGCCATGCTGCGAAAAAGCCTGACTATTCCCATTATCGCGATTTTTACGGCCATAGCCTGCGGCACTCTGTTTTTGGGCTATTTCATCAACATCAGCTCCTTGAAGGATGCCCTGGAAACCCGGGAGGCGGACAAGGCCAACCACATCAATTTCATCATCAGTTCTATCATCGATGATGATATCAAGAGACTCTCGGAGCTCTCCAAGGTGCTGCGGGAAAACCTGGAATTGGTCCAGGCCTTGGCGCGTTACTACGAATCCCCCGATACCTTGGGATCCTTGCACCGCTTGCTGGATAACTGGAACAGCCAACTGGAAGTGGACATGTTCGACCTGACGGACCGACGAGGGGTGGAAATTTACTGCTGCGCGCGCTGCCCCGTCGAGGAACGCGGCTGCCCCGGGTGGGGGGTGGAGGAGGCCCTGGCCGGGAAACCCTGATTTCCACCGATAAAATTCCCTGGGGGGGCTGGGCCATCAGGGTAGTGGCCCCAGTTGCCGCCGGCCGGGAAGTTTACGGCGTCTTGATTCTGGCGACCAACCTGAATCATAATTTTGCCCGGAAGATTGCCAAAGCCACCAATACCACCATCTTCTTAACCACCATGGCCAAAGTGCTGGCCAGTTCCCTGCCGCCGGAGCAGGGCCTCCAGGTGGATTTTGACAAAGTCCAGCAAAGCCTCCTGGAAAAGCGTTCCATTTTTCAGAACGATTACCAGACCCAGCGCAGCGTCATGTACACGCCCTTAAAGGTCGTGGATGAGATCCTGTGTCTGGTGATCAGCTCCGACACTTCGGGCATCTCCGGGCTGCTCCGCCAGAAGCGGACCCAGTTGCTCACCAGCTTTCTGGTGATCCTGATGGCGACCGTCGTTCTGGGGGCGAGCCTGACCTTCGCAATCACCAAGCCTATGCGGCGCTTGCAGACCCGGGCCCAGGAGGTGATCAAAGAGTTTTCGCCGAAAGACTTGCCCATCCAGCCCCGGGGCAACGAAATTCACACTTTGACCCAGGCATTTGACCTCATGCTGGCCGTGATTAAAAAACACATTGAGGAATTAAGGGAGGCGGAGCGGTTCCAGGCCAGCATCTTCGCCAGCATCAAGGACGGCATCAGCATCATAGGCCCGGACCTTACTATCATACAGGTTAATCCCACGTTGGAAAACTGGTTTGCCCATTACTCCTCATTGATCGGGCAAAAATGCTACCAAGTCTATCGGGGACGGGAAGAACCTTGCGATCCCTGTCCGGTTCAAAGAACTTTTCAAACCGGGAAAAGTGACTATGAGATTATGACCAGGGCTGACAAGGATGGGGAGTTCAACGACTGGGTGGAGATTTACACCTTCCCCATGAAGGATCCCGTCTCGGGAAAGCTCACCGGGGTAATCGAATACGTCCGGGAAATAACCGAACGGAGACGCACCGAAGAAGCCTTGAAGGAAAAAGAAGAGCAACTACGCCAGGCCCAAAAAATGGAGGCCATCGGCCGCCTGGCCGGCGGAGTGGCCCATGATTTCAACAATATCCTGACCGCGGTCAGCGGTTATTCTGAACTTTTACTCATGCAGCTTCCGCCGGAGAGTCAGGAACATTTGGAGGTGCAAGAGATCCATAAGGCTGCGGCGCGGGCTGCGTCTCTCACCCGGCAGCTCCTGGCCTTCAGCCGCAAGCAAGTGATTCAGCCCCGGCCCCTTAATCTCAATGAAGCCATCTCGAGCCTGGAAGGGATGCTGCGGCGGCTCATCGGCGAGGACATCGACCTGGCCGTCTCCCCGGGAGAAGGTTTGGGGCTGGTGCTGGCGGATGCGGGCCAGATGGAGCAAGTCATCGTCAACCTGGCGTTGAATGCCCGGGACGCCATGCCCCGGGGCGGCAAGCTCACCTTGGAAACGGCCAACGTGGACCTGGATAGCTCTTACGCCCGGACCCACCTGGACGTGGAGCCCGGCCCATACGTAATGCTGGCGGTGAGCGATAGCGGCCAAGGTATGGATGCCGAGGTCCGCTCCCGTATTTTTGAGCCCTTTTTCACCACCAAAGAACTGGGTAAAGGCACCGGGCTGGGTCTGTCCATGATTTACGGCATCGTCAAGCAAAACCGGGGACACATCTGGGTGTACAGCGAACCCGGACAGGGAACCACCTTCAAGATCTACCTGCCCCGGATGCAACAGCCGGTTGAAGCCGACGGGCTCCATCTCCGGCCGGCGGTCTTGGCTGGGGGGCGCGAAACTGTTTTGCTGGTGGAAGATGACGAGGTGGTGAGAAGGGTGGTAGGCAAGATGCTCCAGCGCCAGGGTTATCAGGTGCTGGAAGTGGCCGATGGGCGGGAAGCCCTGGAGACCAGCGACACCCACCCGGAGCCGATCCACCTGATCCTCACGGACGTAGTTATGCCGGGGATGAGCGGTCCGGAATTGGCCGTTCGGGTAACTCAAAAATATCCGGAGATCAAGGTGTTGTTCATGTCGGGACACACGGAAAACACCATTGTGCAACATGGGGTGTTGGAGCCGGGGGTGGATTTTATCCAGAAGCCCTTTAAATATGACGACTTAATGCGCCGGGTGCGGGAGGTTCTGGACCGGCCCGGGGCCGTGGCTCCGGGAAGACCCAGTGAAAAACCGAAAACCGAAAACTGAAAACTGAAAACTGCCCTACGCGGTTCGCAGCGCTTCCAACAGCGGCAGCCGGGCCGCTTTCAGGGCCGGCAGCAGGCCCCCCAACAATCCCATCCCCAATCCGAAGATCAAACTCTTTATCATGATCCCCGGCGTCAGGGTAAACTTAAAAGACAGCTCCGCAAAGCTGGACCAGTTGATGGTGGACAGAGTGATAAAGTTGAGCAGCGACGCGGGCAACAGGCCCAGAATCCAACCCAGGAACCCCAGAAGCACGGATTCCAGCAAGAATGCCAGCAGGATGTGATGGCGCTGGAAACCCAGGGCCCGCATGGTGCCGATCTCGGCCACCCTGGCCCCCACCTGGGCGTACATGGTGACCATGGCCCCCAGGATGGCTCCCACGCTGAAGATCCCGGTGAGCACCAGCCCCAGGAGGCGGATGAAGGTGGCCAGGCGCCGGGACTGGGCCTCGTACATGTCCACCTCCCGGAGCACCTGCACCGGCAGGCGGGGGTCCCCTTCCAGGCGGGATTTGACGGTGAGAAAGGCCCCCGGGTCCTGGAGGCGGAAGACCACCGAGGAATAGACGGTGCGCCGGAAGGCCTGGAGAAGCTGTTCCACGTCCCCCCAGATTTCTGAGCTGAAGCCGGTGTTGCCGGCGTCGAAGATCCCCACTACCTGCCAGGTGCGCATGGCGAAGCGCAGAGACTCCCCCAGCCCCGCGCCCTGGAAGCGCCGGGCGATTTGAACCCCCGCCATGATTTCCGTGGACCCGGGGCGGGGAAAGCGTCCCGCGGCCAGCTTAACCTCCCGGCGCAAAGGAAGGGATGTGGCCTGCACCCCCCGGATAATGACGTTGGCCGGGGTTTTCGCCTCCCGTTTGGTAAGGTTCACCAGGATAATGGCCTCATCCGCCACCATCTTGCGGCCTTCCATGTCCAGGGCGATTTCCGGCTGCGCCCCGATGATCCCCGCCTGGGTCCGGTCAATGGAACTCTGCACCTCGGTTTCGCTGCCGGCCCGTAAGACCACCACGTTGTCATAGGAGCCGGTGGCCACCAAAGTGCGGCGCAGGCCTTCGGCCAGCATCAGCACCGCCGCGAAGACAAAGATCACCAGGGCCATGCCCCCGGCGGTGAGCGCGGTGGTCAACCGCCGGGCCAACAGGTTGCGGTAGCTATAGGAGATGGGGATGGGCATAAGTTTATCTGCTGCTCTTTAGTGATCTATTGCTGTACCGGCACAACTGCTGAAAAGGATAGTGACCGCCATTAACCGCAAACCGCGTTTACCCCACTTTGGTCATCGCCTCGGCAATCCCCACCCGGGCGGCCCGCCAGGCGGGCAGGACCGCGGCCAGGAGGCCCACGGTAAGGGACACTCCCAGCCCCAAGGCCAGGGTCTCCAAGGTCACCTGAAAGATCCCGAAATACTGCAGCACCGCGGTGGGAAAGGCCCAGATGGCCGGGATGGTCAGGGCTAAGCCCAGTAACCCTCCCAGAACCGCCAGGACCATAGACTCCCCCAGGATAACCCCGCTGAGGAACCGGGGCCGGAAGCCCATGGCCTTCATCACCGCGTATTCCTTCATACGCTCCCTGGCCCCCATGGCCATGGTGTTGGCCAGCACCATGAGAATCACCCCGATGACCAGCCAGGAGACCGCCTGGATGGCCAGCAGGATGGCCTCGGTCATGGCCACGAAACCCAGGTTGAATGCCTTTTCCGTTTCCGTCAGGGTTTCAGCCAGGGAATTTTTAAAGACCGCGTCGATCTGCTCGGAAACCGGCCCGGCCAGGTCCGGCGAAGCCACCTGCACCAGGAACCAGCCCACCCGGTCCGCCCTATCGGGGGCCAGTTTTTTCATCTGCTCATTCAAGTAGTCCCAATGGAAGAACAACATGGTTTCGTCCGTGGCGGGGTCCCGGCCCTTGTAAATGGCCCGCAAGTTAAGCTGATAGTCCCCCGGAAAGTAGGTGCCCTTGAGTTGAATGACGTCTCCCACCTTCCAGCCGAAGCGGGCCGCCAGTTTGCGCCCTGCCAGGCACCCCTGGCGGTCCCGGACCAGGGCCAGCCTCTGGTCTTCGGGAATGAGCAGTTCCGGGGCCAGATCCAAATAGCCCGGCAAGGACGCGGCAAACTGGGGGAAAAAGTGCTTTTTATCCACATAGATGCCTTCAAACCAGTAGGCGTGGGCTACGCCGGTGACTCCGGGCAGGGCCTTGATTTTGGCCTGATAAGCCACGGGCAGAGGGGAGACCAGGGATACGGCGTTGCGGGTCACCAGGCGGACGGGCGAGGAGGCGTCCACCCCGGCGTACCAGGCGTCCACCATGGTGCGCAGCAGGGCAAAGGCCAGGATGGCCAACGCCATGCCCAGGATGGTCAGCCCGGCCCGCAAGGGGTGTCGCAGGGTATTGCGCCAGATGAGTTTTAGCATGATTGTTTAGTGTTTTTGAGGGGAGGGCCGGGGGACGGCAAGTCCCCCGCCCTCCCCTCAATCTCCCCTCCCAGCCCCCTCTAAGTGGCCGTGG
>Ga0194125_10007490_pt1 | contig 15709 bp, 15 predicted proteins | sample TA2KigC250mmetaG_FD_148626 | JGI IMG/M metagenome (GOLD analysis project Ga0194125, IMG submission 148626) | Freshwater microbial communities from Lake Tanganyika, Tanzania - TA2015034 Kigoma Deep Cast 250m | ecosystem: Environmental > Aquatic > Freshwater > Lake | place: Tanzania: Lake... | reverse complement strand
TGAGTAGTTACACGTCCATTATCATACACAGGGAGTGTTAGAAAAATACAAATAAAACGTTAGAAGTTCACAAACGTTTTGTAAACGTTTTATTAGCGGTAAAATCGAGGAAGAAAATCCATTCCACATGTTTGTTTTTTGTATACAATAGATTCACTGAAAAAATACATGAACGAGGGGCGGGGCGGCATATATGGGGGGTGCTGCGCCCCCCCCCATATATGCCGCCCCAAATCCTCTACTCATCATCGCAGCAGACTCCCTCCACTGCCAGTCGCGGTGGATCACTGGAGAGCTGATCGAACTCTGATTGGGGTAGACGAACCAACTCGTATCGAAGATAAAATCAAAGCGAGGTGAAGTATGACAACACCAACAACAAGAAAGATCATAGCAGTTTTGATTGCCCTGATGTTCTTCGTTTCAGGCTGCGACCCCACAGGGAGGGGTTCGCGAGGAGTAGATGAAGTCAGTGGCCGGATCACGGTTTCTGGAGCCTGGGCGCTCTACCCCATGATGATAAAGTGGGGTGAAGAATTCCAAAAAACACACCCCGAGGTTCAATTCGATATTTCCGCCGGGGGCGCCGGCAAAGGCATGGCCGACGCATTGGCAGGCGCTGTTGATATCGGCATGGTTTCCCGCAATATCTACCCTGAAGAAATCGAAAAAGGCGCTTTCTGGGTCGCTGTTACGAAAGATGCTGTCTTCCTGACAGTCAACGAACAGAATCCATTCTGGGAAGAGCTGCACCAAAAAGGGGTATCCCCCCAAACATTAGAAGGGATTTTCATTACTGGCGAAGTAACCACCTGGGGCCAGGTCATCGGACGCCCTGAGATCACCGACTCCATCCATGTGTTCACGCGTTCGGATGCCTGCGGCGCTGCGGAAACCTGGGCGCAGTTCCTGGATCATCGGCAGGAGGATCTTCTAGGAATCGGCGTCTTTGGCGATCCAGGGGTGATAGATGCCGTCATCAAAGACCCCCTGGCGATTGGGTTCAACAACCTGAACTACGCCTATGCCATAGATACAGGCCAGCCGATGCCAGGCGCGCGCATCCCACCCCTTGACATCAATCGGAATGGCGTTGCCGATCCACAGGAAATAATGGACAACAAAGATCAGGCCATTTCAGCGATTGCCCTGGGGTACTATCCATCCCCCCCGGCTCGAGACCTGCACCTGGTCACTCAAGGGGCGCCCACAGGTCTGGCGCGCGCTTTCATCACCTGGGTGCTGACCAACGGACAACAATTCGTCGGTGAGTGGGGTTATATTCCACTGAGTGAAGAAAGACTGAACGAGGAATTGAGCAAGCTGGAATGAGTAAACCTTACGACGCCTCGATGGCGCGGCGGAACCGCATCCGCAAGGACATCTTCGCCAGACGAATCATGAAAGGGCTGACCGTATTGGCCGGACTGCTCGTACCTCTGATGCTTCTAGCGCTCTACTTGCGCGCCCGTCCTATCCTGGAGGCGCAGCCTTTGACGGAACTGCTGACTTCGCGAGTCTGGCGTCCGCTCAAGGGCGATTATGGTTTCTTTCCATTCATGATGGGCACCTTTTGGGTGACCTCGGTAGGCATGGTGATTGCCGTGCCTCCCTCGATCCTGACAGCGATCTATCTGGCTGAGTACGCCCGACCGCGCATACGCGCCCTGATCTCTCCGCTGATCGATTTGTTGGCCGGCATCCCTTCGGTAGTTTACGGCGTATGGGGTATGTTGACTGTGGTGCCTTTCATCGAAAAAGTCGCTGCCCCGCTGCTGAAGCGCTGGCTGGGGGTTGTGCCGCTGTTCAACTCGGAGAATCCAACCGGCTACAGCGTCCTGGCCGGAGGGATCGTCCTGGCAGTGATGGTCTTCCCCATCATCATCGCCGTGGCCGAGGAAGTGCTTTCCGCCGTCCCACAGGGGCTGCGCGAAGCCTCCTCGGCTTTGGGCGCCACCCGCTGGCAGACCGTCCGCCATGTAGTCTTGCAGCGCGCTGCCCCCGGCGTGGTAGCAGCCGTGGTCTTGGGATTCTCTCGGGCTTTCGGCGAGACCATGGCTGTGTTGATGGTCGTGGGCAACGTCATCCAGACGCCACACTCCATCCTCGACGCGGCCTACCCGCTGACCGCCCTGATTGCCAACAACTACGGTGAGATGATGTCCATCCCCCTGTACGATGCAGCTCTACTGGGCGCGGCGCTGATCCTTTTGTTGGTAGTCCTGATATTCAACATCGGCTCGCGGCTGGTGCTGATCCGCCTGATAAGACGATGAATAAATACAAGATCGAAGAACTGTTTTTCGAATGGTTGATGCTGCTCTCGACGGTGATTGTGCTGGGCAGCCTGATCCTCATTCTGGGGACAGTTCTCTGGCGCGGCTTGCCCGCTCTCGACCTGGCTATGCTGACCCAAATTCCCAAGGGCGGCTATTACCTGGGCGAAGAGGGCGGAATCCTCAACGCTATCGTCGGCTCTCTCTGCCTGGCCGGAGGAGCTACCCTTCTAGCCCTGATAATCAGCCTGCCAATAGCCCTCTACTTGCAAGTTTACGCAACCCGCTCCCGGTTGATCGAATTGATCCGTCTCTCCCTGGATGTTCTCTGGGGCGTGCCCAGCATTATCTACGGAGCATTTGGATTCACGCTGATGATCCTCCTGGGTATGCGCGCCTCACTGCTGGGCGGCATCATCGCCCTGGCCTTGCTGGAATTACCCATCATGACCCGCGGCATGGATGAAGCTATTGCCATGGTCCCCGCCGATCTAAAGGAATCGTCCTACGCATTGGGCGCCACTCGCTTTGAGATGGCTATCGGAGTGATGATACGCCAGGCATTGCCGGGGTTGCTCACCGCCACCCTGCTGGCTTTTGGCCGGGGCATCGGAGACGCAGCTTCGGTGCTCTTCACCGCTGGTTACACCGACCGCCTGCCAGATTCGCTCTTCGGCCCAGCCGCTTCGCTGCCCCTGGCCGTCTTCTTCCAATTGGGCACACCTTTTCCGGCCGTGCAGCAGCGCGCCTACGCCTCAGCCCTGGTGTTGACCCTGATCATCCTGGCTATCAGCCTGCTCTCGCGGCGTCTGGCCGGAGGGCTAACAAAACATATTATCCGTTAGAGTAACTACTCAGCCAAACGGAGAAATTCCCGAAAAAAGGGTGTGCGAAGGGGGCGCAGCCCCCTTCGCACACCCTTTTTTCGGGCTAATCCGTTCGATGGCTGAGCAGTTACCCGTTAGATTAGGAAGTTCGATTTGGAACCCAAGATTCTCATTCGAGACCTGAATGTTTGGTACGGGGATGAACATGCCCTCGAAAATATCAACGTCGAGATTCCCCCCGGAGGCATCACCGCCATCATCGGTCCCTCGGGCTGTGGGAAGACCACGCTGCTCAGAAGCATCAACCGCCTGTTGGAAGAGACCGACGGCATCAAGATCACAGGCCAGATCATCCTCGATGGCATAGATGTCTACGCCCGCGGGGTGGATGTGACCGACGTGCGCACCCGGGTGGGGTTGCTAGCCCCGAAGCCTTTCCCGCTCCCGATGTCCATCTACGACAATGTGGCCTACGGCAGGCGCATCCACGGCCTGCAACAAGTGCTCGATAAAGGCAATGGCCGCAATCTGGACAAAATCGTAGAACGCTACCTGCGGGCCGCCGGCCTGTGGGAAGAAGTCCAGGGGCGCCTGGAAGCCCCGGCGTCACGTCTGTCCACCGGGCAGCAACAGCGATTATGCCTGGCGCGCGCCCTGGCCGTGGAACCCGAGGTCCTGCTCTGCGACGAGCCCACTTCGGCATTAGACCCCATCTCAGCGCAACGCATCGAGGAGCAACTTAGATCACTCAAAGAAGAGACCACCATCGTCGTCGTCACGCACATGCTGCGGCAAGCTCACCGCCTGGCTGACTATGTGATTTTCTTGTGGATGGGAACTTTAGTAGAAGCTGGCCCGGCAGAGCAGGTCTTCGATCACCCGAAAGACGAGCGCACACGAGCCTATTTATCAGGTATGATTGGATAAAGATATGGAAGGTAGAGTACGACGAAACCTCACGCGTATATCCGAAACGAACTGGAGGAGGCTGCTCACCTGGCTCATGGGTTTGATTCTCGCGGGTATCATCATCTACTTGATCGGGCATGAAATCCAATCCAGGAGCAACCGACCCCTTCGGTTGATCGTCTACGCTTTCAGCTCTCAGGAAGAAGTTTTGACCCAGGGGATTTTCCCCGCCTTCGAGCAGGTCTGGGAGACAGAAACAGGAGAGGACGTGATCATCGAAGGCGTGTTCGGCCCCTCTGGGACGCTCTCCGTACAGATCACCCTGGGCGCGCCCGCCGACGTAGCCATCCTCAGCAACCAGAGACATATTGACTGGCTCAAGTTCAGCAAATGCGTGGATCGAGACGCCAACCCGGTGATGTTTGCCTCCACACCCCTGGTGATTCTCACCCGGCCAGGGAATCCAAAAGGCATCACGGATTTCACCGATCTGACGCAGCCAGGTATTCGACTGCTACATGCGGACCCAGGCAGCTCGGGGGTCGGGGTTTGGGCGGTGTTGGCCGAGTATGGCAGCGCATTTTTGGAAACCGGAGATCACGAGGCTGCCAAGACTCAACTCGAAGCGATCTGGCGCAATGTCCGGTTGATGGGTTCTTCCGCCCGCGCCACCCTGACTCTGTTCGAACTGGGCGCCGGCGACGCCCTGGTAACCTACGAGCAGGAAGCCTGTTTTGCCCAGAAACGCAGCGTCCCCTTAGATGTCATCATGCCCCATCGCACGATTTTAGCCAGGCATTACGCGGTGATCGTGGATGACAATGTGCTTTCTTTCGAGCGTCCAGTTGCAGAAGCATTCATGGCTTTCCTCTTGAGCGATGAAGGGCAGCACATTATGAGCCGGTATTACTTCCGGCCTGCTGCCTTCGAAAGTGATCTTCTGCCCGTTTTGGATAACCCATTTACAGAGGAAGATTTGGGCGGCTGGACACAGGCATACAACTCGTTGATCGAAAATGTGTGGCAAAATAATATCGAACCCTTTCTCGAATTGGAACCGGTCACCACTATGCTGGAAATAGGGAAATAGCCATGAGAGAATCCCCAGATTCGAATCTCGCGGTTCCAACCACGCCGAAAGGCCAGCCTCCAACGAACACCCCGGAACTAGCCGGGGCGATTTCCCCGCAGTTCGGTGCAGAAACAATCAAACTCGCCTGGTGGGCACGGATTCGGATCGGCAAGTTAGCGCTTTTCATCGTCAGCCTTTTTCTATTCGTGTTAGCAATTGCCTTGATGAAGGAAGGCGCCCACGGCGTTGCTCCATTAGTGCAAAAAACATTTTCCGTGACCAACACAGCCAACAGCCTCGGTTTTGGGTGGCTTTTCTCCTACCTGATCATGAGCGGATCACCCGTTGCTGCGGCTTCGTTGACATTTTTCGATGCAGGCATCATCAACAAGCTGGGCGCCTTTGCCATGATCAATGGCAGCCGTTTGGGGGCTAGCTTTATCGTCCTTTTCATCGGCCTGATCTATGTGTTGCGCGGCCGGGATCGCTCTACCAGCCTCAGCATGGGCCTGCTGAGCCTGGCAGTCACTGCCACAACCTATATCCCTGGATTCTTCCTCGGCGCAACGATCCTGCAAACAGGGTGGCTGGATAAGATTCAACTCCAGAGCGGCGCTTTTCTCTACTCCGTCATTGACCTGGCGATCGACCCGCTCACTGCCCTGGTAGCCAGCATATTGCCCGACTGGCTGGTCTTTTGCGCTGGTTTGGGGATCATCTGGTTGAGCTTCAGCCTGTTCGACAAATGCCTCCCCCAGATGAGCATCAAGGAAAGTCGGGTGGGTTGGATGTCACGCCTTGTTTACCGTCCGGTGATCATGTTCGTGCTGGGCGCGCTGATCACCATGATCTCCATGTCGGTCAGCCTTTCTTTGAGTATATTGGTGCCGCTCAGCGCCCGAGGATTCGTGCGCCGCGAGAATATCGTCCCTTATATCATGGGCGCCAATATCACCACCTTCATAGATACGCTCTTCGCAGCTGTCCTGCTCAGAAATCCCCCGGCCTTTACGATTATTTTTGTGGAAATGTTCAGTATCACGATGATTTCCATATCAATCCTGGCGATCATGTATCAAAAGTATCGAAAGGTGATGCTCGTATTTGTAACCTGGGTTACGGCCAGTAACCGCAATCTAGTTCTCTTCATGGTGAGTATTTTCGCTTTACCACTAATTCTTCTGTTGATTTGAGAGATTCTATGCGCGTCCTAGTTGCTATCCACGACCTTTCTATTATCGAAAACGTTCTGCAATTCGCCGCCCAAATCGCCCTCAAAGTTGATGAACCCCTCGCCATCCTGGCCGCCATCGAATCCACTGCCGACCATCCCCCGGATCGGGTTGATGCCATCCTGACCGAGGCATGCCAACGCGCAGCAATTCCAGCAGCGCAGACTCAGATACAAATGGGGGAGCCCATCAAGAATATCCTCGACGAGGCGAGACGTGGAAATTATGATCTTGTCATCGTAGGAGATCTGACGAACCACCGGCCAGCGCGGCTTTTTGGAGTCTCCCACGCGATACGAATAGCAGAGAGGGCCACTTGCCCGGTCATCGTGGTCAAGGGCAAGGCCGGCCCCACACAACGCATCTTGCTGTGCGACAGCGGCAGCGAGGGATCGCCGCTACTGCGCCGTTTCACCGCCCAACTGGCCGATTTGCTTCCAGGCGAGGAACAGGTCACCGTATTGCATGTCATGTCTCAGATCAGCGCCGGGCCGGGCGTGCGAGGCAAACAATTGCGGGTAAGCGCCGACGAGTTGATCGAAGAACACACACCAGAGGGAGAATTATTGAAACAAGATATTCGCTCGCTCGAGCAATCCAGGCTTCACCCGATCCCCAAAGTGCGCCATGGACTGGTAGTAGACGAAATCCTGGACGAAGCCCGGAGCGGAGATTATGACCTGGTGGTTATTGGCGCCTACATCGGCGAAGGCTGGGGACGCTTCTTGCTGGAGGACCTGGCGCATAAGATTCTTGTACAAATAGACCGGCCTGTATTGTTGGTGCGATAACAACGATTAGTGTGCACGCAAGGCTTGTCAGGGTATCGCCCGAAAAATGGGTGTGGCTACGATGATTAGATGGGGTGAATCTGTTTCATAAGGCGCGCCATCGTAATCCCCAAACGTAAGAGCCACTTTCAGGCCGGCCTCTTCGAAATCGTAAAAGGTATCATCAACCCCCCGAACATAATGAAAGACCGAGATCATTTCCCGCTCGACGCGGCCATCGGGCAATAATTGATCGTAGCGCCAGTAGAATAGTATCCCTTCACTCGCACGCTGCCACTGGCTGCTGACCTGCACAGGGTTGCCCGTCTCGGGGTGGAAGAAGAATGCTTCGTTTTCCGCCTCACCTTCCTCGGGTAGTTCCGCCAGAATGGCCGGGTTGGGTGTGCTGACGATGAGGTTCCCTCGAGAGGCCAGATGACATCGCGCCCTGTTCAATGCAATCCGGCGATCAACAGGTTCGATGGTGCTGTAGGTATTGCATGGCATCAGGATCAACGGGAAATGGCGCGCCAGATGATAACGCCGCAAATCGCCGCGAATCAGGCTAACGCGCTCGCGCGACCCATCAGGGATACGCATCCGCAGGAATTCCAGCATGTTGGCATCGCGATCTAACCCGAAGACTGAGCGCCCCTCCTCGGCCAATGGGAGCAGCACCCGCCCGCTACCACAGCCAAGCTCGAGGATTGGGCCGCCTTTTCGCCGCGCCCAATCCAACCAGAAAGGTAAATCATCCGCCGCCTGGCTATGATGAGCATGATAGAGCATGGGGATGGGAGACATCTTATTCACGCGCATGCGCGCCCCAACGTCGAAACCAATCTTGACATACTAACTCCTTGCACGAAAGGCTGAATGGCATTATACTCCGCTTCACCGGGGTGTAGCGCAGTTGGAAGCGCGCTGCGTTTGGGACGCAGAGGTCCGGGGTTCAAGTCCCCGCACCCCGACTGGGAGAGTAAAACGTGAAAAGAACCTGCGCTTTACGTTTCACGTTTTCGCCTATTTTATAGAGGAACCCTCGATGATAAAACGGAAAAAATTCGACGGCGTGATCGAAACTGTGCACTACACCCCCTACGGAAAAATCGCTTGGGTGCGGGCCTACGAACGCAAAGGCTTCGTCTTCACGGACTGGTTGAAACTCGATCGCGAGAGCCTGATCGAGCGATTGAAGAACAGAAAGCGATTCTATGTTGGACAGCGCAAACCCTTGCTTGGAAACGAATTCGACCTCGCCGCGGCCGTCCAGCTGGAGGGAGAAGATGGTTCGGAAATAATCTTCGCCGGCGAGGCCAAAGCCGGGCAGGATTATCTCGAAGGCGCGCCCATCTACTAATTTCGTCGCATCATAATAAAACAGGGTGCACCCTGAATTCTCCAGCGTGCACTCTGTTTTTATTTTCCCAATGGCACTGGTATAATCTCACCGAAACAGCTTGTACATCGAAAAGAAGGCTGATGTTATGATCGTACGAGATTTTTCCCCCATCCCTTACCAAGGCGGCGCACTTCCCATCACCGATCTTCTGAAAGCCGTCATGAAATACGGCTTCGGTTGGCCTGCGGAAATGAAATCCCAGGAGATAGTGACCAATCACTTGTCCCGCTCATTGGATAATTCCTACACCTTGTTGCGGAACGTTTCCCTATCCGGCGCTGAGTTCGCCATCCCCCTCATTCTGGTTGGGCTTTCGGGTGTGACGGTGATCAATCACAGCCCCGCCAGAGGAATTTTCCGCGCTCAAGGAAATGTCTGGGCAGTCATGGATAAACGCGATGGCGCCTTCCGCCCCACCAGCCCTAACCTGGTGATGCGAACCAGTCTCTTCTCACGCGCACTTGAAACCTATCTCAATGGGAAGAATTTTACCGATATCCCCGTCGAGGGCGTCTTAGTGCTGACCGACCCAGGTACGCATGTGGATACAACCCGACCCGATGCGCGCGTCGTTTTGCTCGATGGTCTCAAGCGCTTTGCCGCCCAGATTTCCAGCGCGCCACCCATTATGGATCGCGAGAGACGCTACAAGCTCACCCAGGCGATCGAACACGGTCTCGACGCTGGCGCGCCAGAGAAACCCCCCACAGAAACCTCCGGCAGAGCGTTACCCCAAACTCTCGATAGCAGTTTCGACCAGGCTCTCACTCCCCTGCGAAGAAAAGCAAACTTCTCCCGCCAGCAATGGCTGATTTTAGGCGCCTTCGTGGCTGTGGAAGTCATTATCTTGGTGATCTTCTTGTTCATCATCATGTTCACCGCCTGACCCTCACGCCTCGGGTATAGCGCCTCTCGAAACACTGCAACCCTCTCGACCTCCATCCCGCCGCCGCCTGCGACTCTCATTGGGACGCCTTGTGAAGCATCCTCTCTTATCCATCATCATCCCCGCCTATAACGAAGAAGCTCGCCTGCCCGTTACTCTTGGGCAGGTCTTCGATTTTTTGGTAAACCAGGCGTACACCGCCGAAGTGCTCGTCGTCGAAAACGGCAGCACCGATAACACGCTGGCAATTGCCCAGGCTTTCGCCAGAGAGCACCCCGAGCTGATCGTCTTACAAGAGCCGTTGCCCAGAAAAGGTTCGGCGGTGCGCAGCGGCATGTTGGCGGCAAGCGGGCAATACCGTTTCATGTGCGACGCCGACCTCTCCATGCCCATCGCCGAGGTCAATCGTTTCATCCCACCGGCGTTGGGTGATTTCGATCTGGCCATCGCCTCACGTGAGGCCCCCGGCGCAGTGCGTTACAACGAGCCGGAATATCGTCACCTTGGCGGACGGGCGGTCAATTGGATGATCCGCGCCCTTGCGCTTCCCGGTCTGCACGATACCCAATGCGGCTTCAAGTGTTTTCGGGCTGCCGTCGCCGAAGACCTTTTCAGCCGCCAAACCCTGGTCAATTTTTCCTTCGACATCGAACTGCTCTATCTGGCGCGACGCCGCGCATACCGCATCCTCGAAATCCCTATCCCCTGGTACTTCAACGCCAATACGAAACTCGATCCTGTTCGCGACGCCATGCAAATGGCCCTGGATATCTGGACCGTGCGCCTCAACGCCCGCCGAGGCCTGTATGACATATAGGATTAGCCCGGCGCTGCTCCCGTCAAAACCGAATCTGGCATGGGAGAACAAGTTATGGAAAGCGGGCATTCGAAGGGTTGCCGGGATAGACGAAGCCGGGCGCGGCGCGCTGGCCGGGCCTGTCGCGGCCGCGGCGGTGATCCTGCCCCCTGAGCGGAGCATCGCGCGGGAGTTGAGCGGGGTGCGCGATTCCAAGCAGATGACTGCGCCCCAAAGGGAATCCTGGGCCCAACGCATCCGAGAGATTGCCCTGGCCTTCGGGGTAGGGCTGGCATCCCCCGAAGAGATAGATGCCCTGAGAATCGTCCCCGCCACGCGCCTGGCCGCCTGGCGCGCCCTGGCCGCGCTTAACGCCGAGCCTGAGCACCTGCTGCTGGATTACCTCTTCCTGCCCGATACCCCTCTGCCGCAGACCTCGCTGGTCAAAGGGGACAGGCGTTCCCTGAGCATCGCCGCGGCCTCGGTGCTGGCTAAAACCAGCCGCGATGCCTTGATGGTCGAACTCGATGGGCAATACCCCGGCTACGGTTTTGCTCGCCACAAAGGGTATGGCACGGGGGCGCATCGGGAGGCAATCAAGCAACTAGGAGCATCGGCTGTTCATAGAAGGAGTTTTGCACCAATGAAAAACTTGTCTCTCGAAGAGATTCGCGGTCAAATCGCCTCTGATGCTGCGCGGGAATCATTGTGATGTACGTCCTGGACACCAACACACTGATCTACTTCTTCAAAGGAATGGGGAATGTGGCAGCAATTCTACTGGATACTCCGCCAAGCGAAATCGGCATTCCAAGTATCGTGATCTATGAGTTAGAAGGTGGGATCGCAAAATCTACTTCCTCGGAAAAACGAGCAGAACAGCTCAGCAACCTTCTCTCGATTGTCAATGTACTGCCGTTTGGAATGAGAGAGGCCAAAGCGGCATCGAAAATCAGAGTCGCCCTGGAAAGACAAGGCAACCCGATTAGCCCCTATGACATCCTGATCGCCGCCTCAGCTTTGACTCACAATGCGATCCTCGTCACTCACAATACAAAAGAGTTCGAGAGTATCCCCCAACTACAGATTGCCGACTGGTTTTAGAACAGGAGTACCGAACGATGAACAACCCAAATATACGTAAACAATACGGCCTCTGGCCCAGCCCGATCTCACCCAAACGGTTGGCGCGCGGCCTCAATTTCAGCGATGTGGCCTGGGATCACGACGGAACACTGGTCTGGCGGGAAAGTCGATCAGGAGAAGGCGTGCTGGTTGTGCAATCTCCCGATGGCAGCGCCCCACGCGATTTGAATAGCGATTTCGCCGTCAGCGCGGGAGTCGGCTACGGGGGCGGAGATTTCACCGTCGGACACGGGGAGGTGTATTTCATCGAGAAGGAATCCAAACGCATATACCGGCAATCCACCTCTGCCGAAGGCGCGCAGAGCGGCAGCGGGGCGGCGCGCCCCATTACCCCAGCTTTCGGCGCGGCCGCTTCCCCCACGATCTCCTCAGATGGACGTTATATCCTCTTCGTCCACAGTTACGAACGCAAAGACTCTCTGGCCATCGCCGATACCGATGGGAAATTCTGGCCCCAAAAGCTGGTTTACGGTGACGATTTCTACATGCAGCCCTGCTGGCATCCCGGCGGCGAGCGCATCGCCTGGATCGCCTGGAATCACCCCCAAATGCCCTGGGATGGGACAAGGTTGCAAATGGCTAATTTGCACATGGGAAAAGGGCTGCCTATGCCTGGCGAAATCACAACCGTAGCGGGCGACGACAACACATCCATCTTCCAGCCCCAATTCTCGCCTGATGGCCGCTCTCTGGCATATGTCTCCGACGAGAGCGGTTGGTGGCAAATCTACCTGTATGATTTAGGGACCCAAGAGCGCCGCCAACTGACCACGACCGAGGCCGAACACGGCATCCCTGCCTGGGTGCAGGGCTTGCGCACGTACGGCTTCAGTCCCAACGGAAAAGCGATTTTTTATACACATATCCAGAATGGCGTTGGGGAACTTTGGCAGGTGGAAGTCGCCAGCGGAAAAAACAAGCAGCTATCTCTCGATGAGCAATATACCTGGTTCGAGCAGCTCGCCGTCCATGCGCGCGGGGAGCGCGTGGCGATGATCGCCTCTGGAGGGAAAACGCCTGCACGGGTGATCACATACGATGAAAAGGAGGGCGCGCACGTCTGGCGTCGTTCTACTTCCGAGGATTTACATCCCTCGATTTACACGCCGCCCGAGGCTGTTACCTGGCAGGGCATGGATGGCGAAGATGTCTACGGTTTGTTCTATCATCCCAGGAGCGATCAATACGAGGGCATCGGCAGCCCGCCGTTGATCGTGCTGATCCATGGCGGCCCGACCAGCCAGCGTGGGGCGGGGTTTCATCCCGACGTGCAGTTCTTCACCACACGCGGCTATGCCGTGCTGCAGGTCAATTACCGGGGCAGCACCGGCTACGGTCGCGCCTACCGCGATAAGCTCAAGAATAGTTGGGGCATCTACGATGTCGAAGACGCAGTCAGCGGCGCGCGCTATCTGGTCGCCCAGGGCTGTGGCGACAACGACCGACTGGTGATCATGGGCGGCAGCGCCGGGGGATTCACCGTCCTCAAAGCCTTAGAAGATTTTCCTGGGGTGTTCAAAGCCGGGGTGTGCATGTATGGCGTAGCCAATCATTTCACCATGGCAGCCGATACCCATAAATTCGAGGAACGCTACTCAGATACGCTGCTCGGCCCGTTGCCCGAGGCTGCCGAGATCTACCGCCAACGCTCGCCGATCTTCTTCGTTGACCAGATCCAGGACCCCCTGATCGTCTTCCATGGCGAGGAGGACAAAGTCGTGCCGAACGCTCAATCCGATGCAATCGTCGAGACGCTGCGGCGCAATGGCGTGCCCCACGAATACCATCTCTATGCCGGTGAGGGTCACGGTTTCCGCAAAGCGGAAACCATCGAGCATTTCTACGGCGCCGTGGAGCGCTTCTTGGCTGAGCACGTGATTTTCGCGTAGTTGCTTGACCATTTGCAGATAGAGCCAGTCCGCACCCGGCTTCTTGCGTGTGGGCGGATGTCCACGTCCGCGATATTCCGGTATCATGCCATACACTTCGCGCATCGCATCGTCAATACCGCCCCAACCGTCCGAAAAGGCTGGCGGCGGGCCATCGGGATGTCCGCGCCGCTGGAGCATTTGGAACACAACAATGCTCGCCCGGGTTTCATATTTTCCGATGGCGCGTGCAACACGCAGTCGGCTATCCCGATCCAGCATGGTCGAACGCATGAATTGACCACTCTCCGGTGTTTCGGGGCAGTTTTTTTTCTCCGCTGATGCGGTTGCCTTCCGCCAGAAAGGCCAATGTGTCTAGAATCTCGTGTTCGGGTGTGCGCTTGCGATAGAATATCGTTCCAGAGGGAGACTACCCATTCGCGAAATTCGCTCATTAGCGCCATTCGCGTTCGAACAATAGGGCGCGACTTCCAATGTGCGGTAGCGAAGCCGAAACAAAAGAAGCCCGGCGCATATCGCCGGGCCTGGGGAAGTTGGTCGGGAAAAGAGGCGTTTTTTTATTGTACGGTGATATCTTTTGTCCTTCTATTGTTGGTTTCATCGCTTTCAGTGATTACATCGTCTAAATCTGCTAAAGCTTCGGTAGTATATTGATCCGGAGTTTCATAGCCTTTGTACTGATATGTTACCGTTGTTTCCTTTTTAGCTGGTATTGAGGGAGCATTTATTGCAAAGGATTCACTACCAACGCCTGGCCACCACTCCACCCGAAATGCTCCGGAATCTGCATTGCCAATATTTTCAACTTGTATCTTGACAGTGACAGACGTATCTTTCGGGGGATTTGGGGGATCGTAGGTTATATTTTTAATTATTAGATCCGGCTTGGCTGATGGGTCCGGTGTTTTCGTTATCGTGGGCGTGGGGGTTGGGCCAGTAGCTGTTGCTGTTGGGGTGGCGCTGCCAGTGACCACAATCTGCACGTAGAATTGATGCCCGAACACGTTCCCGGCGGGATTCCTCAACTGCCAATACCCGGTGTAAGTGCCGGGATTCTTCGGCGCGACCAGATTGACGGAGATTTCGCGCGAGGAGCCGGGAGCGGTCTCGGAGGTCAGGCTTTGGGGGCTGACGCCGCCCATGCCGTCGCCGTTGACGAAGACTACCGAGTAGCCGGTCGTCCAGGCGCAGGAGCCGGTATTCGACATGCGCCAGGTTTTCGTAAAGGCGGTCTCCGGGGCAAATTGTGTGCCGTCTGGGATGGTCACATCGCCGGCAAAGGCAGCATTATCGCATCCCGATGCCTGCCCTTGTGTGTACACACTGCCGGTCTGAACCGTTGGGCTTGCGGTAGCGCTGGGGGTGAAGGTGGCTGTTGCGGTGGCGGTTTCGGTCGCCGTGGGGGTGGATGTACTCGTGGCTGGCGGCGTAAGCGATAGCGCGGCATCCACGGTTTGGACGATCGCGGTGAGCACCTGATCTGCCGAAATGGTCGCCTCTTCACTGGTGGTCAGATTGCAGCCTGTCAGCGCTACAATGCTGACACTGACCAGAAGGAATGCTGTTTTTATATTCATGGGGTAACTCGATTCTTCGCTGGATGAAATGGTCAGAGGATATTGTAACCGAAAACGCCGTCAGGTGGAATTCATTTCGTAACCGAATTCGCAGGGAGATGAATCCCCCCCCGCTACCCAACAACGCCCGTTTACTTGATCACTTCAGCGATGATATACAGCGCATATTGGACGATGACCTGATCAATAGATCTATCCTGTGTATCCGGCAGCATAGCAGGGGGATGATTGACATCGTAGGTCCGGTTCGGTTCGTACTCGTTCAGCCGCACCCAGGGCGCATCCCCTGCAACCGCCGCGTTGACGATATCAATGGCGTGATTGTTGTTCGGCTGGACGTGATCGGATTGCGACTGCACGCGCTGGTATGGCACGCGCACGCTGCCGATGAACTCGATTGCCTCGCGCTCCGACCACCAGCTGTCATCCGTGCAGGGCTGCCACTGAATGCCCTCAGCGCGATTGCTTCTGCAGCCGGTGGTGTAGTTTCTGTCCACCGGGCCTTCCCAATCAATGTAGAACTTGATCGGCAGGTCGGGATGACGAGCCAGCGCGCCAGTAGAGGCGGTGACGCCATAGGAATAGGAAACCAGTCCGAAGCGCGCCGCATCCAGGCCGGGCAGGGCGAAGGCGGCGTTGATGACAGCCGCCAGCCCATCCTGCGTGATATGGCCGTTGTAATCCTCTGTCCCTTCGCTCATGCCGCGCCCATCGGCGTCGAAGATGATGACGAGGAATCCGCGTCCCGAAAGGCGGGCAGCTTTTTGCGGATCGGATTCGGCGATGCCGCCGGGCATCAGCACGAGGGCTGGTAGGGCGTCCGTCCCGTTCCAATCGTTCGGATAGAAGGCCTGCACGTACAACTTCGTACCGCTGGTCGGGTTGGTCACCCAGAAGGCATTGTCTACTCCGGTGGACTGGAGGGCG
>Ga0194125_10007488_pt1 | contig 15713 bp, 16 predicted proteins | sample TA2KigC250mmetaG_FD_148626 | JGI IMG/M metagenome (GOLD analysis project Ga0194125, IMG submission 148626) | Freshwater microbial communities from Lake Tanganyika, Tanzania - TA2015034 Kigoma Deep Cast 250m | ecosystem: Environmental > Aquatic > Freshwater > Lake | place: Tanzania: Lake... | reverse complement strand
GGTGGGTCCAAGGCCATCTCAGCCATCATTGCCGCCCTGCACGCCGACACCGATTCTTTAATTAAATTAGCAGCATGAAAGAAAAATCTTTCTCAAAAAAATAAAAACTCGGATTCAGTAGCACAGGCTTCCAGCCTGTGCCAAAAAAGATATTTTACCTGTTAATTTGATTTTAATTATTAATTCCAATAAGATGTCATCTATTTTCAAAACTTTATGAATAAGGCGGGCTAGGCCGACCCTAAACCATGAAAAAGATTTGCTGCGGGGAGGACCGGGGAGCAGTGAGCCCGGCTCTGATTTTTCGGAGCCAAAGCCTTCGGGCGGCGGTGGGCGAATCGGCAAGGATGAGCGGAATCTTGCGCAGGCTGAAGCCTGCGCCTGCATTTTCCGGCGGATGGCGGTCCGAAGCAGTTCTGTAGGGTGCTTCTCACGCACCATTGCCAGGGTTAGCGGCCGGCAGGGAGGCGCGCCCCACCCGGCTTTTCCTGAAGCGCGAAAAAAACACCGGCGGGACGCCGGTGCCACCAACGCCTTTCCCCATCTTGGCGTCCATCCTAAACCCGGAACCAAAAACCCAAAACCTCACCCTGACACCTGACACCTGGCACCTGGCACCTGATCCCCCGCCCATTGACAACCGGCCCGCTGCCTCTCATCCCCCTCTCCCCCGTGTTTGGACCGGGGAGATGGGTAACACATTTTCAGGTTAGACTAAAAGGTTTGTGTCCAGATTATGAGTTTCGTGCTATCTTCATACTCCCCGGCGGGGGAGAGGGCCGGGGTGGGGGGAGAACTTTTCCTGCTTTGCGGGTGAGCCCCGGGCTCATGGGCTCGGGGCCGGCGCGCCGTCGCCCTGCCGGCCTCCGGCTCACTCCTCCCGGAAATACCGCATGGTGGTTTTTTTCAGTTCCGTTTCACTGAAGAGGATCTCAAAGCGGGACAGCCCCGCCTCGGCGGCCATCCGGTCCGCCAGGGCGGTGATCTCGGCGGGTGTTTTGGCGTGCAGCATGGTGTAGAGGTTATAGGGCCATCCCGGGGCCGGGTCCCGGGCGTAGCAGTGGGTGACGGCCCGGTGCCGGGCAAACATCTCGCCCACCTCGGTGAGCCGGGCCGCGGGTACTTGCCAGGTCACCATGGCGTTGGCCCCGAACCCGGAAAGTTGGTGGCGCAGGGTGGCCCCGAAACGGCGGATGTAGCCCTTCTTCTGGAGGCTCTGCACCGCGGCCAGGAACTTTTCTTCGCTCACCCCCACCTGCCGGGCCAGCTCCATAAAAGGGCGGGGCGCAATCTCCACATCCCGCTGCAACCCCAAAATCACCCGCCGTTCCAGTTCCGTAAGCATGCTCCAGCCTCTCGCCTGCCGGGAGTTTATCAATCAAGGGACGGTTCTCGACAAGGGCCTGGATGTCCATAAGGCCCCCAATAATAATTCCTCACATTGACGTTGAGCCAATCATGGCAAACTCATATGCCTTGTCGTTCTGCGCCTCGGGCAGAATCCCGCTCCTGCGCCGGCAGCTTGCCGAGACAATATTATAATCCATTATTATCAATAAGATAGCCGAGTTGCCGTTGTCAACCTGCATCACGCCGGCTCCCGGAGACGCCGAGGGATTATTTCCATCTTTGAGAGTCGGCTGCCCCGCCCTTTTTACCTGTACATCTTCTTCATCTGGCCCGGGGGCCCGCCACCCTGCATTTTCTTCATCTGGCCCGGGGGCATGGGCTGGCCGCCCCAGCCGGTCTTTCTCCCTTTGGCCCAGCCGGGCGGATTCTTGAAGAAAGGGGCCTGCACCTGATAGAAAACCGGGGGCAGCATAGTGACGGCCTGCCAGGGGCCGCCGGCGCCCCGTCCCATGTACCACTGCCCCTGATGCCAGCAGTAGAGGTTGTTCTGGAAGCGGAACAGGTCCAGGGCCAGGTTGGGGGCGTACTGTACCCCCGGAGCCTCGGGCACCGCCTTCCAGGCCGGGGTTCCCGTCAGGACAGGCGCCGCCGCGCCTTTCCCCTGGGCCCCGGCCGACGCCACCATCAGCACCAGCATCATCCCCAAAACTCCCGCTGATAATCTCAGGGTCTTCATGTCCTTTCCTCCCGATTCTTTAGGGTTTTGGACCTTCATTATATCAGTATGATTAACCGGTTGTTGCGCCCCTCACCCCCACCCTTCCCTTAAGCGGGCGGAGCATTGTCCGTAACCATCTGAGTTCCTTGCAAAACATCCGGCGCAGCGTCATGGTTGACGAAATATCAGGGGGGCCGGTGCGCACCCTGAACTGGACCATGTTCAGGTCCTCGGTAACCGCAGGCTTCAGCCTGAACCTAATACTACTACGTTAAATTTAATTTAAAGTGCTTTCGTTAGCCGGTGAAGATGGACTTTCCTCTTGCATATGGGGCACCTGCCGGTCCAGGTGGCCAGGATTCTTTGCATCAGCCAGCGAACCATTGGGAGGGTCAACCCAGAAGTTTTTTTTATCCCGAAGCGTTTCCAGCAATAGGAAGCCATAGGAGGCTCTTGCAAAATTCTCTCTTTGTCCTGGGAAAGGGCGGCGGTTTTGAAAACGCTCTGCAAGATGGCAACCTCTTTCATGGTGCGCGGTGCGCACCCTACGCGGGGACCAGAACATCGGAGGATTCTGTAGGGTGTGCACCGCGCACCATGATTTTTCGGAAATCGTAATGCTGTCCGTAAGTTTTGCAAGAAGCTCATCATAACATGCCGATTTTACTTAAAATCCCCCTAAATCCCCCTTTTCCAAAGGGGGACTTCGGGTCACCGACTGCTCATTCCCCCCTTTGGCAAAGGGGGGCAAGGGGGGATTTATCTTGACTGTTCAACAGGTTACCCTTGGCATACCCACTGCTTGCTTAAGTTAGCGCCAATGCCCCCCAACCCCCTCCCACCAGGGGAGGGGGAGTTTTCGGATGAGAGCCAGGCTATTCCAACTCCAAAAACCCCAGGCTGGTAAGCACTTCGGCCCGGTCTTCGTGGAGGAGCACCATGTCCTCCAGGCGCACGCCGCCCCAGCCGGTGAGGTAGATGCCCGGCTCCACGGTGAAGATGCTGCCGGCTTTTAAGGGGGTGACCCGGTCTTTGTAAGGGCTCAGGCTGGGGGCTTCGTGCACCGCCAGGCCCACGCCGTGGCCCAGGGAGTGGCCGAAGGCCTCCCCGTAGCCGGCGGCCATGATGACCTCCCGGGCCAGGGCGTCCGCGGCGTCGCTCATCATGCCGGGGACGATGCCCGCTTCGGCCCGGCGCTGGGCCTCCCGCACGGTGCGATAGACCTCCCGGAATCGGTCTGAGGGCGGCCCCAGGCACAGGGTGCGGGTGAGGTCGGCGCAGTAGCCTTCCAGCCGGGCCCCCAGGTCCAGGATGACCGGGTCGCCCTCCCGGAGCGCGTAATCGCCGGGGTGGTGATGGGGCCGGGCGCTGTTGGGGCCTGCGGCGACGATGGGGGAGAAGGCCAGGCCGTGCGCCCCGCCTTCCCTGAGACGCCGCTCGATTTCCCAGGCCACCCGGCGTTCGGTGAGCCCCGGAGTCACCAGGGGCGCCACCTCCCGGAAAACGGCTTCGGTCAACGCCAGGGCCCGGCGCATGAGGGCCGCCTCTTCGGGGGTTTTAACCTCCCGGAGGCTCTCCACCATGCCCTCCCGGGGCGACCACTCCACCTCGACGCCGGCCTGGAGGGCGTCCCCTGCCAGGCGCTCGTAAGAGCGACAGGTCAGATACCCCGCCTCGAACCCCAGCCGACGGATCCCCAGTTCTTTCAGCAATCCGGCCAGGGTGTCGCCCAGGCCGGCCTGGTAGGTCAGCACCTCGAAGGCCGGGGCCTCCCGGGCGGCCCAGTCCCGGTAGCGGAAATCGGTGAGCAGATAAGCGGCTCCGGCGCTGATAAGCAGAGACCCGCACGATTCGGCGAGCATTTCCTCCCGGGCGGAAAAGCCGCTCAGGAAGCGGCGGTTTTCCGGCCCGGAGACCAGCAGGGCGTCCAATTCCTTTTCGGCCAACAGGGTGCGCAGGCTCGCAAGCCGCGTTGTCTGGAGGGAAGTCTGCATGTCCGCCATTGTCCGGCAAGTCCTTGAGAAAGACAAGGGCGGCGGCCGGTTTTTCTTAAAGGAAACCGGGGCTGCGGTCGAAAAGAAAACAGAATCGGGCCACGGGGCTGCCGGGGCCGGACGGGCCTCAAAACCGGCGGGCGGCGGCCGGCGAGCCCTGTTTTCCGGATTCCCCAACGGGTCCCTTAACACCACAATCCGTTTGGATGCCGACCGTTGCCGACACTCCGCGGACCGTTCTCCCTGCCCGGAGCAACGCGGCGTTTGGGGGTCGGGCCGGCAGCGTGGAAACAGGCTGAGAAGATATGGCCAGCTACATCGACTTCGGTATGAAGGTGCTGGTGGCGGACGACTTCGCCACCATGCGCAAAATCATCCGGAACATCCTGAAACAGATCGGTTTTGAGGACATCGTCGAGGCCGAGGACGGCAACGCCGCCCTGCAGGTGCTTAAGTCGGAGAAGGTGGGGCTGGTGGTCACCGACTGGAACATGCCCAACCTTTCCGGTATCGAGCTGTTGGAGAAGATCCGTCAGAATCCGCAGACCCGGGACCTTCCGGTGCTGATGGTGACCGCCGAAGGGCTCAAGGAAAATGTCGTCATCGCGGTGAAGGCGGGGGTGAACAACTACGTGGTCAAGCCCTTTACGGCGGAGACGCTCCAGGAGAAGATCGAAGCCATTTTCAAGAAGCTGGCCGGGGCCTGAGGGCTGTGCGCCGTCAGGAAGTTGTCCGAAGCAGTGGCGCCCGGGCCGTGGGCGCACCCGTAAGACATGAAAAGTCAGGTGGGGCGGGCGTCTCTGCCCGCCGCCTTTGGGCACAGGCTTTCAGCCTGTGCGCCGCACCGGCAAGATGCCGGCGCCACCAAGAACTTTTCAAGACAGTTACTCATGGGCCTGAGGCCCACTCACAAAGCATGAAAAGTTCTCCCCCTCACCCCAGCCCTCTCCCCCATCGGGGGAGAGGGGGATAAGGAACTTTTCATAGCAGTTGCTCATGGGCCTGGGGCTCACCCGCAAAGCATGAAAAGTTCGGTAGGGAGGGCCTCTGTATCCACCACAAGCAATTGATTAAACTGGACAAATCGCACCAGTAAAAAAACTTTTCATAGCAGTCCCTCATGGGCCCTTGGCCCACCCATAACACATGAAAAGGCCGGTGGGGCGGGCGTCTCTGCCCGCCGCCTTTGGGCACAGGCTTTCAGCCTGTGCGCCGCACCGGCAAGATGCCGGCGCCACCAAGAACTTTTCAAGACAGTTACCCATGAGCCTGGGGCTCACCCGCAAAGCATGAAAAGTTCGGCAAGGAGGGCCTCTGTATCAACCACAACCAATTGATAATACATCACAAAACGCACCATACAAAAAACTTTTCATAGCAGTCGCGCCTGAGCCTGCGGCTGCAATGCATGGTCTTTTATCTGCAGGCGTCCCGGCGGTGCGGACGGAGGCGGCAGGGGGATAGGGAGCCGATGAGGCAGGCAGAGTTGGCCGACGTGGCCGCAGGATTGGAACATCTGGCCCTCAAGGTGGTGATGCTGGACGAAGGCGACGTGGCCGCGCTGGGGGCCTTTCTCGCGGAAATCGACCGGCTGAAGCCCCTTTTCGATTCGCTGGGGGAGGAGTCCGCCCTCCTGGTGTTGGAGCATCTGGAGCGGGTGGGCAACGGCCTGGTGTTGCGGGAGCTGGACAATGCGGTGGCGGGCCTGGAGATGCTCAACCAGGGAGTGACCCTGCTGTTGGACTGGGCCAGGGCCGGGGACTGGGTCGCGGTCCGGCCGGCCTGGGATTCCTTTCAGCGGCTGGCGTCGGCCGACGCGCCGCCGGCGTCCCTTTCGCCCCCCCTGGACTTTGTGAACGATCCGGAGTTGGTGGGCGGCTTTCTCCTGGAGGCCCAGGAGCACCTGGAGGGCATCGAAACCCGGCTGGTGTTTCTGGAGCAGAACCCCGAGGACCTGGAGGCCATCAACGCCATCTTCCGGCCCTTCCACACCATCAAGGGGGTGGCGGGCTTTCTCCAGCTGACCCAGATCCAGGAGGCGAGCCATGAGGTGGAGTCGGTCCTGGACCAGGTGCGCAGCGGCCACTTAATCGTTTCCCCGGACCTGGTCAACCTGGTCCTGGCCGCGGTGGACCTCCTGAAGGAGATGCTGGCGGACCTGAGGGAGGCATTGGCTCAGGGCCGTCCGGTCACGCTTTTTGACCTGGGGCCCCTCAAGGCCGGGATCGCCCAGGTGGCTCAGCCCGCAACGGACGGCCCCCGGTTGGGTGAGATTCTGATGGACCGGGGGGAGCTGGAGGCCGAGGAGCTGGAAGAGGCCCTGGAAATCCAGCGAGCCCAGGAGCAGCCCCGGCCCCTGGGGGAAATCCTGGTGGAGGATGGGCGGGTGCCCCCCCAGAAGGTGGCCCAGGCCCTGGTGCAGCAATTGGGCAAGACCCGGCCCGCGTCCGAAGGGCCTGCGGCCGAAACGGTCAAGGTGGACCTGGCCAAGGTGGACAACCTGGTGGACCTCATGGGCGAGCTGGTCATCGTCCAGAGTCAGGTGCGGCAGAATCCCCAGATCCTGGCCCTGGCCGACCAGAAGCTCACCCGGGACCTGGGGCAGATGGCCCGCATCACCTCGGAGCTGCAAAAGATCTCCATGTCCATGCGCATGATCCCCATCGGCGCCACCTTCCGCAAGATGGTGCGCCTGGTGCGGGACCTCTCCCAAAAGGTGAAAAAATCCGTGGCCCTGCACCTGGAAGGGGAGGACACGGAGATCGACCGCAACATGGTGGAGACCATCTACGACCCCCTGGTGCACCTGGTGCGGAACGCCGTGGACCACGGCCTGGAGACGCCGGAGGAGCGCCGGGCCGCGGGCAAGAACCCGGAGGGCTCCCTGTGGCTGCGGGCGTATCATAAGGGGGGCAACATCATTATCGAAATCGAGGACGACGGCCGGGGGCTGGACCGGGAAGCCATCCTGGCCAAGGCCCGGGGGCGCGGCCTGGTGGCCGACGGGGACCAGCTCAGCGCCGCCCAGGTCGACTACCTCATCTTCCAGCCCGGCTTCAGCACCGCGCCGGAGGTGACGGACATCTCCGGGCGGGGCGTGGGCCTGGACGTGGTGGGGCAGACGGTGGAGCGGCTGCGGGGCAAAATCGAAATCAGCTCCCACCCCGGGGAGGGCTGCCGCCTGACGCTGCGGCTGCCCCTGACCCTGGCCATCATCGACGGCATGGTGGTGAAGGTGGGTGAAGAGCGCTACGTGCTGCCCACGGTGGGGGTGCGGGAGACCCTGCGCCCCTCGGGCGACGACTATTTTACGGTGTCGGGCAAGGGTGAACTCATTCGGGTGCGTGACCGCCTGCTGCCCCTGGTGCGGCTGCACCGCCTCTTTGAGGTGGGCGAGGCGGACATCTCCCCCACCGCCGCCCTGGTGATGGTGGTGGAGCACGAAGGCGAGCAGCGGGCCCTGCTGGTGGACGAGATTCTGGGCAAGCAGGAAGTGGTGATCAAGTCTTTGGGGCACGTCTTCCAGAAGCTTTCCGGCCTGGCCGGGGGCACCATCCTGGGGGACGGCCGGGTGGGGCTGATTTTGGATCTGGCCGGCCTCATGGAACTGGAAAAGGGCAACGCCCGAGAACATACACGGAGGATGATGACATGAGACGGTTCCGTTTGAGCATCCGCATGAAGATTTTGGGGCTCTTCCTCCTCTTTCTGGGGGTCTTTTGCGGGGTGATCTTCGGCTGGGTGCTGCCGGCCATGCAGAAGGCGATTTTCCAGGAGAAGCAGGCGCTGACCCAATATATGGTGCAAAGCGTCATGGGCCTGCTGAATGAGTACGTAGAGCGGGTCAGAAAGGGGGAATTTTCCCAGGAAGACGCCCAGCAGCGGGCCATGAACCGCATCAAACACATGCGCTACGGGCCCGAGGGCAAGGATTATTTCTGGATCAACGACTTTAAGCCCGCCATGGTGATGCATCCCTTCCGGGCCGATCTGGACGGCAAGGACCTGAGCGACTTCAAGGACCCCCAGGGCAAGGCCCTGTTCGTGGAGTTCGCCAAGGTCTGCCGGGAGGCGGGGGAGGGCTTCGTCACCTACATGTGGCAGTGGAAGGACGACAAGACCCGCATCGTTCCCAAACTCTCCTACGTCAAGGCCTTCGCCCCATGGGGTTGGATCGTGGGCACCGGCATTTACACCAATGATGTCTCCGAACAGATCGGGGGGCTGCGGAAAAACCTGCTGCTGGTCATTATCCCGGCGGTGCTGCTGCTGCTGGGATTGCTGTACATCCCGGTCAGGGACCTCAAGCACCTGGTGCAGATGGCTGCCGGACTGCACACCGTGACCCGGGACGTGAAGGGCGCCTCCGGCCAGATGGCCGGCGCCTCCCAAAGTCTGGCCCAGGGGGCGGCGGAGCAGGCCGCGGCCTTGGAGGAAACCTCCTCGTCTCTGGAGGAGATGAGCTCCATGACCCGGGCCAACGCGGAGCACGCCAAGCAGGCGGACGCCCTCATGGAGGAGACGGGCCGGGTGGTGGAGGCGGCCAACCGCTCCATGGGCGACCTCACCGCCTCCATGAAGGAGGTGTCGGCGGCCAGCGAGGACACGGCCAAGATCATCAAAACCATCGACGAAATCGCCTTCCAGACCAACCTGTTGGCCCTGAACGCGGCGGTGGAGGCCGCCCGGGCCGGGGAAGCGGGGGCGGGCTTTGCGGTGGTGGCCGACGAAGTCCGCTCTCTGGCCATGCGGGCCGCGGACGCGGCCAAGAACACCGCCAGCCTCATCGCCACCACGGTGTCCCGGGTCAAGGAGGGCTCGGACCTGGTCAGCAAGGCGGGCTCAGCCTTCGGCGAAGTGGCGGGCAGCACCGGCAAGGTCAAGGAGCTGGTGGCGGAGATCGCCGCGGCCTCCACCGAGCAGGCCCAGGGGGTGGACCAGATCAACAAGGCCATCCAGGAGATGAACCAGGTCACCCAGAAGACCGCGGCCAACGCCGAGGAGTCGGCCTCCGTGTCCGAGGAACTCAACGCCCAGTCGGAGAAGATGAACGCCTACGTCAACCAGCTCACGGTCATCGTCACCGGCAAGAACCAGGTGGACCCGGGCCGGGCCGCGGCCCTGGCTGGACCGACCCCGCCGGCCGGCAAACGCCTGCCGGTGGGCCGGGGCGGCAAAGAGCGGAAGCTGCCGGCCCCGGTGAGTCGGGGCGGGGTGACCCCGGCCCAGGTCATTCCTCTCGAAGATGAACACTTCAAGGACTTTTAGGGCCGAACGCCCCGGTCCGAGGGAGAGCGACGCCGATCCGGGGTGCGACCGCCGGCGCAGGCCGAGGGGACCGAACCAGAGATGGCCGGGCCGGGGGGCGGGAATTGCAGTCCTCCGGACGGCATTTAAGGAAATGGGCGGATTCCGCCGATTAGGAAACCAAGGAGAAGCCCCGCCCCAGGGGCATCGACGCCACAGCAGCCGCCGGGGCCGGCCCACGCCTGGGCCCGCGGGGGCGAGGACCACGGAACCATGACCCAGGCAGCCCAGCGCATCAACCAGAGCGGCTTTGCCCTCAAGGAGCGGGAGGGCAAATACCTCACCTTCACCCTGGCCGGGGAGGACTACGGCCTGGAAATCCTGAAGGTGCGGGAAATCATCGGCATGATGGACATCACCGGCATCCCCCAGACGCCGGATTTCGTCAAAGGGGTGATCAACCTGCGGGGCCGGGTGATCCCGGTCATCGACCTCAGGCTCAAATTCGGCCTGCCGCCCATGGAATACGGGGAGCGCACCTGCATCATCGTGGTGGACGCAGCCGGCCCCGGCGGCGCCCTGCAGATGGGGGTGGTGGTGGACGCGGTGAGCGAAGTGATGAACGTGAGCGGCGAAGACATCGAGCCGCCGCCCTCCTTCGGGGCCCGCATCCGCACGGCTTACATTTTGGGGATCGCCAAGGCCAGAGGGGGCATCAAGATACTGTTGGACATCGACCGGGTGCTCACCGCCGAGGAATTGGCGGTCATGGAGCTTCCGGGCAGTTGAGAAAGACGAGGGTGCCATGGCGGCTCATTGCGCCTCCAACTGCCCCACCCCGCCGCGGGACAGCCCTCGCTTCGGAGAGGTCCCCCTGCCGGCTGTCACCCCGGACCTGAGCGACCGGGAGTTCTACCAGTTCTCCCGGCTCATCCACCAGCACGCCGGCATTCAGTTATCCGTGCAGAAGAAGGAGCTGGTCCGGGCGCGGCTCACCAAAATCCTGAAGGCCCGGGGGGTGACCAGTTTCGCGGACTACTACCGGGAAGTCATGGCGGACCAGAGCGGCCTGGAGTTGGTGGCGCTCCTGGACGCCATCTCCACCAACCAGACGTCTTTCTGGAGGGAGGCCGGGCATTTCATCTTCCTGGCCCAGGAACTCCTGCCCGGCTGGCGGCGGCAGCGGCGCGGCCCTCCGGCCTGGAAGTTGTGGAGCGCCGGCTGCTCCAGCGGCGAGGAGCCCTACACCCTGGCCATGACCCTGCTGGACACCTTCCCGGCGGAGGACCTGGGGAAGGTCAGGATACTGGCCTCGGACCTGAACACCCGGGTCCTGGCCCAGGCCCGGCAGGGGGTCTACCCCCTGGCCCGTCTGGAGAGCCTGCCCGGGGATTGGCGGCGGCGCTATTTCCAAAAAGGGGTGCAGCGCTGGGAGGGATATGCCCGGGTCAAACCGGAGGTGCGGCAGATGGTGGAGTTCTTCCGCCTCAACTTCATGGAGCCCTTTGCTTTTCCCGAAGAATTCGACGTCATCTTCTGTCGCAACGTCATGATCTACTTCGACCGGGTGCATCAAGAAATGCTGGTGAACCGGTTCCACCATTGTCTCAGGCCCGGCGGTTACTTTTTTATCGGGCACTCGGAGAGCCTGTGCAACATCGAGCACCGCTTCAGTTACGTCAAGCCCACCATCTACCGGAAGTAGGCTCCGACAAAAAACAGGTAGTGGTGGGAGTGGCCGACCTCAAGGTGAGCAACCGGGGGAATCAGGTTCTGGTGACTCATGCCCTGGGCTCCTGCGTCGGCTTGGCCATCTACGACCCGCAGGCCAGAGTGGGCGGTCTCCTGCACTATATGCTGCCGGATTCCCATCTGGACCCGGCCAAGGCTCAGGTCAACCCCTATATGTTCGCCGACACCGGCATCCCCCTGCTGTTCCGGGAGTGTTACCAGTTGGGGGCCGTCAAATCCCGCCTCCGGGTCAAAGTGGCGGGCGGCAGCCAGGTCCTGGGAGGACATGAACACTTTCAGATCGGTCGGCGCAACTATGCCGCCTTGCGCAAGCTCTTTTTGAAAAACAACGTGCTCATCGACGGAGAGGACGTGGGGGGCGTGACGGCCCGCACCCTCTTCCTGGAAATGGCCACCGGCCGGGTCTGGGTGCGCGTCCTGGGTCAGGAGACCATTGAGCTCTGAGGGGGCCTGAGGATGAGTCTGATCCCGCAAATCATCAAGTCGCTGAAGAACCTGCCGCCTTTTCCCACGGTGGCCCAGCGGGCTTTGACGCTGCTGAACAACCCCGAGGTGGCCATCCAGGAACTGGTGGAGATCGTCAAGTTCGACCCGGCCATCACCGCCAACATTCTGAGAATCAGCAATTCCGCCTACTTCGGGTTGCGCCGGGAAATCCACTCCCTGAATCAGGCCCTGCTGCTGCTGGGCACCCAGGAGCTCCTCAAGATCATCATCGCCAGCGGCGCCACCCGCCTGTTGGGGCGCCCCACCCCCGGCTACTACGTCGAGAGCCAGGGGCTGTGGCGCCATTCCGTGAGCTGCGCCATCATGGCGGACCTGCTGGGCCGTGAGCTCCAGGTGGGTGAAGGGGCCATGGGCTTCACCGCCGGGCTCCTGCACGACATCGGCAAGGTGCTCCTCTGCCTATACGTGGATGAGAAGTTCGCGGACATCATACAGGTGGTGAAAAACAAAGGGGTGAGCTTCCAGGATGCCGAGCGGGAAGTGCTGGGGGTGGACCACTCCACCATGGGCGGAGAAATGGCCCGCATCTGGGACTTCCCCGACCGCCTCCGCCTGGTCATCACCCATCACCACCTGGACAAGCCCGAGGCCCGGGGCGACGACCTGGTGATGCTGGTCTATCTGGCCGACCTGCTGGTCCTCATGTTCGGCCGGGACCTGGGGGCCGACGGCCTGGCCTACGCCGGTTACCCCGAGGTCCTGCGCCATTTCCACCTCCGGGAGCGGGACCTGGAGAGGATCCTCCTCCACTTCGCCGAGGCCTGGCAGGAGGCGCAGAGCCTCTTTGGACTGGCAGGGAGCAAAGATGGCCTACAACGTGCTCATTGTTGACGATTCCGCCACCATGCGGGCCCTCATCCGCAAGATTCTGGTGATCTCCGGCTTCGACCTGGGGGAATCTTATGAGGGCGCGGACGGCCGGGAGGCCCTCAACATCGTCCGCAGCCGCCGGGTGGACCTGATCCTCTCGGACCTGAACATGCCGGGCATGGACGGGGCCGCCCTGGTCAAAGCCCTGAACGCCGAGCAGCAACAGGCCGGCATCCCCGTGGTCCTCATCACCACCGAAGGGCGCCCCGAGGTGTTGGAGCCCCTGCTGAAACACGGCGTCAAGGGTTATATCAAAAAGCCTTTCCGGCCCGAAGCCATCAAAGCCATGCTGGGCCGCATCATGGGGGAGGCGTCCGTTCACCATGCTCAAGACCTTGCGGGCTGCGACTTTTGAGGTGCTGGAAACCATGTTTTTCCTCTTTCCCGAGGACCCGGAGGGGATAACCCCCGACTTCGGGGGCTTAGGACTCCGGGCCTGGGTGCCGGTGGCGGGCCCCCAGCCCTTCCGGGTGGGGATCACCGTGCCCCTGGGGCTGGCCCGGGAAATGGGGGGCAACTTCCTGGGCATCACCCCCGAGGAGCTGGGGCGGGAACATCTGGAGGACGTGGTGCGGGAGGCGGCCAACATGATCGTGGGGGCGTTCCTCATGCGCAGCCGGGCCTCCGGCGCCTTCCTTCTCCGGCCGCCCACCCTGGAGATGGTGGACCTTAACCGGCCTCCGGGCGCCGCACCCCCGCACCGCATCTTCCTGTGCGTGGGGGACTTCGGCCTGGAGGTGATGATGGAACTGGCTCCCCCTGCGGCGCCGCGGCCCCGGCCGGAGCGGGAGGCAGTGGTTCGGTGACGCCGGGTTCGCTTTAAATTGAATTAGTCCGGTAGGGCGACCGTCCCGGGCCGCCTGCGGGCGGCGGTTGCGGAGGCCCAAACCCTCGTTCCGAAGCACCTGCTGCGAAAGAGGAGGCCGGCAGCAACAGTACTTGGTGCGGACTGGGAAGCCTGTCCCCCCCTTTGACCGCAATCCTGGTATTAATGCCGTCCGGCCTGGGCGACTTTTATAAATTCTTCCGGGACACTACTCCGGCCATGCGCAAGACCAGAGTCCTCGTCGTCGACGATTCCGCCATTGTCCGCAAAATCTTTGCCGACCTCATCTCCCGGGAGCCCGACCTGGAGGTGGTGGGCACGGCGCCCGACCCCTTTGTGGCTCGGGACAAAATCGTGCAACTGGCCCCCGACGTCATCACCCTGGACGTGGAAATGCCCCGCATGGACGGGCTCACCTTCCTCAAAAAACTGATGCACTACCACCCCCTGCCGGTTATCATCGTCTCTTCCCTCACCCCCCGGGGAAGTCAGATGGCCCTGGAGGCCCTGGAATGGGGCGCGGTGGAGGTCCTGGCCAAACCGGGGACCTCCTTTTCCGTGGGCGATCTGGGGGGGCAACTGCTGGACAAGATCCGCACGGCCGCCCAGGTCCGGCCCCAACGCCCCCTGTCTCCGTCCACCCCCACGGCCCCCCCCGCCCGTCTGGCGCCCTTGGCCCAGACCACCAATAAGGTCATCGCCATCGGCGCCTCCACCGGCGGCACCGAGGCCATCAAGGAGGTGCTGATGCGGCTGCCGGCCAATGCGCCGGGGACGGTCATCGTGCAGCACATGCCGCCCAAGTTCACCACCGCCTTCGCCGAGCGCCTCAACCAGGTGTGCGCCCTGGAGGTGCGGGAGGCCCAGGACGGGGACTCGGTGGTGACGGGCGCCGCCCTGTTGGCCCCGGGCAATTTCCACCTGCTGCTGCGGCGCAGCGGGGCCCGCTACTACGTCCAGGTCAAGGACGGCCCCCCGGTGCATCACCAGCGCCCCAGCGCCGACGTGCTCTTCCGGTCCGCCGCCGAAGCCGCGGGCAGCAATGCCGTGGGCGTCATCCTCACCGGCATGGGAGCCGACGGCGCGGACGGCCTGCTGGCCATGAAGGAAAAGGGCGCCTACACCATCGCCCAGGACGAGGCCACCTGCGTGGTCTACGGCATGCCCAAGGAGGCCGTCAGACGGGGCGGAGTGCAACGCGTCCTGCCCCTGCCCCAGATCGCCGACGGCATCCTGTGGGCTCTGAAAGCAACAAACCACTGAGCTCCTGCCGGGCAACCCGCATGACCCGGGGGCCGGTCTCCCCCTGGAGGCCAAAGCCCCCGCTTGGCCTGATAATGGCGTTGTCTGTCCCGCCCCTGCACCTGTCGGGAATATTTTGTGCTGAAGTTAGGGAGGCAGGCAGTGCTGTCCGGTAGGGTTTTTGCATTTGCCTGTTTTTTCAACCCCCTCCCCACGGTGGGAGGGGGTTGGGGCATTGGCGCTAACTTAAGAAAAAACCAGTTTACATCATAACATACCGATTTTACTTAAAATCCACCTAAATCCCCCTTTTCCAAAGGGGGACTTCGGGTCACCGACTGCTCATTCCCCCCTTTGGCAAAGGGGGGTAAGGGGGGATTTATCTTGACTGTTCAACAGGTTACCCTTGGCATACCCACTGCTTGCTTAAGTTAGCGCCAATGGGGGGTTGGGGGGAGGGGGGCTAATGCTACTGCGTTCAGTAGTCCAAAAGTCCTTTCATTTTCCCCCTTTGCTAAAGGGAGGTCAGGGCGGATTTGTCAGTATTTGTTGAGGGTTAATCAATAATTCCACGTAGTAGGGCTAATTAGTTCGCATCCAGAAAGTCATCATTTTATGGTGGCGTATGAGCCTGGGGCGACAATTTGTTGGCGAGGCCGGTTTAATCCAAGGTTATGAGAACGAATTTGCCGGTTAGCGGGGCATTGTTGCCCGATTGTCCCCTCTTTGGGGCGGACCTCTCCCCTGGTCAGGACGCCCGGGGTGGGGCCGCCTCAGTACCCCGGCAGCAACATCCCCAGAACCAGGACATTGTAGGACACCACCGCGCTCCAGACATACTGCCGGAAGCCAGGCCAGCCCTGCCAGGCGCCGCGAGCCAGACCAAAGACCCGTTTCAGCCGGGAGATGTTCCCCTCCAGGCCCGCCCGAAAGTTGGGCAGTTTTTGGTAAACCCACAGGCTCCGGACCATCTCCAGCACCCCCAGGCCCCGCTTCTTGGCGAACATCGCGTCCTTGACCCCCCGGGGTCTTGGCCCGACGCAGGTTGTCCCGGGAGGCAAAGCCGCCGTCCGCCGCGGTCTTCAAGGGCGGGCGGCCGTAGATCGCCTCCTGCCGGCTCAGCAAAGAAGGAGACCACCTCGTCGCCCGCAGGCGCCTTCTCGCCGCGGAACACCCGGCGCTCGGTCTGTTCCAGCACCCTTCTGAG
>Ga0194125_10007487_pt1 | contig 15713 bp, 14 predicted proteins | sample TA2KigC250mmetaG_FD_148626 | JGI IMG/M metagenome (GOLD analysis project Ga0194125, IMG submission 148626) | Freshwater microbial communities from Lake Tanganyika, Tanzania - TA2015034 Kigoma Deep Cast 250m | ecosystem: Environmental > Aquatic > Freshwater > Lake | place: Tanzania: Lake... | reverse complement strand
CAGAACGAGCTGGGAACCGCGAACATGATGATCGTGGGGGCCGCGTCCCGTCTCGACACGTCGGATGCGAACGGCGCGTGCCACTACGTGGTCACCGGCGGCGGCTGCGGCCGCTTCCAGCTGACCTGGACCGCGACAGCGACCTGCGCCACGCCCGAGGTGCAGCTTTGCCAGAACGTGAACACGTACTGCGTGAAGTCCCCGGACATGAACGGGAACGGCACCGTGAACTTCCAGGACACGTTCAAGTACGCGCCTCAGGTGAACGCGGGCGTCGGCTACTGCGGCGACTTCAACTGCAACGGCTTCGTCAACTTCCAGGATACGTTCACCTATGCCGCGCACATCAGCCACGGCGGATCCTACCCGGGATTCACGATGACGGCGGGTGCTCTCGGCGACTGCCCGTAGAATTCATTCTTCGTGAACTGTTGAGGGCGGCTCTTCGGAGCCGCCCTTCCCTTTCGGCGCCGGTTGACCGGCATGTCCGGGGATGCTACCTTCCTTCGCGCGCCGCGGGTCGTCGAAACGGTCGGAGGGTTCATCATGCGCCGAATCCCGTTCGCGATTCTTCTCCTCGCGCTCGTTTCGTGTCGAGGCGAGAAGGAATCGGCCGAGGAAGCGCCGCGCGCCGCTCCCGAGGCTCCCTCTCCCGCGCCGCCCGCCGAACCGGAGCGGACGGCTTCTCCCCCCGCGATCGACCCGGACCACGAGGAGGCGATTCGGACCGGCACCCCCGCCGAGAGGCTTCTCGCGAAGTACGAGCTTCTCGTCGAGCGGATCCTTCTCGAGCGGGCGGAGGGCGTCTTCAACGCGAACCGAACGATCGATCAGGGTCTCATTCCCCTCGCGAACGAGCAGAACCGGCTCCTCGCGGAAGACGTCTTCGATTCGACCCTCACCCTCGAGTTCGCGCGTCTCGCCGAGTTCGTCTTCGCCCGCCACATCCTCTCGCAGGGAGATCCCTTCGGCCGGGACGCCAAGTCGCGCATCGCCAAGATCCGGGAGATGATTCCGGACCACGAGAAGCAAGAACCGTAGAGCGTTCCAACCGAAGACAACCCTCTTGCCATGCGCAACGTCGTTCGGTTCGCGCTGCTGAACGTACGATCCCGACCTCGGCGCGGAGCTTCGCATCCCGAGACCACGCGCGCGTTTCCTGTCGCGGATGCAGATCGTTCGATCTTTAAAATTCAAAAGTATGAAGGACTTCGTAGCGCGCCCCGCGAGGATCGAGCGTGCTCTTCATGAGGAGAAACGAGCCCGCGCGCGCCTCGATCGGCTCGATCGGGAGCGCGGCGAAGCGGTCGCGGAACCGCGGCGAGAGGGCGCCCTTCGTTCTCCCGACGGTGATGTGCGCGTGAAAACGTTTCTCGCGCGGAAAGCCGAGCCCTTCGATCGAGTCCTCGACGCGCGCGGCGAGGGAGACGAGCGCCTCCTCCCCCTCCGAGACGCCAACCCAGAGAACGCGTGCCCCGCGTAGGTTCGGGAAGGCGCCCGCGGCTCCGAGACGAAAGAGGAAAGGCGCCGTGCCCGAGGCCGCCTGCCGGACCCGCTTCTCGATCCGCGCGCGCCCCTCGTTTCCGATATCGCCGAAGAAGCGGAGCGTGACGTGGAGGTTCTCCGCGGGGACCCATCGGACCGGCTCGCCGAGGACGCGAAGCGGGGCGACCTTGCGGTCCAACTCGGCGCGCTGCTCCTCGGAGAGGGGAAGGGCGAGGAACGCGCGGATTCTCTCCTCGCCCCGCGCGCCGTTCACCGGGCTTCCCCCGGCCCGCCGAGGAGATAGAGGCGGACAAGGTTGATCGCGTGGAGAGCCGCGCGGTCCTTCACCCGATCGCGGCTCCCCGGGATGCGCCATTCGCGCGCGATCGTTCCGTCGTCCGCGTCGAGCGCCGCGTAGACGAGACCGACCGGCTTCCCCTCGACCGATTCCGGACCGGCGACCCCCGTGACGCCGATCCCGATATCGGTCCCGGCGCGGGCGCGGGCGCGCCGCGCGAGCTCCGCGGCGACCTCCGCCGAGACTGTCCCCGCGCGGCGGATCAGATCCTCGGGCACGCCGAGCGTCTCGATCTTCCGCGACGCCTGATAAGGAACGAAACCCTCGCGGAAGAAGGCGCTGCTCCCCGGAACGGTCGTGAGAAGATCCGCCACGCGCCCGCCGGTGCACGACTCCGCGACCGCGACCGTCCGGCGATGGAGCATGAGCAAGTAGCCGACGACCTCCTCGAGCTCCTCCTCGCGGGTCGAGTAGATCAAGTTCCCGAGGAGGTTCGCCGCCTCGTCCACGTTCTCGTCGAGAACGCGCTGCGGGTTCTCGTGGTCCCCTTCCTTGAGACGAAAACGAAGCGTCACCCCTCTCCGTTCCGGAAGAAACGCGACCGACACCGGCCTCTCCGACGAAAGGTAATCGGCGAGATGCTCGGCGAGCGCGTTTTCCCCGATCCCCCAGGTGCGGAGAACCCGCTGCGGCACCGCCGCCTCGCCGTTCCGCTCGCGGAGGTACGGAAGGAGCCCCGTCTCGGTGAGATGGCGCATCTCGGCGGGGACTCCCGGAAAGGCGAACACCTCCGCCTTCCGCACGCGAAGATGAATCCCCGGAGCGAGGCCGACCCGGTTCGGGATCTTGCGCGCCCCCTCGGGGAGAGCCGCCTGCGCGATGTTCACCGACGGCATGCGGATCTTCCGATCCCGATAGAGGACCTCCATCTCCTGGAGAAGCTCGGGGTCCGGGACGAGACGCGCGCCGGCGAGCTCGGCGAGGGCCGGCCGCGTGCAATCGTCCGGCGTGACGCCGAGACCGCCGGTCACAATCACGAGGGGCGAACGCCCGACCGCGTCCCGCAGCGCCTCGCGGATCTCGCGGAGATCGTCGCCGACGGTCGTGTGCCGGACGACCCGCACGCCGAACGCGGCGACGGCGGCGGAGAGATACTGCGCGTTCGTGTCGCCGATCACACCAAGGAGAAGCTCGTCGCCGATCGTGACGATCTCCGCGCTTCGAAGAGGGACTTCGCTCATGCGAGCTTCCCCCCCAGAAGGAAGAGCGCGCGCACCGCGAGGTTCGCGTAGATGCCCGCGACCGCGTCGTCGAGCATCACCCCCCAGCCCCCGCGCGCCCTCTCCGCGAGCCTCGCGGGGAAGGGCTTCACGATGTCGAAGAACCGAAAGAAGAAGAACGCGGCGGCGACCGCGGCGAAGGAGTTCGGGATGAGGTAGAGCGCGACGAGCATCCCGAGGACCTCGTCGATCACGACGACGCCGGGATCTCTCCCGTGCGCCGCTTCCGCCGCGCGGCACGACCGGACGCCTGCGAAGAAGACGAGAAGGACGAGCGCTCCCCATCCGGGATGCGCCCACGCCGGAAGGCCACCGAGGCGGCCGGGGAGGAGGAGGAGGACCGCGGCGAGCGCGGATCCGGCGGTGCCGGGCGCGATCGGCGCGAGCCCCGCTCCTCCGGCTGAGTAGATCCAGAAGGAGAGGCTCTTGAGGTCATCACGATTCATCGATCATCTTTCAACGAGCGATCCACTCCGGCGCGCGCCCCGCGCCGTCCCTACTCCAGCGCCCGGCGCCCCTCGAGGGCGCGGGCGAGCGTCACCTGATCGGCGAACTCGATCTCCCCGCCGACCGGCACGCCCCGCGCGATGCGCGTGACGAGCACCGGAAGATCCCGGACCGCGTTCTGGATGTAGAACGCCGTCGCGTCCCCCTCGACGGTCGGGTTCGTCGCGAGGATGATCTCCTTCACCGCCCCCGACGAGGCCCGCTCGACCAGCTCGCGGATGCGAAGCCCTTCCGGGCGCATCCCCTCGAGCGGAGAGAGCACGCCGTGGAGCACGTGATAGATGCCGCGGTACGACCCGGTGCTCTCGAGGAGCGCCACATCGCTCGGCTGTTCGACGACGCAGAGGAGCGTTCCGTCCCGCCTGGGATCGCGGCAGATCGCGCACGTCTCTTCCTCGGTGTAGTTGCCGCACAGCGAGCAGGTCCGCACGCGCATCTTGAGGTCGAGAATCCGCCTCGCGAGCGCCTCGGCCTCCTCGCGCGGCGCGCGGAGAAGATGGAAGGCGATCCGCGCCGCCGACTTCCGGCCGATGCCGGGGAGCTTCTTCAGCTCGTCGACGAGCCCTTCAAGGGTCGGGGATTGAAACATCGCGCGTCCTCGCGGGTCAGAAGAGCTTCGGGAAACCGCCGAGACCGCCGAGCCCTCCGGTCGCTTTGGCGATCTCCTCGCGGGCCGCCTCTTGCGACCGCCGGAGCCCTTCGTTCACGGCTGCGAGAACGAGATCCTGAAGCATCTCGACATCGGCGGGATCCACGACCTCCGGATCGATCCGGATCTCGACGAGCTCCTGCTTACCCGAGACGACCGCGGTCACCTTGCCGCCCCCCGCGGCCGCCTCGACGGTCGTTTCGGCGAGCCTCGCCTGCGCCTCTTCCATCTTGGCCTGCATTTCGCGGGCCTGCTTCATTAAAAAGTTTAGATCCAAAGGTTCGCTCCTTCGTTATCCGACGATCTCGCCGTCCAGCATGTCGAGAATCCGTCCGATGCGCGGATCGTCCCGAAGTCCCGCGCGCCTCTCCCTCTCCGATTCGCCCGTGTGGGTGCCGAGGACGCCGCGGACCTTTCGATGGCCCTGGAAGAAACCCTCGATCGCGCGCTCGACCGCCTCGCGGTTCTTCTCTTCGAGAACCTGCTCCATCTGGAACGACGCCCCTCGCGGAAAGGCGATCTCGACGACCCCCGATTCCGCCGCGCCGGCGCGCGACCCTCGAAGAAGCGAGGCGAGCGCCGCGTTCTCCCCGCGAAGCCGATCGAGGAACTCGCTCCAACGCGCCGTGAAGAGGCTCGGGTTTCCCGCTTCATCCGCCGCGCCGGAGGGGGCGGGATGCGAGGGCTCCTTTTCCGCGGCCTCGTGCCGCGCTTTCACGCCCTTGCGCGCCGGCTTCCCGTTCGCCTCGGACGGGGCCGCGGCCGGTTTCGAGGGGACGGGAGCGGCGGCGCGCAGCGGCGGCGGCGCGCCCTCCCCCTCGAGACGGCTCAAGATCTCGGCGAGAGTGACGGTCGAGTCCATGCGAACGAGACGAAGAAGGAGCATCTCGAGGACGAGGCGCGGTTTCTGCGAGAAGCGAATCTCCCGCCCTCCCTCTCCGAGAAGAGTGAGCATGCGAATGAGATCGTCCGGGTGGAAGGCGGCCGCATCCTCTCGGTAGCGCGCGATCGTCTCCTCGGCGGCGTCGATCAGGGCGCCCGGGTTCTTGCTCACGCGCGCGACGAGGAGGTTCCGAAAGTGCTCCTCGAGGGCGATGAGGAAATCGGAAGGATCCCGCCCCCGGCTCGCCGCCTCGTCGATCGTGGTCATCGCGGCGAGCGGATCCCCCGCGCGGGCCGCCGCGGAGATCGCGAAGAGATGGTTTTCGTCGACAATCCCGAGCGCCTCCTCCGTCTCCGCCGCCGCGAGCTTCCCGCCTCCGAAGGCGCGCGCCTGCTCGAGGAGCGAGAGCGCGTCGCGCATGCTTCCGTCCGCCGCGCGCGCGACAAGATGGAGCGCCTTCTCCTCCGCTTCGATCTTCTCCGCTTTCACGATCGCCTCGAGGCGCCCGACGATGCTCTTCGCGTCGATGCGGCGGAAATCGAAGCGGATCGTCCGCGAGAGGATCGTCGCGGGGACCTTCGTCGGTCGGGTCGTCGCGAACACGAAGAGGACGTGCGAGGGGGGCTCCTCGAGCGTCTTGAGAAGAGCGTTGAACGCCTCGACGGTTAACATATGAACTTCGTCGATGATGTAGACCTTCCGCTTCCCGGCGGAGGCCATGTAGCGGACGTTCTCGCGGAGGTCGCGGACCTCGTCGATCCCGCGGTTCGAGGCGCCGTCGATCTCGAGGACGTCGAGGCTTCGGCCGGCGGCGATCTCCCGGCAGTGCGGGCAGGTCCCGCACGGTTCGGGGGTCGGCCCCTTCTCGCAGTTCAGGGCGGCGGCAAGGATGCGCGCGGTCGAGGTCTTCCCCACCCCGCGCGGCCCGGCGAAGAGATACGCGTGCGCGACGCACTCCTGGCGGATGGCGTTCTCGAGCGTGCGGGCCACGTGCGCCTGGCCCACGAGATCCGAGAAGCGCGCGGGGCGCCACTTGCGGGCGAGAACGAGATAGCTCACCGGAGGAACCGCCTTTCGCTGGCGCCGCGTTTCACCCGGACGAGAGGAGTAGGCCGTGCACCTTTCGTCGACCCTCCCGGACGAAGCGGTCGGCGAGAGCGCGGCTCAGACCAAGCGAGCCCGCGGCGCATGGAAAGATCCGCTTACCGCTGCTACCTTCCGGTCCTGACGGGGTTCACGGTCCCCCATCGCGCGGGACCTGGCCTTCCACGCCGTCTCTCGTTCCCTGCCTCCGCCGAGGCCGGGCCTCGGAAAGGGATTCAACCCCGCTGGAGCGGATTGCGGGTTCAGGGCACCGCTAACTCCCCGTCTAGCACGACCCACACTGTTCAGGCGGCGACCCTTGATCAATCAATGAAATGGTGGAGATGAGCGGGATCGAACCGCCGACCTCTGCCTTGCGAAGGCAGCGCTCTCCCAACTGAGCTACATCCCCGACCCGACTCTCGACCAAACGGCGGCCCGAGCGGCCGCGCCCATCGATGGCGGAGAGTGAGGGATTCGAACCCTCGGTACGGTTGCCCGTACACGTGATTTCCAATCACGCCGATTCAACCGCTCTCGCAACTCTCCGGCATTCTATCAGCTCCGGAGAAAGACGTCACCCGGTTCCGAGTCCTCTCCGGCGGCTTCTCGCGCGCGCGTCGCTGGCGGAGAGAGAGGGATTCGAACCCTCGGAGGGGTTGCCCCCTCAACGGTTTTCGAGACCGTCCCGTTCAACCACTCCGGCATCTCTCCGGCGAGGATGGACCTCGCGGCTTTCGGGCGGGCGGCTTGCAAAGGACCGAAGGCCCGCCTCGAGTCTCGAGCATCCTCCCCGGTAGGTTACCGGGTTGAGCGACCTGCTGCAAGTGGCTTCCGAGAGCGGACGCTCGGGGCGCTTCCGCCGCGCGCGAAGCGAGGGGTTCGGGTCCCCGCGAAAATGGGCGGCTCCTTGCGCGGAGCCGCCCCTGCAAGGGTTCCAATGAGAATCGTCGATCTACCGGAAGAACGTCTTCACGCGGCCCCAGGTCGTCTCCTCGACCGCGGTCGACCCGTCGCAGGCGCACGAGTTCGCGAGGAGGAGCGGCCAGTCGCCGTCGCCGTAGATCGGATAACCGCCGGAGCCGTTGCTGTAGACCACAGCGAAGTCGGGGCGATACGCGTGGGCGATCTCGCCGTCCTGGAAGTTGCCGGCGACGAGGCCGCCGCCCTGGAGCGCGAGCATGTCACGATAGGACGATCCGTAGGCCGACACGCCCGAGTGGATGCAGGTCGTTCCGTGACCGTCGTACGCGCTGTAGGAATAATGGTTGCTCCCCGAGGGAGAGACGACCGGGCTGTACGCGGGCGTCATGATCGCCCCGCTCAGGTAGTTCCCCAAGGTGAACGTGCAGAAGACGCCGAGAACCACGTGCCCGCCGATATCGACGTACTCGGCGAGGTTGTCGCCGAAGAGAACGTTGTCCGCGTACGGGTAGTTGGCCCACGTGTGCACGCAGTCGTACTCGCGGAGCAACGGGAGGTCAGGGGTCGCGACGCGAGCGTCGAAGTAATCGACGACCGCTCCGCCGGCCGCCGCCGAGATCGCCGCGCGATACGCCGGATCATCGTCTTCAGAAGGCGCGTAGAGAATGCGACCGACCGATGTGACCGCCGGGCTCGTGAGAACGTGCCCGCTGTGGATGAGGGGCTGATCGCCCGAAGTGTTCGTCATCACGGCCGAGCCGGTTCCGGCCAGCATGAGGACCGCCGCGAAGCTCGCAACAAACATCCGTACCTTCTTCACGCTCTGGATACTCCTTTCGAAGGGTGTTTCGTTTCCGGCCGCCCGTGGGGGGGGGAGAGGCGAGCGCGGTTTCGCGTGCCGGTCGGATCCTCCCTTGCTCGGACCGACCGGGCGAGCGATGAGGGCAAGGTAGTGAGAACGGGGAACGGGCGGCTACTTTTTCTTCGCACGGATTGAATCGGATCTATCAGCTCTTCTTATGCAATGCGACCGGGGGATCGCGCAGCCGATCGCGGCGGAACTCGGCGAAGGAAATCCGGCGACCGTCGACGGAATCCGTGCAACCTGGGCATCCACCGAGTTCAGGGACTCGGGAACGCCGGCGCAACCGATCGGGAGACATTCGGGGACACGATACTGAATCAAGTCATTCGAGAAATTCGGGGACACGATACTGAATTGGACAAATCCCCTGTTGGGGGAATTCCGGGACACGATACAAGACTCGGTTTGGCGGGGAACGCACGCGGACTTCGGCAGCCGCCGGGGCGATCCAGATGCGGAGCTCGGGGAGGTGCGGGACGCGCGCGTTCTTCGAGGAGGGCCGGAGAACCGGGGTCGTCTCCCCGCTTCTACCCGTCTTCTCGCGGGGTCCCCTCGGCCTCCTCTCGCTTCTTTCGGAAGAAATCCTCGAGGAGCGCGCGCGACTCGGTTTCGAGGATGCCGTGGAGGAGATCGACCCGATGGTTGAGGCGCGGGTCCTGGACGACGCCGGCGAGCGAGACGCACGCGCCCGCCTTCGGGTCGGTCGCGCCGAAGACGAGACGGTCGAGACGCGCGAGGACGATCGCCCCCGCGCACATGAAGCACGGTTCGAGCGTGACGTAGAGGGTCGCGCCTTCGAGCCTCCACGAGCCGAGCGCCTCGGCGGCAGCGCCGATCGCGAGGATCTCGGCGTGCGCGGTTGGGTCGTTCGTCCCCTCGACCCGGTTGTGGCCCCGCCCGATCACACGCCCTTCGTGGATGACGACCGCGCCGACCGGGACCTCCCCCTCTCGTGCCGCCTCCTCCGCTTCAAGAAGCGCGAGGCGCATCCAGCGTACGTGATCCACGGTACCTGATACCTTTCCTGAGACGTACCTGATACCTCTTTCTTCCTGGTTGAGACGTACCTGATACCTCTTTTACCTCTTTCGCCTATCTTCCCCGAAACGGACGCTCCATCAGCCTTTTCGTCCTCATGGCGCGCGTCGGTATCCGATACATACTCCAGTCCTGGTCCCCCTTGTACCTGGTACAGACGTTCAAAACGTCTACCCAACTTCGTACCAGGTACAAACGTTCAAAACGGGAGGTCGGCCGGCCCCGGGCGGCGGCCGGTCAGCGCCTGGAAGCGCGCCCGCGCCTCCTCCGCCCTCTCCGGCTCGCCCGTGGCGGCGGCGACCTCGGCGAGGACCGCCCACGCTTCTGGAACGCCGGGCGCCGCGGCCGCGACCGATTCCGTCTCGGCCAGCGCCTCCTTCCCCCTTCCGAGCGCCGAGAGGGCGAGCGCGCGCCCGAGGCGCGTCGGAAGCGCCCGCGCCGTCCCTCGTCCGAGCGCCTCGTCGTAGCGCGCGAGAGCTTCCTCGTGTCTTCCGAGCGCGAGGAGCGCGTTCGCCGCGTTCGCGTGCACATCCGCGTCCCCCGGAGCCGCCTCGATCGATCGCTCGAAGAAGCGAAGAGCCCCCTCCGGATCGCCGGCGACGAGACGTGCGAGCGCGAGGTTGTTCCAAACGAACGGCGCGTAGCGGGGATCCCGATCGAGCGCCGTCAGGAGCACGCGCTCCGCCTCATCGGCTCTCCCGGCCCGCGCGAGGACCGCCCCGAGGTTGATGAGCACTCGCGGATCGCTCGGATCGAGCGCGAGCGCCTCGCGGTACATCTCCTCCGCCCGATCGAGCCGCCCGACCTCGGCGAACGCGTGGCCCCGCGAGAAGTAGAGCGAGGCGAGATCCCCCGGAACGTTCACGTCAAAAGCATTCGAGTGCGCGACGAGAAGGAGCGGCACCGCCACGAAGAGAACGACGCGAATCGGAAAGCGCCGCCCTTCGCGCGCGAGCCGCACGACGAGGTGCGCCGCCAGAACGAGGAAGAAGGGCATCATTGGAAGGCGGAAGCGCGCGCACACGAAGAAGAGAACGAGAACCGCCGCTTGCGCGAGGAGAAAGAGCGCAAGGAGCGAGCGCGCTCCGGCGCGCCCCCCCGAGAGAAGGAGCCCCGCGATCCCGAACGCGATGAAAAACCCCGCCCCGAGCGAGAGGCGCCGAAGAAGCGGCGCGTACTCCTCGATGTGGGGGGTGAGAAAACGGTTGTTCGGGATCTCCTCGTCGCTCGCGAGATAGACGATCTTTCGCCCGAAGAGGCGGAGCGCGTCGGCGGGGCGCGAGGCGATCCACTCGAGCGCACGCTCCCGCCAGAAGCGGTCCGCCTCGCCCGGCGAGAGCCTCCGTCCGGTCTCCCGCTCGGCGACCCGGATCGCCGCGAGGGAGACGTTGTCCTCGTACTCCTTCGTTTCGTAGGCGATGTCGCGCCAGTCGGGAACGATCGCCGTCCTTCCGTCCGCGTTCGGATTGTTTCCGATATAAAGGTTCACGCCCCCTTGCGTCGCGAGGACGAAGGCGCCGTGCGTTCTCGTGTTCCACGCCGCCGCCGCGAGGGGAGGGAGCGCGAGGCCGATCGCGAGAGGCGCGAGCACGGGGAGCGTCCGCATCGCGCGGCTCCGCGCGCACCACACGCTCCAGAGGAGAACGAACGGGTAAAGGGCGAGAGCCGTCGGATAGGTCGCCGCCGCGAGCCCGAGGACCGCCCCCGCGGCGAGCGCCCAAAATCTCTTTCCCTCCTGGAGCCCGAGAAGCAAGAAGAAGCCGAGAAGAAGGAGAAAGAGAAGGAGCGAGGTCGTGAGCGTCTCGTTTTCATAATAGATAAAGGGATTGTAGAGGAGGGAAAAGGCGGCCGCGACGAGCCCGACCGGAGGCCCGTAGGCGCGGTTCCCGATCCGGTGCACAAGCAGGATCGCCGCGAGCCCGAGAAGCATTTGGAAGATCCGCGCAACATACGGGCCGGATCCGAAGACCCGGTAGAGTTGTCCCAGGAGGAACGGATAGAACGGCGCGCGAAAGAGGTCGAGCTCGGACCCCGCCCTTCCTTCCGACCAGGCGAGCGCTCGATCGTGATACCATCGGTTGTCGACGAGAGGGACTCGGAACTCGGGGCTCGCCTCGATGCCGTGGAGGTAATAGAGGCGCATCGCGAGGCCGATAAGAAGGAGTAGAGGGAGAATCCATCGGGAGCTCACGGGTGCCCTCCCCATTGTCGGCGCGCCATCCGGCGGAACGTAGCATCGGGCGCCTCGCGCCGTCAACTCGCAGAGGGCCTCGAGGCGAGTCCCGACCGGCGGCGAACCCGCGGAGGAACGAGCATGTCGACCACGCACCGGCCGCGTCTTTTCGAGCGGCTTCTCGCTCTTGCAATCGCACTCGCCCTTCTTCCCGCCGGTTGCGGGAAGCACGAGTCGCCGACAAACGGCGGGACTCCCCCTTCGGTCGTGATCCAATCCCCGCGATCGGGCGATACGCTCTCCGGCGTCGGCTTCACCGTCACCGGCCTCGCGTCCGACGAGGACGGCATCGCGGCGATCCGCCTGAAAGCCGCGGGAACGATCTTCGCGACCGCTTCGACCTCCCCCTTCTCCCTCTACTTCCCCGCGTTCCTCTTCGATGCCGGCGCGATCGAGATCACGGTCGAGGCGGAGGACGCCGACGGCGCGAAGGGATCCGCCACGGTGAGCGCGCTCCTCGCCGAACGAACCCTCCGCTCGATCGGAAGCCCGAGCGAGGAGGAGCGGGAGCCGGCCTGGTCTCCCGACGGGAGCACGATCGTTTATGCATCAAGAGGTGTAAGCGGCCTTCGCGATCTCCACACAGTCCCCTCGGCCGGGGGCTCGCCTTCCGTTCTCGTTTCGTCCTCGAACGACGACGCCTCGCCGCACTGGTCGCCGGCGGGGGACCGGATCGCGTTCGCATCGAACCGATCGGGGAACTGGGACATCTGGACCGTTTTGGCGGAGGGGGGGGAGGAGACGCAGGTCACGACGAATTCCTTCGCGGATCGGGGTCCCGTCTGGTCGCCGAACGGCGCGCGCCTCGCGTTCCATTCGAACCGGGACGGAAACTGGAATATCTACTCCGTCGCCATCGCGAGCGGAGCACCGTCCGGACCGGAGGAGGCGTACACCGCCGCCGCCACCGCGGAGTCGTCCGCCACGTGGCGCGCGGACGGCACGGCCCTCGCGTTCGTCTCGAACCAGCTGGGCGGATCGGACCTCGCGACGGTCGAGCCGCCCGACCCGATCCTCTCCCTCGTCCCCGGCGCGAACGACCCGATGGTGCGCGAGATCCACCCCGCCTTCTGCCCGAAAGGCCCCTTCCTCGCCTTCGCCGACAACCGGAACGTGCAGTACGACATCTGGGCGGTCGACCCGGCGAGCGGCCGGAAGAAGATCCTCGCGAGCCATCTCGCCGACGACCGGGAGCCGGCCTGGTCCCCGCGCGGCGACCGGATCGCCTTCGCCTCGAACCGCGGCGGCACCTACGACATCTGGATCTTGGAATAAGCCGGTATCCGATACCGGTATCCGATACCTTGATCGTACCTTGCCCGATACATTGACCGGACCGCTGCGGCACCTACTACATCTGGGTCCTCAAGCAAGCCGGTATCCGATACCAAATTAGAACCGGTATCGGATACCTTATTCCCCGGACGCCGCGTGGGGTGCGATCGACGAGGCCGTGCGCCGCGTCCTCAAGGCCGGGCTCGCGGGGCGGCGGATCGCCGACGTGGACGGCCCCAAGGGATGGGATTTCTCCGCGATCGGCCTTGGCCGAATCGAGCTTCCGGCGAAGCAGCCGTGCGAGGGGGTCGCCTTCGGCGTCCGCCAGGCGCTCCCTCTCGTCGAGGCGCGGACCTCGTTCCATCTCGACATCTGGGCAATGGACAACGCGACCCGCGGCGCGGCGGACATCGACCTTGGGCCGGCGGAGGAAGCCGCGCGGCGGATGGTCGCCTTCGAGGACGGCGCGCTCTTCGACGGTCCCGCCGCCGGAAAGATCGCCGGTCTTCTCGGCTCGTCGGCCCACAAGCCGATCCCGATTCCTTCCGACGTCAAGGGGATCGTCGACGGCGTTTAGCGTGCGCTCCTTCTCCTTCGGGACGCCTCGATCGACGGGGCATGCGCGCTCGTCCTCGGGCGAAAACCATACGAGACGCTCGCCTCGCACGGTCCTTGCCATCCGCCGCTCCGCCAGATCGAGGATCTCCTCGGCGGCCCTGTCCTCTACTCCCCGCATCTCGAGGGGGGGATCCTCGCCTCGATGCGCGGCGGCGACCGATTGCTCACGCTCGGCGAGGACTTCGCGATCGGCTACGAATGGCAGGAGACGAAGCGCGTTCGTCTCTTCATCACCGAATCGTTCACGTTTCGTGTGATCGAGCCCGCGGCGCGCGTCGTCCTCTCGATCAGCGGCGCGCGGAAAGGACGGTAGCATCGGGTCTCGCAGGCTCCGACCCGCGTCCGGAGCAGAAGACGCACGCGGAGTCCAGGCTCGAGAAAAGGGCCCTCCGGCGATCCGGAGGGCCCGATCATCTACGCCCAGGAGGACTTGAACCCCCAACCTTCTGGTCCGTAGCCAGACGCTCTGTCCAATTGAGCTATGGGCGTGTTCGTTCGTTCGCGCGGAGTAGGTTACTCGATTCGAGCCCGCCTGGCAAGCGCCTTCTCACGCTCTTCTCTTCGACCCGCGCGCGAGGCGGCTCCCCGATCGGCCGAAGGACTTTCGACGGCCTCCCTCTCGGACTCACGACTCGCGGGGAGCCTTCGCCACGCGAACCGCGTCCCGCCCCTCGATCCGAAACGCAAAGCTGGCGGAGTGGGAGGGATTCGAACCCTCGGAAGGGCTTTTGACCCTTCAACCGCTTAGCAGGCGGTTCGTTTCAGCCATCTCACGCACCACTCCGCCTGATGTTTCATTTTCCGGTGGGGAGGCTCGGGGCGGCATTCCGCGCGAATCCCCTCGCCCTACTTCCCATCCCCCCGCGCCCTCGCCGGCGGAGGGAGTGGGATTCGAACCCACGAACCCTAAACGGGTTAGCGGTTTTCAAGACCGCCGCCTTAAGCCTCTCGGCCATCCCTCCGGAATCCGAATCCCATTCTAGCCGATCGACGGGGAGGGTCAAGGAGGGAGTCGGGGGGATCGGAAGCGCAGACGCACCCGGCATGCCCGAATCGATCTTGACACCGGCCTCCCGATGTACCACAATGTAATACATGAAACCGAATACCGTTCTGACGATCCGTCTGGACCGCGACCTTCAGAAGCAGCTCGACCGAGTCTGCAAGCAGCTCGGCCGAACACGCAGCGACGTGGTGCGCGATGCGCTCCGCCGCCAGCTTGCTCTCCTTCAGTTCGAGCAGCTCCGCCGGCAAACGATGCCTTTCGCCGAGGCGCGGGGCTACCTGACGGACGAAGACGTCTTCCGCGAGGTCTCGTGAGGGTCTTCCTCGATACGAACGTCTTGGCGAGCGCGTTCGCCACCCGTGGACTCTGCTCGGATCTCCTTCGCTTGATCCTCACGGATCACGTCCTCATCACCGGCGAGGTGAACCTCGCTGAGCTCCGCCGCGTCCTCCGGCAGCGGATGCGCGTGCCCGCCGAGACCGCCCGCGCGATCGAGGACTTCCTTCGCGGTCACGAAGTGATCCCGAAACCGGACCGGATCCTCACCCTCGCCGTTCGCGATCCCGACGACGCCTGGGTTCTCGCGAGCGCGGTCTCCGGCGCCGCAGACGCTCTCGTCACCGGAGACGTTGATCTTCTCGTTCTCGGCGAGCGCGCTCCGATCCGCATCCTCACCCCCCGCGCCTTCTGGAATCTGGTGCAGCGTCGCAGGCGCTCCCGTCGATAGCCGGTCATCTCCCCGATCTCACGGCCCTTCAGCGCGAGAGGCCCGGAGCTTTCGCCCCGGGCCTCCGCCTGGCTCCGTCGTCGTTCCGTTCCGCTCTCCGGTCTCTACCGACTCTTAGGCCACCTGACCGGTGAGTGTTACTTTACCAATTTAGGGTTCTTCCCGGATCCTCTGTTCTCCGAAGCCGGGGACGCCGTCGAATCCGGGGACGCCATACTGAAATCAATGGAAGAGAATGTCGGGACGCGATGTCGAATTGAGTATGGCGCCCCCAGAATTCCCAGAATTACCCCAGAATCACGCCCCCAGAATGAGCCGATCGAGGAGAAGGGTCAAGGAGGGAGTCGGGGAACCGTGTGCCGAGCACGACCACGGTTCAGGCAGCACTCCCAGGATCCCGCGTCCCTCTCACGGCCGGTCTTCTCTCAGGTGTTTCAGGAACGTCGACAGGTTGCAGGAGATGCGGCGGTCGTCTCCGCTCGAACGGCCGGTCTGCGAAACCAGGAAGCGCCGCGACGCCTTGATAAGGTCAGCCGCTTTGTCCAGCTGCGCCATATCCTCCGATGAGGGGGAGGATGTGAGCTTCACCTCGACAGCCCAACACTCCTTCCCGAAATCCAACACGAGGTCCATTTCGTGTTGGTCACCGGTCCTAAAGTAGTGAGCCGTGAAGCTTCGTCCACGCGCGGAGAGCTCACCCAGCGCCTGCTCGATCACGAAACCTTCCCAGCTCGCGCCGACCCATGGTTGGCTGAGCAGGCGCCGTTCGTTCGAGACATTCAAGAGAGCATGCAGGAGCCCGCTATCACGCCAATAGACCTTGGGGCTCTTGATGAGACGCT
>Ga0194125_10007478_pt1 | contig 15727 bp, 11 predicted proteins | sample TA2KigC250mmetaG_FD_148626 | JGI IMG/M metagenome (GOLD analysis project Ga0194125, IMG submission 148626) | Freshwater microbial communities from Lake Tanganyika, Tanzania - TA2015034 Kigoma Deep Cast 250m | ecosystem: Environmental > Aquatic > Freshwater > Lake | place: Tanzania: Lake... | reverse complement strand
TGGGACACCCGTTCCGAATTATTACCTTATCCGCCTAAAACGGATGAATAGAAGATTGGGATAACCGATTCTCACAATCTCTCAGGAAAATGAACTTTTTTCATAGAAGGATGACGACATCTTACGCTTGACATAGCATTAGATTTGTTAATCTACTCAAAAATCGTCCAAGTCAAATTCGGTCAACAGAATCACGCGTTCGAAACCCCGACCATCGTCGATATAATAGGCTTGCATATTCAGCCTATCGATGTTATCCGTCTGATGGGATTTAAATTTGAAAGACCTGGCGATGATAGCGTTTTCGCTGCTGACCGTCCGCGGTGGATATTGCAGGCTTTCCGGCGCGCAGCGGGCGGTTATTTTGCCATTATCGCTGATGGTCAGCACGGCTGGACGAAATTCAGCCCAGCGACGTGCAACCGCCTCCCACGAGGCTTGCGGATTGCAGGCTTTGATTTCGAGGAAAGTCTTATTCTGCATCGCCTGCCGGAATTCAGCCTCCGGCAGAATAAGTTCCACGGCTAAGCGGTCGGCTTCGCGCTCGATGTCTGCACGCAGATGATTTTGCTGAGTATGCCCCAGCAATATATGCGCCAGTTCGTGGCAGAAGGCGTAATTCAGGCGCGGCAGATAGACATCTGGATTGAGAATGACGCGCCGGTTCTGGGCGTAAGCCTCGCGGCCGTCGGTAATAAGTTCGAAGTGGACTTCGATGTCATAGCGGCGGGCTAAGTTGTAAATGAAATCGTGATTTAGATCCAAAGTCATTCAATCTTATTGAAATATTAACGGGGACATAATATAGTAACTGTTTAAGGGGCGAACACGAGGTTCGCCCGCACGGGCGATGTTTGTCATCACCCCAGATTGTATCTCTGAAATCTACAATATTCTAGCGCTCTATCCATTAAATAAATATCGGGTTATTTTCTCTTGGAGGGCGGGTTTAAACCCGCCCTCCAAGCACAAAGGCTCATAATAGATAATTAAGGGACAGCGCGCTAATGCCTCGTTGCAAAAGAAACTGGCATTATAGTATAGACAGGAGGACAGGCGTCCCTGCCTGTCCACTTTGCAGCCATATTTCCCGGGACAGACAGGGACGCCTGTCCTCCTGTCCGACATACTGAAAGCCATTAATGCAAGTGAACACTAGTGGTCAGTCCCGTAATTAACTAACAATAATATATGCTTGAAAAATGATTTAAATTCGCTATTCATGCATAAAAGGAAATGCTGATTAATTAAGGGACTGAACACTAGATAATTTGGGAACTGAATACTGGATAATATGATGGAAATTTCTTATTCAACATAAAAGCGGACGGCTCTTGCTCGAGAGTAAATATATTAAAAAGACTTTGTCAAGGGTTTTGGTAAAATATCCAGTGTTTTTCCCAAAACATCCGTTAGGCAGAAACGCCTTTAGAGTTCGCTATTACTTCACGCTCCATACCTCGCGCTTCGCGCCTCGCAATTTACACTTTCTGCTTTCGACGATTGTTCTCGACGCCGTTCTGTATCAACGCCGGTGTCCGCGGAGCGTCCGGCTTGGCAGACTGGTCGGAAGTTTCCCTGGGGATGGGCAGCGCGATGCGAAACAGGCTGCCCTGCCCGACTTTGGATTCGACCTCGATGCGGCCGCCGTAATGCTGAATCATCTGCTGTGCGGTCGATAGACCTAATCCGGTGCCGGTCGGTCCGCCATCTTGAATATCGCCCACCGTCGGTTTTGTGGTAAAGAACGGATCGAAAATGCGGGAAATATCGGCTTCGGCTATCCCGCAGCCGTTGTCCTCAATCTCGATATGAATTTCTTTCCCACAGCGCTTGGTCTGCACGCGCAAATGCCGCGCCGGCGAATTGTGCATCGCATCGATGGCGTTGTTGACGATATTGGAAAAGGTCTGCGAAAAATCGCTATAGACGCCTTCAAAGGGAGGAATATCATCGCCGAATACATATTCCTTCTCGACCTTCGACTTAAAGAACAGGTTCGCTTCGAGGAATTTAAGTTCGGTTTTCAGCAGTTCGTTGATATCGATGACACGCACATTTTTATCCTGCTCGCTGCGGGATTTTATCATCATATTGCGCGTAATCTGCTCAATTTTATCGATTTGGGTTAAAATCGTGTCGATTTCCTTGACATTGGGGAAACGTGAATTGAGCATTTGGGCGTAGCCGGAGATGACCATCAGGGGACTGGAAATATTATGCGCGATACCGGCGGCAAGCATTCCAATGTCGGCTAATTTGCGTTCGTCAGCCAGAAGGTTTTCCATATAGCGTTGACGGCGTTCCATCTCTTTCATTTGCCGTAGGTCAGTAATGACCGACAGCGCGCCGACGATGCGGTCGCCGTCGTAACGCGTGCGGCTGGAAATCAGCACCGGCACCTCTTCGCCATCGGAACTTAATAGTTTGGCTTCGCAGCGGTTTGAGCCGCGCAGGCGGCACAGTTCGGTTTGGTTTAAGATATAATCACGTTCGGAGGCCGGCGTCAGGTCGATGCTGTATCTCCCGATTAATTCAGCGGATTTATAGCCAAGCATCTCTGCGAAAGCCGGATTGACGAACTCGCATTTGCCGGTATCGTCTTCGATTAGAATACCTTCCGACATCGAGCGGATAATGCCCTCGTTGAATTCTTTCAAGGCGCGGATGGCTTGCGCGGCGCGGCGGCGAGCCGTCAAGTCGCGGGCGACATTTAAGGTAAGAGCGACTTTGCCCTCGATGACGACCGGACTGCTCTGGATTTCGAGGTATAACTTTTCACCGTGGGGAGTATCCGGCTCGATTTGGAATGGTTCAGGCTTGACGCCATTTTGAAAACAGGTGCGCAGGGCTTTCTTAAACCGACGCCGTGAATGTTCATCCAGTGAATTTATCCATCGGCTCTGGTTCAGATCTTCGACCGTCTTGCCCAGCAGGTCTTCGCCACGGCGGTTCATTTCGACGATATCGCCGTTTTCGCGGCAAGTAAAAATAATATCCCCGGCTTCGCTGAGCAGCATCCGGTAGCGCGATTCCGATTCGAACAACGCTGCGGCGCGGCGGGCAACCTCCTGCTCGAGCAAATCCGCCTGCCGGCTTAACTGCTCAGCGGCACGTTTTTGGATGGTAATATCGCGTATGACGCCTTCGAGTGCCATTATATTTCCCGACTCGTCACGGATGACAGTGCCATGGTCCGCCAGCCAGACCGCTTCACCGCCGGCGCGGATGAAGCGATACTCCAGTGTATAGCGATTGCCGGCGAATCTCTCCATCCGGTTCAGCGACGACCATAATTCGATGACAGTGGCGGCATCGTCCGGATGCAGGCAGGCGATATAACCGTCCGGACCCATTCCCTTAATCTGGTCTATAGTGTAACCGGAAATTGCTTCTGCAGCCGGCGAAAGATAATCGAAGCGTAAGGTTTGAACATCTATGCGGTAAATCGCATCAGGCGAGTTTTCGGTCAGCCGCCGCAATTTGGCTTCGGACTGAGCAAGTTGCTGCGAACGCTCTTCGACCAGACGCTCCAAATCGCGCGAATGGGCGATGATTTTCTGCTCTAATTCGCGAATTTGAGTAATATCGCGGATGACGCCTTCGTAGCAGGGCATATCGCTGTTGAGACCCGGTTGGGCGCTGATGGTCAGCAGCGCCGTTACTTGACTGCCGTCGCGTTTTTTAAGTTGAATAATCTCATCTTGTAATAGATTACGAGCCTGCAGCGTCTGCAGCAACCGCTCGGCTTCGTGAGGATGAACCGCAAAATCCTTCAGGAAGTGCTTGCCGAGGACATCGATGCGCACCGGGAAGCCAAGCAACTTTTGCCAGGCTGGATTGACTTCGAGCAAACCGCCATCTTCAGCCGCGGCAAATATAGCGTCGCGCACATGGTCGAACAAATGGCGGAAGCGCTCCTGACTTTGCAATAGTTCACGCGTGCGTTCGGAAGCGATTGCCTCTAACTGATGCGCATAGACTTCCATCGCCTTGCGGAGTTCGCGCTCGGTTGTTACATTGACGCCGATGGCCAAGGCGGCGTTGATACGGCCGGCTTCACGCAGCGGCGCGACATTCCAACGGATGTGGCGAATCTCTCCCGCTGCAGTGCGCACCTCGGTCTCGAGGCTCTCGAGTTCCCGCCCCGACTCAAATACTTCGTGTTCGATTAACGGCAGAAATAATTTTTCATAATTGACGATAATTGATTTCAGAGCCGAAGGCTGGATGGCTTCGCGGCGGGAGTAACCTGTGATATTGTCGGCGGCGGTATTCCATTCCAACGCGTTGCCGCTGCGGTCGATTAAAACGATAATCGCGTTGGCGGAATTCATAAGACTCAGCAGAGTGCCGACTTCAGGATTGGATTCTTTCAAGCGGTTGGCGAGCGCTTCTTCCAACTTTTCAAGCCGCTGTTTAGTTATCTTTTGGTGGCGTTTATTTTCGCTGAAATCACGAATATAGAAGATAGTTTTATATGGTTCAACAGATAAAACAATGACCTGCGTCACATCCACATCTAAATGTGAGCCGTCGGGCCTTGGCAGTTCCGCCTCGAATGTGGTTTCGCCGCCGTTCTCGAGGCTGTCGTTCAACCGTTTCAGGAAATCGCTTAAGTGCGGCGCACGGATGTCCGTCAACCGCATCCCGGTGGTCATCTCCCGCCGCAAAAGTCCGAACATATAAGCCGCATTCTGATTGACATCGATAATCCGGCTGTCGGCGTCTAAAATTAATATGCCGTCGTGTCCATTTTCCAGCAGGGTCTTATAATGCTGAATTAATTGCGCCTTCTCAGCCTCGTCAGCGGCTTGAGCGGCTTTCAGCTGGTTTTCGGCCTCGGCGAGTTTGGCTTGCAGTTCCCGATGTTCGCGCAAAAGCCGACCTTGGGCGACCGCCCGCCGCACCACCCGCTCAACTTCATCGAAATCCTTGATCGGTTTAGTGAAGTAGTAGTATACCGATTCGCCGATGGCTTGGACAGCATCTTCGAAGCGGCCTTTGCCGGAGATGATTATCTTGGGCAGGTCGGGCTGCCAGGCATTGACCGCCTGTATTAACTCGATGCCGCTCATTCCCGGCATATCGAGGTCAGTAATGAGCAGGTTGATATCTTCGCGCTGCAAAACTTTCAAGGCGCCGGCACCTTCCAAAGCAATTCGGCAGCGATAACCCTTGAATTGGAAAAACTCGGCTAAGAAGTTGAGTAATTCCGGGTCGTCTTCCACCAGAAGTATCTTCGGCGTCTGGGCGCGAAGCGAAGATTTGGTGTGCGTTTTGGTTTTACGGCTCAAGATTCGACTTGACTGGATTTGAGCCGGCACTGAATTACTTAGCGGGGATTAGGGAGGGGCGCAAAAAAAGGCGCTGTTACGACTATATCGGAGTCGTATGCGCCTTAGGGTAGATTAAATATACAATCTTATTTTAATTTGTCAAGAGGCTAAGGCAGATATTTTAGCCTTTTAGAAAAATAATTGCTTTTTTTGCTCTTTCGAGGCATTCTTCCCGTCCGAGAAAACCTATAATATCGGTTAGTTTAGGTCCGTGCGGCTGCCCGGTCAGCGTCAGACGCAGCGACGTGAACAGCGCCGCGCCTTTCAGTCCGGTTCGAACAGCGACATTTTCTAAAAAACGCTTAGCGACATCTTTATCCCATCCAGAATTATTATTTTTCAATTCATCGATATAGGCCGCGATGACGAACGTTGCTCGCGTCTGTAACGAAAAATCAACTGTAGCAAGATTTGGTCTTTCGATAATGCAAGAAAGATTATCGATGATTTGCCGTGTCGTTTTAGCGCCTTCGCGTCCTAAATGGATGGCTGCGACCTGCCGCTCATCGCTCCGGGCGCGCATTTCCGGGTAGCGTTCAATCAGTTGAGAGGCAAGGCTGTCCCATAACTCGCGGTCGCTTAAACGCTGGATGAACCGTTGATTCTCGCCCAGCAAGGCGGTATGCGCATAGATGATTTCACCCGAGCGATAAGCCTCCGCATCAAAGTCCTGCGCTAAAGACTCCAGCGTCCAGCCGGCATCGGGCTTGAGATTGCCGCGTCCCAAGCCGGCGATATAACGGCACAGCGCTTGAGGCAAAACGCCGGCGACGCGAATCTCTTCGACGGTCGCATTGCCGATGCGTTTGGATAATTTCCTTCCGCTCTCATCGAGCAGCATCGATAGATGCCCCCAGCAGGGCGTTGGCCAAGCCAAAGCCTCGAAGATGAATTTCTGATACGGTGTCGAAGGCAGCCACTCCTCACCGCGCAGAATATGAGTTATGCCCATATCGTGGTCATCCACTACGCCGGCTAAAATCGAGGTCGCCGCGCCATCCGAACGAATCAAGATTGGGTCGTCCAAATTCCGACCGGCAAAGGCTACCGTCTCCTTGAACAGGTCGTCGATGACAACCGGTTTATCCAACATCTTAAGCCGGACGACATAAGGCCGACCGAGCGCCGTGAACTCGTCGATTTCACATTGGGTGAGCCGCAGGCAATGTTTATCATAACGCGGCGGCAGATTCTTTTGCGCGGCATTCTGTCGCAGCAAGGTCAGTCTCTCCGGCGGACACCAGCATTTATACGTTGCGCTGCGTGATTGCAATTCAGCGGCGATTTGCGCATAGCGCGTTTGGCGTTGCGATTGGCGCAGCAGATTTTGCTGGCTGTGGAGCGTTTCTCCGTCAGACCAGTCGTCGAAGCGAATCCCCAGCCAATCCAAATCGGCTTGAAGCGCTTCGACGGCGCCGGCTAAAGCGCGTTCGACATCGGTGTCTTCGATACGTAGAAAGAGTTTGCCGCCGGCCCGGCGGGCGAAGAGGTAATTGAGCAGCGCCGTCCTAGCTCCGCCGATATGCAGACCACCGGTGGGGCTAGGCGCAAAGCGGACGCGGACGATATCCGAAGTGGTCTGTTTCAAGCCGTCTCGCCGCCGGACGAACGGTGCATCCAAGTAACTACCAACAGCACGATGGCGGCCACTATCAACAGAACTCCCGCGCCGATGAGTATTCTTTTCACGCTGGGAGACATATGTAAGGCTGGTAAATGGACTTGCATTGTTTGTTCCTCTGTTTTTGTATTTGAGTTTATATTATATACAGACAAGACATTCCTGTCTGTTGCCTAGTGTTTTGTCAAAGTAATAATGATATGTGTTCTGTTGAACGAAGTGAAGCGTCTCGTCTGGATAAACAGAGACGAGGTCCTTCACTTCGTTCAGGATAACGGCATTTTTACTGTGACATAGCACTAGTGTTCAGTCCCAGAATTAACTAGTTTAGAGTTCACATCTTCAGCGTGCAGTAGGATGTTTTATAAACACGCTAAAGCGGTGAACTTCGAACGTTCTCGGCATATAGGTAATTCTGGGACTGAACACTAGCTTGTCATCCAGTAAAAATTATGCCGCTGAATATCCTGCCTACCTCATCGCTTGCCTGCGGCCGGCGGCTTTCCAAGGATTTACTCCCTCATCACGGCAAGCATCGCGACCAGCCGGGGGCGTCGCCTTTAGGGTTAATCCATTTTTAGCGGTCAACGCCGCGGCTAAGGCCGCGGCTATGACGCGCCCATCGTCGCCGGCGCTGTGCAGCGCTTCCGGTTTGAACTCCTGCTCGATGAAACGGGTGTCGAAATCGCTGCGCCGGAAGCGCGGCTGCTGCATCATCCACAACGAAAAAGGAATTGTCGTTTTGAAGCCGGTTATGCGGTATTCGGACAAGGCGCGCTGCATACGGTCGATGGCGGCTGGCCGGTCGGCGCCCCAGGTGATGAGTTTGGCGACCAACGGGTCGTAATAGATGCCGACCTCGTCGCCGGCGGTTACGCCTGAGTCAACCCGCACCCAAGGCCCATCCGGACGGATTAGCGTGCGGATGCGCCCGGCGTCGGGCAGAAAGTTGTTCGCCGGGTCCTCAGCGTATATGCGGCACTCGATGGAATGCCCGCGCTGAACTAAATCTCTTTGCTTAAATGGCAGCGTTTCGCCCTGCGCGATGCGCAGTTGCGTCTGCACGATGTCGATGCCGGTTACCAATTCAGTGACCGGATGTTCGACTTGCAGGCGGGTGTTCATCTCAAGGAAGTAGAAATTTTCTATCGCGGGGTCGAACAAGAACTCTACCGTGCCGGCGTTGACATACCCGCAGGCTTGGGCTGCGGCGGCGGCGGCAGCGCCCATCGCCAGACGGATGTCCGGGCGGTCATTCAAAGCCGGCGAAGGGGATTCTTCGACGACCTTCTGATGCCGGCGCTGGATGGAGCATTCCCGCTCAAATAAATGCACGCAATTGCCGTATTTATCGGCGAGAATTTGGATTTCGATATGTCGTGGTCCGAGGATGAACTTTTCCAGATAGACTTCGTCATCGCCAAAAGCGGACAACGCTTCACGCCGGGCGCCGTCGAAAGCCGATGGAAATTCGGCGGCGGAATTGACAATGCGCATACCTTTGCCGCCGCCGCCTTTGGCGGCTTTAATGAGAACGGGGTAGCCTATGTTTTCTGCCGATTTGAGCGCTGCATCGAGGTCGATTAAGCCGCTCTGTCCGCCAGGGACGACCGGCACGCCGGAAGCCGCCATCATTCGTCTAGCGTCGGTCTTCGAACCCATCGCCCGAATGGCGGAGGCCGGCGGTCCTACCCATACTAAACCAGCCTGTTCGACCATTTCGGCAAAATCGCCGTTCTCGGCCAGGAAGCCGTAGCCGGGATGAATTGCGCCGGCTTTATGTTCTAAAGCGGCTTGGATTATGATATCGCCGCGCAGATAACTTTCGCGCGCCGGCGGAGGTCCCAAGCGGATGGCTTCATCCGCCATCTGAACATGCAGCGCGCTGCGGTCGGCGTCACTATAGACCGCAACACTGCGCAATCCCAACTCCCGGCAAGCGCGGATGACGCGAATCGCTATCTCGCCTCTATTAGCAATGAGGACTTTGTCGAACATTGTTTAGGTTTGAATAAAAATGTCAAATGAGTAAATTGCAAAAGTGACGATTAATCTAGAAAATTCAGAATATGGCAAGGCGGACGCCCTCGTCCGCCGCATTCTATGCTTGGTTTTCGGCGGACGAGGGCGTCCGCCTTGCCCTCAGTTAATAAATCCAACACTTTTGCAATTACCTAAATTAAAAAAATAACTTTCCAACTTTCTCACTTTTAGCTTTTCCACTTATGCGCCAGCGGAACGCGGCGTCCATAGCCGAAGGACTTGGACATAATCTTCAGTCCCGGCGGAGCTTGCCGACGTTTGTATTCGCTGCTGCGAATAAGCTGCATCACCTGCGCGACCACATTCTTATCGAATCCAGCCTTGATCAATTCAGGCGTATCCTTGCCCTTGTCGATGTAGTTGAAGATAATTTCATCGAGTAGTTCGTAAGACGGCAATGTATCTTGATCGCATTGGTCGGGCTTCAACTCGGCGGATGGGGCTTTGGCGAGAATTGCCGGCGGGATGATTTCCCGCTCGCGGTTGATGAGGCGCGCTAGCCTATAGACCATTGTCTTCGGCACATCGGCTAACACCGCCAGCCCGCCGGCCATATCGCCATAGAGCGTGCAGTAACCTGTCGCCAGTTCCGATTTGTTGCCGGTGGATAAAACTAAATGCCCAAACTTGTTCGACAGCGCCATCAGGATATTACCGCGGATGCGCGCCTGGAAGTTTTCTTCGGTTGTATCGGATGGTAATCTGTCGAAATGCGGCGTAATCTCGCTCAAATATTTGTCGAACAGGTTATCGATATTAATGATGCGGGTTTTTACGCCGAGGTTGCGGGCTAAAGCCAGACTGTCGTCGATGGCGCCACGGCTGGAATAACGCGAAGGCATCATCACGGCTTCGATGTTTTCAGCGCCCAAGGCTCGCGCGCCGACGACCAGCGTCAAAGCCGAGTCTATGCCGCCGGACAGTCCCAATATAGCCGACTTAAAACAGCATTTGCAGGCATAATCGCGCGTTCCCAAGATTAAGGCTGCGAGCGCCGCTTTATCGTCGCTGTTGAGAACCGGATGAACATCGCCTTCGCCTGTGTCGAGGTCAACTAAAAGCAGGTCTTCGGCGAATTCGACGCCCTGCGCCCAAATCTGCCCGTTAGCCGAGAAAACCAACGATGCGCCGTCGAAGATCAATTCATCGTTGCCGCCGACCGAATTGACAAAGAGCAGCGGCGTCTTGAAACGTTTGGCTTCGGCTTGAAGCATCTGACGGCGCAATGAGCGCTTTTCAATGGTGAACGGCGATGCGGCTATGTTCACAATGAACTGCGCGCCCTGCCGCACTAATTCCAGCCCCGGATCGTGGTCGTAATAACGATGATTTGGATCGTAGCGCGCCCAAAACTCCGGCGCGTTCCAGATATCTTCGCAAATAGTTATGCCAAAGCGAATACCTTTATATATGCCGACCTCAGTATAAGGCGAAGGCGCAAAGTAGCGGCTCTCGTCGAAGACATCATAAGTCGGCAGGAGCGTCTTACGATGAATTGAGACGACCTGTCCGTCGGCGATAAATGCCGCGGCGTTGAACAAGCGTTTTCCAACCGGTAAATCGTTGGGTTCAGCAAAACCAACGACCAGCGCGATATCCTTGACCAGCGTCGCGAGGATGTTTAAGGCGTTCACATTTTGCGCAATAAACAGGTCCCGTTCCAACAGATCATGCGCCGGGTAGCCGGGAATAGTTTGTTCGGGGAAGATGCATATATCGGCGCCGCGCGCGCGGGCCAGCCGGGCATATTCGACGATGCGTTGCGTGTTACCGTCGAAATCACCAATGGTGGAGTTTATTTGGGCTAATGCGATGCGCATACTTGGATATCGTGGGTTCTATACCCGCTTTTATTCCGCTGTCAAACTCAGAAGTTGACAGCGATTAAAGAAGTGGAATGAGACGCTCGCCTCAACGATATTTAGGTCTTGTTTTGAAATAGAAGTGAACAATAAAGGTCGTTCAACATCGAGCCGACTTTCTCCATACCGAATCTCGCTGCAGTATCATTAGATATTTTCACACGGTCATAGGCGTTGATTTTAGCGCACAGCGATTGAATTCCGTCGGCCAAGGCTTCAGCGCTGTTCGGCGTGACCAGAATGCCATTAGTTTCGTCGATATACACGCGCTGCCCCGGAATGTCGGCGGCTGCGACCGGCAGACCGGCGCAGAGCGCTTCAGCTGTAGCGCAGGAAAGATTCTCCCATCGACTGGGATGGATGTAAAAATCGCATACGCCAAAGATTTTCGCGATCTCGGCTTTGGGTAATGTGCCTCTAAAGTGAACCTGATGCGAAATATTAAGTTCAGTTGACAGCAATTCCAGCCGCTTGCGTTCGCCGCCGTCGCCGATAATGTCCAGATAGAGGTTTATATTACGGCTGTTGAGAATATGTAAAGCCTCAAGCAGAACATCTATGTTTTTCAGCGGAATCAGCGACCCAACCGTCGCCGTGCGAAAAGCGAACAATGTTTTATCTTCGCGATATAAATCGGCATCTATACTAACGCTGTCTATTGAGCCGCGAGTATGAATACTTTCCGGTGTAGGAACGATGCGCCGGCGGTTTGTTTCAGCGTTTTTAAAGGTCGCTTCATAGTGGAACAACGAGTTGTCCACCGGATTGGGTATAATCTTAAAATTAGCGCGGACGCCGGCTAGTCGTATGTCCTGCTGAAGTTGTTCGCTCACCGGGACGACGACTTGGGCGTGACGCATCGCCCAGCGGGCTTTAAATTTCTCAATTCTAGTCAAACCGCCCAGATGAAATCCGGACCAGTGTTCGGTGATGACGACCGGAATTTTCAACCTTCGACCAAGGATTACGCCGACAATGCCGGAATGATAGGTATGCGTATGAATAAGGTCGATTCCGCCTAATATATCCGCAACGCGTTTAGCAATCCCTACTTGCTGCCACAAACGGCGTAAGAAACGAACTTTGGGCATCGCGCCTAAAGGCTGTGTGTAGCGAAAAACCCGCATTCCATCTTCTACGTTCTCGGTTAGACTCGCTTTGTCATCGGTGTTTTCTGCGAGCCCTAAGGATAGAATAGACACATCGTGATACAACTTCGCAGCGCGGGCGTGTTCGCGCACAAAAATGCCTTCGATAGGACGTTTGGCCGAAGGATACCAGGATGATATGAAAAGAATACGGCGGCGAGAATTCATTTTAATAAATAACTACCACTTCTTATACCGCCAGAAAATTAAAAACGCAACCATCGACAACATAGCCAGCCCTATGATTATCCAAAAGGCATAGTACATCTGCGCTAAGGGAATGCGCACATTCATCGAAAAGGCGCTGACGACCAATGTCGGCACCATTATCCCTATAGTGATGATGTTCAAAGTTTTCATCAGCACATTAAGATTGTTGCTGACGATGGACACACGGGCGTCCATCAGGTTGGCAAGGATGTTGGTGGCGATTTCGGCTTGCTTGAGACATTGGTCGTTATCGATGACAGTGTCGTCCAGCAGTTCCGATTCTTCCTGTGTGAAGCCGACGCGTCCGGTTTGGCGCCGCAACCGCTCGAGCAGCGCGCCGTTGGAAGTCAAGGCTTCGACATAATAGACCAGACTCTTCTGTAAAGTGAATAAATGTATGAGATGTTGATTGCTAAGCGAGGCGCTGATTTTATCTTCGAGTTCTTCGGCGATCTTCCCGATGACCTTCAAATGCTCGCGAAAATGAACAATCGTGCGGTTGAAGATCTTTAGCAGCAGTCCGACCGGCGAAGTCGATGATGCAGTCGTGAAACTGCCGGGGATGGCAATCTCTTCAGCCGAGATTAAAAGCAGAAAGTCTTTAAATATATATGCGCCGATCGATTTTACGCGGAATAAGAATTCATCTTGAGCGATATAAGTTCCAGGGTGTTTATATATGAGGGCTATATGTTCCGGTTCGAACTCGACGCGCGCTAATTCATCCGGGTCGAGCGCTGATTGCAGGGTGTGTTCGTCGAGTTTAAGATCGCCGACCATGAAGCGTTTTTCGGCTTCGTCCGGCATAACGCAAATCAGCAGCGAATAGGGAGGCTCGTCCACCGCGACTAAACGGCGGTCGATGATGCGGTAGCGGTTCAGCATTTTGTAAAGGGCGCTCCTCCGGCCTTAACCGGCGCAGTTGAATTCTACATTCGCGTAGATTTCCTGATGGTTTTAAAGGACTATAAATTAGCAAATAAAAATTAGCAAAAATATTTGTCTATATCAAGAGGTAATTGCAAAAGTGTTGGATTTATTGACTGATGGTAAGGCTGACGACCTCGTCCGCCTTGCTAGGTCTGAGTTTTCTGGATTAATCATCACTTTTGCAATTTACTCTCAAGTCAATGAATTATGAGAATTCTCATCATTTTCTTTGTCATTGTCATCTGGCAAAGAATTCGACAATATACTTAATCCCCGTTCCGCCGACAAGGACAACAAGCAGGACTTTAATCGCCTTAGCCGGGACGAAGCGCTGTATCCGCGCGCCGACGAACATTCCCAGCGCGCCTCCAACGCCGAAGGCGAGTCCAAGCGCCCAGTCCGGCGCGACCGACTGTCCGGTGCCGCCCGCCACGGACGACAACCCAGTATAGAACAAAACGCCTACTAACGATGTAAGCCAAGTTCCGAACAGCGTCACCCCGGCAATCGAATGCACCGGCAGGTTGAAAATGCCGACTAAAAATGGCGCGATGATGGCTCCGCCGCCGATGCCATATATTCCGCCCACCATCCCGACGATAAACGCAAGTAAAAACAGCCTCCAGGAAACAATGGTATATTCTACGCCGTTGAATTGATATCGCAAGGCTTGGACTGAAAACCGGACATCGCTGACCTCAAAGCGCGCATCGATGTTTCTTTTTTCAACGCCTCCTTTCAGAATCGTCTCCAGTATCCGATAACCAATATATATCAAAACTAATCCAGCGAAGAGTTTGAATGGGCGTTCGCCGGATAAAAAACGGATCCGCACTAACGCGCCGATGAATAGTCCCGGCGCCGTGGCCGCGACAATCGTCCAAGCCAGAGGCCATATCATTCGCTTCTCACGCACATAGCGCAAGACGCCGCTCGGAATGGCGATGATGTTGTAGAGTAGGTTTGTCGGGCTCACAGCCGGACCGACGAAGCCCAACACGCTGACCTGAAAAGGCAGAATCAACACCGCGCCCGATATGCCCCCCATCGAAGTGAAGCAAGATATTGCGAAGGCGGTAAGCGGCGGCAGCCACCAATAGGTCTCCACGCCGCTGATGCCGAACTGAAACATCAATCGACCTTCAAAGGAAACATTCTGCGCCAGGCGGTCGTGCCGTGATTGCAGAAATTGACCGTCCAACGCAAACAATTGCCGAGTCTATATATAAATCCCTTCCGCTCCAAACGACGGACAAGTTGCTGCGGGCGGTCCCAAATATAGACTGCTTCGGCTTGCAGCAATTGAAAACCTTCTACTTGAAAGCGCGTTTTAAGCGGCGTAACCGCGCCCTTATAGCCGCAGGCGCGCGCCTGTTCGATGACTCGCAAATTATAACGTCCGAAGGGAAATGCCAGCCAATTTACCGCCGCGCCGACGATATCTTCCAATTTCTGGCGCGAATCACGCAGTTCATACTCGATTTCTTGTGGATTTAATGTGTGCAGATCGCGATGACTAACCGTATGCGAACCGATTGTCCAGCCGGATGAGTGCAAATCCTTAATCATCCGAATGTCGAGGTGTTTAAATCGACGGCGGCTGAAGTGATAATCCCAATCGTTCCAGCGCCCGATATAACCCGCCGGGACGAAGACCGCCGCGCAAAAGCCGATTTCGCTTAATACAGGCCACGCCCAGCGATGAATACATTCGTAGCCATCGTCGAAGATAAGAAACATTGGTTGGTTCGGAAGGCTGTCAACCCTCTGTGGCTGACAGCCAGCGATATGGCGCCTTTGTGAACGAAGTAAAGCAATCTCATATTCACTATCAACCGCTGAAGGTTGACAGCCTAACCCCGGCCTCAGAAAAGCCGGGCTGCTCTCATTATAATCATCATCATTATCATCGTCAAGTCCGACCGCTATCCACCCGTTTGTTTTGAGCGCTAACATTTGCTTTTTAAACGCCATCGGGGTCACTTGGGTGACCCCGATTTCCCGTTCCGGGCTGACTTTGTGGTAGAGAAGACTGGGGTGCGGCAAAGTCAAACTCCCGAATGCCCAAAGCCGCCGGCGCCGCGCATAGTCGGCGGCAGACGCTCGACTTCCTTCCACTCTATCCGTTCATAGCGCGTGATGACCAATTGCGCTATGCGGTCGCCGCGGCGAACGACAAATGGTTCGCTAAAACTCACAAGCAGCACAACTATTTCGCCTCGATAATCGCTGTCGATGGTGCCGGGGCTGTTCATCAGGCTGACATTATAATCGCGCGCTAATCCGCTACGCGGACGCACCTGCCCCTCATACCCCGTCGGCAAGGCGATGGCTAGGCCGGTCGGAATTGGAACAGTTCTGCCAGGTGTTATAATCGTATCTTCAATCACTGCGGCATATAAATCCAGACCGGCCGCACCAGCGCTGGCATAGGCCGGCAATGGCAAACCCGCGCTGTGAGGCAGTCGGGTGATTTCTATATTCATTCAATAAAACCGTAATATGTCATAATGAACGAAGTGAAGCATTTCGTCCGGGACTGGGAACGAGACTCCTTACTGCGTTCAGAGCGAC
>Ga0194125_10007476_pt1 | contig 15729 bp, 13 predicted proteins | sample TA2KigC250mmetaG_FD_148626 | JGI IMG/M metagenome (GOLD analysis project Ga0194125, IMG submission 148626) | Freshwater microbial communities from Lake Tanganyika, Tanzania - TA2015034 Kigoma Deep Cast 250m | ecosystem: Environmental > Aquatic > Freshwater > Lake | place: Tanzania: Lake... | reverse complement strand
TAATGGTTATTTTAAGATTAAGGCAATTTTTTAAAATAATTTCTATGGAAGTTGACCAATTAACGATAAAAGAAACTTTAGAAGGTTTCCGTAAAAAACAATTTAGTCTTATGGAACTGTTAAAAAGTTATTATGAGAAGACTAAAAAAGTTAATTCAGAGTTAAATGCATTTTTAACTATCAAGGAATTTGGTCCAATTGTCGAAAATGGCCCTCTTCTAGGGATACCAGTTGCATTGAAAGATATATATATAACAGAAGAGATGAGAACTACCGCTGGGAGTAAAGTATTATCTAATTACATCCCTTCCTATAACGCTACTGTTGTAGACAGACTATTTAAAAGTGGTGTAGTAATTGTTGGAAAAACTAATTTGGATGCATGGGCTCACGGATCATCGGGTGAAAACTCCGATTTTGGTCCAGCAAAAAATCCATGGAATCTAGATTTTGTTCCGGGAGGTTCTTCGAGTGGTTCTGCGGTGGCGGTAGCTGCGGGTTTATGTCTTGCGGCCACTGGCACAGATACAGGCGGATCAATTCGGCTACCGGCTTCTTTTTGCAATATCGTAGGTTTGAAACCGACTTACGGACGTGTCTCACGATATGGAATAATAGCAATGGCATCATCTTTGGATTCAATCGGGCATTTTACGAAGACTGTTTTTGATAGTGCTCTGATTTTAAATATTACTGCGGGTTATGACCGATATGATGCAACTACAGTTAATGTTACAGTTCCTGACTATACAAAGAACATTCAAAAAGGAATAAAAGGAATTAAAGTTGGAATTCCAAAGGAATATTTTTCGGTTGGGATCGAACCGCAGGTAAAAGAATTAGTAATAAACGCGCTTAAGAAAATGGAAACTTTAGGTGCAATTATTACAGAAGTTACATTACCTCACACAGAATATGCCTTGGCCGTTTATTATATTATTCAACCTGCTGAAGTTTCTTCGAATCTTGCACGTTATGATGGCATTCGCTATGGGAATGACCGATCCTTCTTTGGTCCGGAGGCAAGAAGAAGAATTATTTTGGGAACATATACTTTATCTGCCGGATACTATGATGCATACTATCTTAAAGCTATGAAAGTAAGAACACTTTTGAGAGAAGATTTCAATAACGCTTTTGACAAAGTCGATGTTCTTATTGCGCCTGTTTCGCCCACATTGCCCTTTAAACTGGGAGAAAAGACCAACGATCCGCTTTCAATGTACCTATCTGATGTTTATACAGTGACGATGAACCTAGTAGGTGTTCCTTCACTTGCGATTCCTTGTGGCTTTGCGCATGGATTACCTGTAGGACTACAAATTATTGGTCCTCATTTCAGCGAAGAACTTCTTTTTCAAGTTGGTCATGCTTATCAACAGGTAACCGATTGGCATAAACGAAGGCCAAATTTGGATTCTTGATATGAAAAAAGATTTTTTTATAAGAAACATTAAAGATTTTATCGGCAAGGAAGTCACAATAAAAGGCTGGGTATTTAATAAGCGCTCAAGCGGATCGATTATCTTCCTGCAAGTTAGAGACGGGTCCGGTTTTATACAGGCAACTGCAGTAAAAAATGAAATTCCTGCCAAAAGTTTTTCCGTAGCACAGGATATTACGCTTGAGTCATCTGTAATACTCAATGGTTTGATACGGGAGGAAAAAAGAGCTCCGGGAGGATACGAAATGCTGGTTAAGGATATGGCAGTAATTTCACTGTCAGATGAGTTTCCCATCGGAAAGAAAGAACACGGTCCTGATTTTCTTCTGACATATAGGCATTTGTGGTTGAGAAGCAAAAGACAGTGGGCTATCCAAAGGATCCGCAATGTCATTATTTATGCTATCTATAATCACTTAGAAAGCGAAGGCTTTATCAAAATCGATGCGCCAATCCTTACTCCCACTGCTTGTGAAGGTACAACGACATTATTTCCCGTGCCGTATTTACCTGCCTGGAAAAAAGATATGAAAAACGAAGCGGAAACTATTATTAATCAGCTACCGGAGAAACAAACGGGAGAGCCTTTCGCTTATCTTTCCCAATCAGGCCAGCTGTATTTGGAAGCAGCAATTATGGCGCACGGACGGGTTTTTGATTTCGGGCCAACATTTCGGGCGGAAAAAAGCAAGACCCGAAGACATTTATCGGAATTCTGGATGATGGATGCCGAGGCGGCCTTTGTGGAGCATAAAGAGAATATGGTTATCCAGGAAAAATTGATTGTGGCTATTGTTGAGGAGGTTCTAAAACAATGCCGAAAAGAGTTGGAAATAATTGACAGAGATACTGCACTACTTAAACCTACACTTAGAGGAAAATTTCCAGTAATTTCTCATCAGGAAGCAATAAAATTATTAAATAAGAAAGGTATTAAAATCGGCTTGCGGGACGATTTTGGTGCAGAAGCAGAAACGGTACTGTCCAATCAGTTCGACCGCCCCTTTTTTGTAGAGCGTTATCCGAAAGAAGTTAAAGCATTTTATATGAAACAAGATCAGTCGGATTCCTCCAGGGTGCTTAACAATGACATGCTGGCACCTGAAGGTTACGGAGAAATAATCGGTGGCAGCCAAAGGGAGGATGATTATGAAAAATTACTAGGCAAAATTAATGAGGTCAAGCTTAATGCTTCTGACTTTGATTGGTACCTGGATCTAAGAAAATATGGCAGTGTACCTCATAGCGGATTTGGAATTGGCCTTGAGAGGATTGTAGCTTGGATATGCAGACTTGAACATATTCGAGAAAGTATACCCTTTCCCAGAATGTTGGAAAGATTCAGACCATGAAAGATATTTTTCCCAATAGGCAATTTATTCCCATAATAGGATTGGAGATACATGTAGAGTTAAAAACCAAATCCAAAATGTTCTGCGGGTGCAGCGCATCTTATTTTGGTCATGAGCCAAATACTCATTGTTGTCCCGTTTGTTTAGGTCTGCCGGGAGCATTACCTGTACCAAATAGAAAAGCGGTAGAATGGTGCATCATTCTTGGATTGGCTCTTAACTGCAAAATTCCCGAGTTCTCAAAATTTGACAGGAAAAATTATTTTTATCCTGATCTGCCCAAAGGATACCAGATAAGCCAATACGATAAGCCATTCGCGATGAATGGATTTATGGAAATAAATAACCCAATAACCCAATCATCCAATAATTCAGTAAAACAGCTAGGTGATAAAGACACCTCGGATGGTGGCGAGGCAACGACCTCGACTCCTCCGAGGTGGAGGAACCAGAAACGAATTAGAATTCGTCGGGTACATCTGGAAGAGGATACCGGGAAATTGTTACATGCTGCTGTTCAGGGCGAAAAGTGTACCTTAATCGATTTTAACAGGAGCGGAGTGCCGCTGGTTGAAATAGTAACTGAACCGGACATAAGAAGCAGTGAGGAAGCAAGAATATTACTAAAGAAGATTCACCAGATAATTCGCTATTTGGGGATTTCTGATGCTGACATGGAGAAAGGCAGCATGAGACTAGAACCGAATGTGTCAGTAAGAGTTCATAACTCCCTCCAACCCCCTCTTACTTTAAGAGGGGGAGAGGGGGAGTTACCTTCCTATAAAGTTGAAATTAAAAATATTAACTCTTTTAATTTTGCCAAGAAGGCAATTGATTATGAATTAAAAAGACAAACTGAATTGTTGGAAAAAGGGATTATCCCCAGACAGGAAACCAGAGGTTGGGATGAAAAGAAGGGAATAAGCTACCCTCAAAGGAGTAAAGAGGAAGCCAGTGATTATCGGTATTTTCCTGAACCTGATATTCCGCCGATTCGCTGGACAGGAACTCAAATCTCAAATCTCAAATCTCAAATACCGGAGTTACCAGATCAGAAAATCAGCAGGTTCATAAAGGATTATGGTTTATCCGGATATGATGCAGCAATATTAACTGAAACGAATAAGATAGCAGATTATTTTGAGAAAAGTATCAAGTATCAAGTATCAAGTATCAAGTCTAGAAGGATAACACCGAAGGTTATTGCCAATTGGATTATCAATAAAAAAGCAGATATTACAAAAGCATCGCCTGATGATTTGATAAGATTAATATCCAAGACACAGCAAACACCCTTCATATCTGATACAGAGCTTGAAGCAATCATTCGGAAAGTCACTACTTCCAATCCAAAAGCAATAACAGATTATAAAGCAGGAAAGAAACAAGTCTTAATGTACCTGGTTGGTATGGTTATGCGGGAGTTGAAAGGGAAAGGAGATCCAAGCGTTATAAAGAAATTCCTTGAGAAAGCTTTACTATAAATAGATTAGTTGTTTGACTTTTGGCTTTGTTTACTATGTCTGATTTTGTTCATCTTCATTGTCATACCGAATATTCACTTTTAGATGGTCTAGCCAAAATCCCTGAACTTATTGCCAGAGCAAAGCAATTAGGGATGGACTCGTTGGCAATCACAGATCATGGCGCAATGTACGGAGTAGTCAAATTTTTTCTCAAGGCCAGGGAAGCAGGAATAAAACCGATTATCGGTGTTGAAACCTATCAGGCCACCAGAAGCAGGTTCGATAAACAACAGGGAATAGACAACGACCAATATCACCTTTTACTTATTGCAGAAAATAATACCGGGTACTTAAATTTAATGAAATTAGTTACCCATGCTCATTTGGAAGGTTATTATTATAAACCACGGATTGATTTGCAGGTGCTTCGGGATCATAATGAAGGTTTAATTTGCCTTTCCGGATGTTTAAACGGAGAAATACCTCATTTGCTAGCTACCAACCAGGACCAACAGGCAGAACGTAGAATTCAGGAATTTGCAGAAATTTTTTCGGATGATCATTTTTTCCTTGAATTACAGTCTCACAGTAAAATCCCGGAACAACAGCTGGTTAATGACAAAATTGTGGCTCTTTCCCGAAGATTGGGTTTACCACTGGTTGCCACCAATGATATTCATTATATTGAGTCCTCTGATGCCGAAGCTCAAGAAATCCTGCTTTGTGTACAAACACAACATACAATTCTGGAAACAAAGAGACCATTATCAATGATTTCTTCCCCTGATTTCTTTATGCGCAGTCAGGAAGAGATGAAAGGTTTATTTATACAGTATCCTGAGGCAATTGAGAATACAGTAAAAATCGCCCGCATGTGCAATTTGGATATAGAATTAGGCAGATGGATATTGCCGCATTTTGAGGTACCTACTGGTGAAACGGCAAATACTTATCTTAAAAAATTAGCCACAGAGCATCTGAAAGACCGATTTTCTAAAGTGTCGAAAGAGATAGAACAGAGGCTTACCTACGAACTTGAAATTATTGCTAAAAAGGGTTACTCTACCTATTTTTTAATTGTAGCCGATTTCGTAAATTGGGCAAAAACCAAGGGAATCGCCGTTGGACCGGGTCGGGGTTCATCCCCCGGCAGCCTGGCGGCTTATTTGCTGGAAATTACAGATCTTGATCCGATAAAACATAATTTGCCTTTTGAGAGATTTTTAAATCCCGATAGACCTTCTCCGCCGGATATTGATTTGGATTTTGCCGATGATAGAAGGGATGAAGTCATTGCCTATGTTACGGAGAAATATGGAAGTGATAAGGTGGCACAGATTATTACTTTTGGAACGATGGAAGCCCGTCAAGCTATTCGTGACAGCGGACGGGCCCTAGGTATGCCTTATGCTCAACCGGATAGAATTGCCAAGATGATTCCTCCAGGCGCACTCGGTTTTCCCATGACAATAGATAAAGCCATACAGACGTCAACCGAGCTTGCCTTTGCTTATCGGAACGAATCGGAAACGAAAAGACTGTTGGATTTAGCCAGAAAACTTGAGGGTGTTGCCCGTCATGCTTCAGTGCACGCTGCCGGGATAGTCATTTCCGATAAACCATTAACTTTCTATACTCCGCTACAGCGGGAAACCAGAGGACAAAAGATCATTACGCAATATGATATGTATTGTCTGGATTTAAACGCTGCCGAAGGTAAAGCTGTAGGTTTATTAAAGATGGATCTTTTGGGATTGCGCAATCTAACAATTTTAGAAAATTGTATTAAGTCTGTTAAACATACCAGGGGAATAGAAATCGACCTAAAAAGTATACGGTCTGATGATAAAGAAGTCTATAAACTGATCTCATCCGGTGAAACAACCGGGATATTCCAGCTTGAGTCGACAGGTATGAGAAGATTGGCAAAAGAATTAAAGCCTAATAAATTTTCCGATATTATGGCCATGGTCGCCCTTTTTCGTCCCGGTCCTATGGAATGGATTCCTGCTTTTATTGAAGCAAAAGAAAATCCGAGAAAGATTAAATATCCTCATGTAGACCTTAAACCGATATTAGCTGAAACATATGGAATTGCTGTTTATCAGGAACAATGCATGCAAATAGCCAGTCAACTGGCAGGGTATACCATGGTGGAAGCTGATAAATTTCGCATGGCGATAGGTAAGAAAAAGCCGGAATTAATGAAAAAAGAAAAAGCAAAATTTATAAACGGATGTCTTAAAAAGCATTATTCAAGAAGTGTTGCTGAAAAAGTATTTTCTCTTATTGAAAAATTTGTCGGATACGGTTTTAATAAAGCCCACTCGGCTTCTTATGCTTTAATTGCTTATCAAACAGCATATATGAAAACAAAATTTCCTGTTGAATTTATGACGGCAGTATTGACGGCTGAAAGCCGGGGTTCTTCAGGACCAGCCCGTGATGAAAAAATAGCCTCTGCTATTTTAGAGTGCCGGCGGATGAAAATAGATTTATTGCTGCCAGATATTAATAATTCAGACGTAGAATTCACTATTGAAGGAGTCATACAGGAACAAGTTTCAGGTAAAATCCGCTTCGGTTTATCTGCCGTAAAGAATGTCGGCAGTGCAGCCATAGAAACTATACTTATGGCCAGAAGCAAAAGCGGACCATTTCGCACTTTTACGGACTTTATAAGCAGGGTAGATCTATCCAAGGTCACCAGGAAGACACTGGAAAGTCTGATAAAGGCAGGAGCTTTCGCTCATTTTGGCAAACGGGCAGCTTTACTTTCCTCATATTCTCAGATTGTAGAAAAAATTCATACGAGAAAAAGCAGCAAAACAGACGGCCAGGTAAGCCTGTTCGATTTGGATAAGGAAGAACTAACCGTAGAGGATAATTTGCCTCCCATAGAAGAATTTTCCCAGGAAGAATTGCTTATTTTTGAAAAGCAATATTTAGGATTTTATTTAAGCCAGCATCCTTTATCACAATATATTGATAAGTTAGAAAAAAAAGTGACGCATAGGATTATCGCGTTGCCTGCAGTAGGGGAAACAGTAGTCATTGGCGGAATAATTACCAGAGTAAAAAAAATTATTACCAGAAGTGGTAACAATGAGATGGTATTTGCGAAAATTGATGATTTTACAGCCAGTATCGAGCTGGTAGTATTTCCCTCGATATTCGAAAGGACGAGAAATCTATGGTTGGTAGATAAAGTAGTACTGGTAAAAGGAAGACTAAACGAAAAAGAGGAAAGACTGACAGTGATTGTAGATGATGTTAGATCCCTTGACTTGGAAAAAGAGTAATTATACAATAAGTGCGTGGAAAGGGAAAAAACGTATTTGCGTTTTAATGAGAATAAACGATTAAGAGCGGTGAGTGAAAGAAAACTTTCTAAGTCCAAGTCAGACAAACAAGATAAGTTTTTACCGGTGGTTTCCCTGGCCACAGAATTTGGCTTTTCAATTTCATTACCGATTGTTGGGGGAGCAGTTTTAGGGCAATTTCTAGATAATAAGCTTAATCTTGCCCCAAAAATGACTCTCTCATTAATTTTTTTAGGACTTTTTATCGGAATAGCAAATATCTATTTGATTATCAAAGAATATAGCCAAAATCAGAATCAATAATTTATGTCTTCAGTTCATATCTCATTAAGTGCTGAAAAACTAACTACTATTGCCGGTATTTTTCCGGTGACTAATTCGCTCTTGAGCACCTGGATTGTTATGGGAGCAATTATTCTCATGGCTATCAGGGCGACCAGAAAACTTGCTTTAGTTCCGGGAAACTTACAGTCGGTCTTGGAAATTCTAGTCGGCGGTTTTTATGGTTTATTTGAAACCGTTCTTCATGATCAAATAGGAAGATTTTTCCCTCTATTGGGTACACTTTTTCTTTTTATCATCACTATGAACTGGTTTGGACTTCTGCCGGGGGTAGGAACAGTCGGTATATATGAGCTTGAAGAAGGACATAAAACATTTATTCCTCTTTTCCGGTCGGGCTCAGCGGATTTGAATACAACTCTAGCACTAGCTTTAATTGTCGTGGTTTTTATCCAATATTCCGGAGTAAAGTCTTTAGGGATATCTTACTTCAAACGGTTTATCAACATCAGTAATCCTATCTATTTTTTTGTCGGTATCCTTGATATAATATCGGAATTCGCTAAAATACTCTCTTTTTCTTTTCGGTTATTTGGGAATATTTTTGCAGGAGAGGTTCTTTTGACTGTTATTGCTTTTCTTATGCCGTTTGTTGCTCCTTTGCCATTTTTAGGTTTGGAATTGTTTGTCGGATTCATCCAAGCTCTTGTTTTCTCGATGCTGACAGCTGTATTTTTATCAGTAGCTACTGCCAAATCAGAACACTGAAAAGGAGGTTTACCTCCCGAAGCCTGATTAAAGGAAAAAATGGAATTGGCTGTTAAATTATTTATTAGTGAAGTGTACCCTCCTACGCGTAAAGCTTCGGAGGGCGAAGGGAGGTGAAATCTATGCCTATTGAAGTGATGAAAGCTCTGGCTCCAGCATTAGCCATAGGATTGGGTGCATTGGGACCAGCAATCAGTATTGGGATGCTAGGAGGTAAAGCCTTGGAAGCGATAGGAAGAAATCCTGAAGCAGAGAGTAAAATCCGAACTAATATGATTCTGGCGATTGCTTTTGCCGAGGCGATAGCTATTTACGCTTTGGTAATAGCATTGATTATTAAATTCACCTAATCAGTTAGATAACAGAGTATAGACTAACCATGGAACAATTAGGAATTAAGGCAGATCAATTGTTATCACAAATTATAAACTTTACAATCATGATGTGGCTTCTGGGGAAGTTCTTATATAAGCCTATCCTTAAGATGCTTGAGGAGAGAAAGAAAAAGATAGAGGAAGGATTAAAGTATTCAGAACAGGCAAAGACAGAATTAGAAAAAATCGATAAAAAAAGGCAAGAAATTATCAATAGTGCCAATAATGAAGTAAAAAAGATAATTGAAGAGGGAAAAAAAGCTGGTAAGGAAACTGAAGCGGAGATAATAAAAAGAGCATATAAAGAGGCGGAAAATATTATAAAAAAGGGCAGACAGGAATTAGAATTGGAAGGCCTGGAAACAGAGAAAGAACTTAAAAAGCAGACAGTAGAGATTGCCGCGACCATGACAGAAAAAATTTTACAGGATATAATCACCATAGATGATCATAGGGCATTCATAGATAAGAAACTTAAACAATTAACTCAATCAATACGCTGATATTTTCGGAATGAAAAAAAAGACAAAAACATATAGTATTGTGGTATCAGGTTTGTTGGATTATTTAGCTGAAACAGATCAGTCCAAATTGTTACCTCAAGTGACAGCTGAATTACGAAACCTCGTGGAAAAACCGGGCGAAGTTAAGGAAATAACAGTTACCAGTTTCTTACCGCTAACGCCGCAACAGCTTGAGGTTGTCAAGATTGCATTGTATAAGTTTCTCAATCTGGATTTACCCGTAACTAACAAAATCGATAAAAAACTATTTGGAGGTTTCACAGTTGCCGTGGGGGATTGGTTTCTTGATGCCAGTCTTGCGTATGAATTAAGAAAATTAAAACAGTTGATGCTTTCGTAAGAATACTTACTATGATAAAAACTAGAAAACCACAAAAGATAGCTCAAGATATTATCAAAAAATTGCAGTTATACACCTCAAAAATTGAAGTAGGCTATACCGGTAAAGTATGCGAAGTAACAGATGGTGTAGCAAAAATTTCAGGATTACGTGATGTTGCTTATTCTGAAATGGTGGAATTTCCCGGAGGGATTATGGGAGTGGCTATTAATTTGGAAGAAGAGGAAGTAGGAGCGATTGTTTTGGGTGATTATTTAAAGATAAAAGAAGGTGATCAAGTTAAAGGAACGAAAAGATTACTTTCGATAGGAGTAGGAGAAAAATTAATTGGGAGAGTTATTGATCCCCTGGGTAATCCATTAGATGGCAAAGGGCCAATTGAAATAAAGCAATTTTACCCAATAGAGAAAATCGCTCCAGGAGTTGTTAAAAGACGTCCCGTCAATACTCCTTTACAAACAGGCATCAAAGCTGTAGACAGCATGATTCCAATTGGTCGAGGACAAAGAGAACTAATTATTGGTGATCGATCTACTGGTAAAACAGCTTTGGTAATTGATACGATTATCAATCAAAAGGAAGAAAATGTTATCTGTATTTATGTTGCTATTGGTCAAAAGGCTTCAAGAATCGCGCAGTTAATTGATATCTTGCAGAAGTACAATGCTTTAGATCATACAATTATAGTTGTTGCTTCTGCTTCTGATTCTGCCTCTTTACAGTATATTGCTCCATATAGCGGTTGTGCCCTTGGTGAATATTTTATGGATCAAGGAAAAGATGCAGTGGTAATTTACGATGACTTATCCAAGCACGCTTGGGCATATCGGCAGATTAGTTTGGTTTTAAGACGCCCTTCAGGCAGAGAAGCTTATCCTGGTGATATATTCTATCTTCACAGCCGTTTGTTGGAAAGAGCCTGCCTGCTTGATGAAAAATACGGTGGGGGTTCATTAACTGCTCTTCCTATCGTAGAGACTCAAGCAGGAGATATTGCGGCTTACATTCCTACCAATATTATTTCAATTACCGACGGTCAGATTTATCTTGAATCCGATCTTTTTTATGCCGGGGTAAGACCTGCAATCAACGTTGGATTATCGGTATCCCGGGTAGGAGGATCAGCTCAGATTAAAGCGATGAAACAGGTAGCTGGAAAACTCCGACTAGATCTTGCCCAATACAGGGAATTAGCAGCATTTGTTCAATTTGCTTCCGATCTTGATCAGACTACCAGATTACAGATAGAACGAGGCGCCAGAATGGTGGAACTTTTGAAACAACCTCAATATAGACCTTTATCCGTAGAAAAACAGGTGGCATTAATTTTTGCCGGAACCTTCGGTTTTCTAGATGATATTCCCATTAATAAAATAGGAGAATTCCAGGAACGATACCTAGAAAACTTAGAGACCTATCATCTAAAATTACTTCAGAGGATCAAAAAAGAAAGAAGCTTAAGTGAGGAAACTATTCAGAATTTAAAGAAAGTGATAGTAGATTTTAAAAAGAATTTCTAGATTTTATGGCTAGCGCAAGATTAATAAAAAGAAGAATCAGATCAGCGCAAAACATCGCTAAAATCACCAGAGCAATGGAGATGGTAGCGGCATCCAAAATGAAAAAAGCCCAACAACTGGCTGTTTTGGGCAAACCATATGCTCAAAGGATTTATTCTGCTACCAGAGAGTTAGCCGCTCGTACCGATAAAAATTATCATCCATTGCTCTCTTTGGGAAATCCAGAGGGTAAGTTATTAATAATCTTGATTTCAACTAATAAAGGTCTTTGCGGTGGATTAAATACCAACTTATTTAAACTAGTATATACTCTGTTTGATCAGCAAAAAAACATAGATTATATTTCTGTTGGGAAAAAAGGGCAAAGTTATATTGTTAAAACCGGGAAAAATTTAGTAGCAGATTTTTCTGATAGGGTTCCCTTTACTCAATGTGTATCGCCTTTAGCCTTATTTATTATTGATGGATTTATAAAAGGTAACTATAAAGAAGTCAACATAGTTTATACTTCTTTTATTAATCCTTTAAGACAGGAAGCTGTTAAAAAGCCTATCTTACCTCTAGGTATTTTTGAGGAAAAAGACAACAGTACAGATGATAAAATCTACGAATTTTTACTTGAACCGAGTATTGACGATATTCTTTCTAATCTTTTACCGCATTATATAGAGAATCAAATTCGCGCAGCCATACTGGAGGCAGAAGCTTCAGAACACTCGGCCCGGATGATTGCCATGAGAAATGCCACCGATGCCGCTTTGGATTTGATGCAGGAGTTGACGCTAATCTTTAACAAAGCCAGACAAGAAAAAATAACCTATGAAATTGCTGATATGGTAACTGCCAGGATGGCAGTTGAAATATAAAAATATGACTACTGGAAAAATTGTTCAAATTATCGGTGCTGTAGTTGATGTATTATTTGAAACAGGCAAGGTCCCGCCTTTATACACCGCTTTGGAGACTTCTTCTGACTTCGTTCAAAACAAAAGACTAGTTCTGGAGGTAGCAGCTCACTTGGGAGAGGGGAGAGTTCGGACTATCTCTTTGGGTCCAACTGACGGTTTAAAACGAGGGCAGGAAGTAAAAGATATGCAGACTCCTATTTCAGTACTGGTAGGTAAAGAAACGTTGGGACGGGTATTTAATGTTATTGGAGAACCGATTGATAATAAACCATTACCAAAAATTTCAAAAAAATATTCTATACATAGAAAAAGTCCACTATTATCGGATCAGGAGGTAAAAACCCAGATTCTAGAGACCGGGCTGAAAGTGATAGACTTGATTGCTCCGTTTGTAAAAGGAGGAAAAGTAGCGATTTTTGGCGGAGCCGGTGTAGGAAAAACGGTTCTGATACAAGAACTTATCCGTAATGTAGCCACAGTCCACGGTGGCGTATCTGTTTTTGCCGGAGTTGGAGAAAGATCAAGAGAAGGCAATGATTTATGGCTGGAAATGAAGGAGTCGGGAGTTATTGAAAAGACAGCCTTGGTTTTCGGACAGATGAATGAACCGCCAGGAGCCAGGCTCAGAGTTGGACTGACAGGCCTGACGCTGGCCGAATATTTCCGGGACGAAGAAGGCCAGGATGTACTTCTTTTTATTGATAATATCTTCCGTTTTGCCCAAGCAGGAAGTGAAGTATCTGCGCTTTTGGGTAGAATACCTTCAGCTGTCGGATATCAACCGACTCTTGCTTCAGAAATGAGCCTGCTTCAGGAAAGAATCACTTCTACCAAAAAGGGATCAATCACTTCAGTCCAGGCAGTTTATGTACCGGCGGATGATTATACCGATCCAGCGCCTGTGGCTACATTTGCCCATCTTGATGCAAGCATTTCACTGGACCGGGCAATTGCAGAGCAAGTACTTTATCCGGCGGTGGATCCATTGGCTTCAACATCGCGAATTCTTGCACCGGAAGTTGTAGGCGAGGAACATTATCAGGTGGCCCGGGGAGTACAAAGAGTGCTGCAAAGATACAAGGATTTGCAGGATATTATTGCAATTCTGGGCATGGAGGAACTTTCGGATGAGGATAAGCTGGCAGTAACCAGAGCCAGAAAAATACAGAAATTCTTCTCACAGCCGATGTTTGTGGCTCAGGCTTTTACTGCCAGAGAAGGAAAATATGTTCCTGTGGAAGAAACAATTAAGGGATTTAAAGAGATACTTGAAGGAAAGCATGATGACAAGCCGGAACAGTCATTTTATATGGTAGGAGGAATTGATGAGGTGAAATGAGATCTAATGATTTCATTTCATCGTAAGGTCGCAACCGAAGGATCTGCGTAAAAGTAAAATTTAAAAGGAGATTCTTTACTCCACTTAGAATATCTTATGAGTAGTACTTTTCTTCTCGAAATAATCACTCCTGATAGAATAGCTTTTTCAGATACAGTAGATACGGTTACTGCACCATCGGCTTCGGGTATAATCGGTATACTGCCGGGTCATGTACCTTTATTTAGTCGTCTGGTGGAAGGAGAAATAAAAATTACCAAGGGAAAAGAAGAATTTTTTTTGGCCATAGGAGGTGGTTTCATTGAGGTGACCGGTTCGAAAGTAATTGTCTTGGTTACCGATGCTTATCATGCTCACGAGATAAATGAACAGGAAGTTCTGGCTGCACAAAAAAATGCCGAGGAAGCCTTAAAGGCCAAACCCACAGGTGCTGCCATTGCCGAAGCCCAAGCCCTTTTTAGACGTTCGTCTATTGCTCTAAAGGTATTACGGCGGAAAAAGGGATTCGCCCGGACTAACCAGCCGGTTGTTCCCTCTTGAAATATTTTACCCATGGGAAAAATATTAAACCACAGGTATTCCTCCCACCTTGTAAACTACAAAAAAAACGATTAGAATATAATCCCAGGAAGTATAAAAGGGGATTTTTTATGAGTAAAAAAGGATATTTAATATTGGAGAACGGAAATATATTTACAGGAATTTCCTTTGGCAGTGAAAAAGAAGTTTCCGGCGAGGTTGTTTTCAATACGGGAATGGTGGGTTATCCTGAAAGCTTAACAGACCCCTCCTATTCCGGTCAGATTCTGACGATGACCTATCCTCTGGTCGGAAATTACGGGGTACCTTCTTTAACTTCGTCTAGTAGTCTGACACAATATCTGGAATCAGATAGAATTCAAATCAGAGGTTTAATAGTTTCTTCTTATATAGATAGTCTGGATCATTGGCAAGCAAAGATGACTTTGGCAGAATGGCTTAAGAAAGAAAAAATACCTGCTTTGAAAGATATTGATACCCGTTTTTTAACTCAATTAATAAGAGAAAGAGGAGTTTTAAAAGGAGTAATCGTTTATGACAAATCTAAAATTCAGAAGGGATTCAGTTTTGAAGCTAGGGATACTGTAAACTTGGTAAAGGAGGCAAGTTGTACAAAACCATTAATTTATGGAAGAGGAAAGTTTCGTATATTGCTTATTGATTGCGGATTGAAACAAAGTCAGATAAGAGTTCTTTTAAAGCTGAATACGACAATAATTCGTGTGCCATGGAATTATGATCCGTTTGCGCAGAATAACAAATTCCAATTTGATGCAATATTAGTTAGTAATGGACCAGGAGATCCAAAGGAGGTAAAAGAGACAATTGATATTGTAAGAAGAGCAATAGAGAGAAGGGTCCCTATTTTGGGCATTTGTTTAGGAAATCAAATACTTGCTTTGGCAGCGGGAGCCGACACTTATAAACTCAAATATGGTCACAGAGGAGAAAACCAACCAGTAAAGGAAGAGTTGACGAATAAATGTTTTATTACTACTCAGAATCATGGATTTGCAGTTGATACAAAGACTTTAGCGGCTGGATGGAATCCCTGGTTTTCCAACTTGAATGATTCAACCAATGAAGGTATTCGTCATGCTGTGTACCCTTTTTTGGGTGTTCAGTTTCATCCAGAAGCAACTCCCGGTCCGACAGACACGAAATGGCTTTTTTCCTATTTTTTGCAGAAGGCAAAAGAATGGCTGAAAAAAAATTAATCACTTCAATAACAACTCCCATTCCACCACCTCATTGTTTCAGAGGGAGAAAGGGGGCATTTAGAAAAGTACTTCTTCTTGGTTCCGGTGCCTTAAAAATTGGCGAGGCGGGCGAATTTGATTATTCTGGATCTCAAGCAGCCAAGGCATTACGGGAAGAAAATATCGAAACTGTCTTAATTAACCCCAATATCGCTACTATCCAGACTTCTCATGAATTGGTAAAAAGAGTATATTTATTGCCGATTAATCCCTATTTTGTCGAAAAAGTGATAGCCAAAGAAAATCCTGACGGAATCTTATTGGGTTTCGGCGGACAGACAGCCTTGAAT
>Ga0194125_10007474_pt1 | contig 15734 bp, 11 predicted proteins | sample TA2KigC250mmetaG_FD_148626 | JGI IMG/M metagenome (GOLD analysis project Ga0194125, IMG submission 148626) | Freshwater microbial communities from Lake Tanganyika, Tanzania - TA2015034 Kigoma Deep Cast 250m | ecosystem: Environmental > Aquatic > Freshwater > Lake | place: Tanzania: Lake... | reverse complement strand
GTTTGAGGGATTTAACAACTGGCAGATAAAGGATTTATACAGGGATTCAATCACGGCAGTGTTCAATAAAAATGCTATAGACACGATAAATTTAGGAATATTTCAGCCCGGAGAAGGAAAACTTTACAAAATCTCTCCTGTGATGATAGACGGCGGGACAATGGAATAATATGAGAAGGACTGAATTTTACGGACTGTTATTTATTATCGGTTACTTGATTGGGATTCAATACATACTTTGGAGTGGGAATGAAGACACTGGTTATCGGCAAATACTGCGAATCAGGCATACACAAAATTGAATTCAATATCCACGGTCTCGACGGAGGAATTCATATCTGTAAAATGCACATAAACATCTGTTCCGATTTCAAAAAATTGTGCTGATTAGAGGATAAATCCCTTTATTTTGCAAGTATCATTGTCTTTGTATCGGTAAAATCCCCCGACTTTATCCTGTAAAAATAAACTCCTGAAGGAAATCCGCCTGCATTCCATAATACTTCGTATTCGCCTGCTGATTGAAATAAATTAACAAGCGTTGCGGCTTTTTTACCGAGTATATCATAGATTTCTATTCTTACGGGACTCGCTTTTGCAACGCTGTATCTGATGGTTGTCAGTGGATTGAAAGGATTCGGAAAATTTTGTTCGAGTCTGTATGATATCGGAACCGTGCTGTTCTGAATTACCGTAGGAGTTCCGAGTGTAAATGAAATTATTGTGTCGTTGTAGGAACCTATATTCGATATGTTCAACCCTCCCTGAGTTCCGTCGAGCAGGAAAGGCGAAGGATTTGTTCCGCTGTTTATTGCCGTTCTGCCTGCTTCAGAACAATAGTTTGCTGACGCCGGACTGCCGTTTGTTGTCAAAGTGCCGTTCGGACGATAACAATATACTTCGTCCGGCGGTCCGTTTGCATTTCCGTTTAATGTCGAATTTATTCTTATTATGAGTATCCCGTCTCCGGGTAAACTCGACTCGAATATTGTTGTCTTTCTCCTGAATTCTACTACGAAATATTCTATGGATGAATATGGTGAAAGAATTTTATATGCGTTGTTTGTAGAAGATGTCAATGGCTTTAATGTATAAGTACCGGGTGTGGATATTGTTGGAATTGATGAAATCCATGTTCCGTATTTCCATTTCATATGTGCACACATATGCTGGGGCGGATTGCGGTTTGCATCCATTATGTCCCACCTGTACATCGGATTTATGCCGTTGCTTGTATAATGATATAAATCGGGAGCTCCGAGTGAATGAAACATCTCATGACATAAAACTCCTACTCCGCTGGATTTTAAACTGTTCTGTAATTGAAAATTATAATCGTAAACTCTTTTGCTGTGTATATAAACAGTCTGCGAATACAAAGACCACCTGTGAGGCCAGAGTAAATCAGCCCAGGCAGTCGAACTCCCGTATATTATAAAACATACATTATCAACTCTTCCGTCATTGTCGCCGTCTATATTTAATGTGTCCGGAACCTGAGACGCTATACTCAATATTGCATTTTTCAGTAATGTATGCTCTCTGAATGTTCTGTTCGAACTTGTGTATCCGATTGGATTGCTCAAAGAATCGAATGGCTTGTAATATGCTCTGACGTTCGTGTCCTGATATGATATTACGAAAACATTCGGGGGAATAGGGTAAAATGTGGATTTTACGAAAAGTGTATTGTATGAAACTTCTTTGAAGTAATTATACATCGAGTTTGTGTTGTTAATGCCGTTATTAAACATTCGGTCATAATATGCAATCGAATCCGTAAATTCAGTTTCATCTGCAAAACGTATGTAAACAACAATATTGTTGATTGTTCCTGTTTTGGGTGCGTCGCCCATATCTTTCGGAGAACGTGCAAAAAAATCATTCCTGATTTTCTTGTATTGCTCTTCCGGAATAATTATCCACGGACGCAATCCCGCCGAGTAAGGACTTACCCTGCCTGCAATTAAATTCGTTGCAGTAATTTTTTCCCCGTCGCTTGTTGCATATACGTAATATCCTGTTGCGGAATTGTATATTATAGTGTATCCGTCTTTATCGTGAAGCCAGTTGAAAAATTCGTCTCCGCTCGCGAATATGTCTAAAATCATACCGTCCGGCTGTGTTATAGTTACCGGCTCGTAGGTTAAATATGCAGAATATCCATAGCCGGTCGCTAAAATAAATAATATTATTAAAATGATTCTTCTTTTCATATTTTTTTTGTATAATGTTTAAATATACGTTTAAATTAATATATTTTACACTTAAAAAGTTTCGCAAAAATATCCTAAATGCTAAATTGAAGTTTAAACTTAAAAAAGTTATTTTATTAAAAATTAAACTTATAAAACTATGCAAAAAAAATATTTTATTGCCGCTTTTTTGTTTTTATTTTATTTAAATTCATTTTCACAAAATATGTATGTAAAAGAAAGACTCGAAACTTATAAACCGGTTACACTAACGGCTGATTTAAGCTGGCTCAGCGAAAACGAAAAAAAGATGTTACCTCTTCTTATTGAAGCAGCCGATATTATGGATGAACTGTTCTGGCTCCAGAATTACGGAGATAAAGACGAACTGTTATCCGGAATTACCGATGAATACGAAAGGAAATTCATATTAATCAACTACGGACCCTGGGATCAGTTAGACGGCGAAAAACCGTTTATACACGGCGTAGGAGATAAACCGAAAGGGGCAAACTTCTATCCGAACAATATGACTATCGAAGAATTCCAAAAATTCGATGATAAAACCAAAACAAGCCCCTATACAATGATAGACAGGGACGAAAATAATAAATTGAGGTCTGTCCCTTATTCCGTATTTTTCGGACCGAAATTAAAAAAAGCCGCTTATCTGTTAAAGAGTGCCGCGGAACTTGCGGATGACCGGGGCTTGAAAAATTATCTTAACCTGAGGGCAGAAGCACTGCTCGACGATAATTACCAGCCAAGCGATTTTACCTGGATGGATATGAAAACTTCGAATATAGATTTCATTGTCGGTCCGATAGAGAATTATACGGACGGATTATTCGGATATAAAACAGCATTCGAATCTTTCGTGCTTATTAAAGACAGGGAATGGAGTAAAAATCTCGAAAAATTTACTGCATTGCTGCCTTCTTTACAGAAAGGTTTGCCTGTTGATGATGTTTACAAACAGGAAACACCGGGTTCGGAATCGGATATGAATGTTTATGATGCAATTTATTATGCAGGAGACTGTAATGCCGGTAGCAAAACTATCGCTATCAATCTTCCAAACGATGAAGAAGTCCAAATTAAAAAAGGAGCCAGAAGACTTCAACTTAAAAATATTATGAAAGCCAAATTTGATAATATTATGATTCCGATTTCGGAAATACTTATTGCACGGGACCAGCGGAAATACGTTAAATTTAATGCGTTTTTCGAAAATGTTATGTTTCATGAAGTTGCCCACGGACTTGGAATAAAAAACACAGTTAACGGAAAAGGAGTTGTAAGAGATGCTTTAAAAGAACAATATTCGGCGCTCGAAGAGGGGAAGGCGGACATTCTCGGTTTATATCTTGTTACTGAACTTTATGAAATGGGCGAATTAACCGAAGGCGAAGTAATGGACAATTATGTCACGTTTCTTGCCGGCATTTTCCGTTCCTGCAGGTTCGGTGCTGCATCGGCGCACGGAAAAGCCAATATGGTCAGGTTCTATTACTTTCAGGAAAAAGGTGCTTTTACAAGAAATCCGGACGGAACCTACAGTGTCAATTTCGATAAAATGAAAGACGCTGTTATAAGTTCAGTTCGGCAAATCATAAAAATTCAGGGAGACGGAGATTACGATGCGGCAAAAGCACTCGTTGAAAAAGACGGCTTCATAAAAGATGAATTGAAATCCGATTTACAAAAAATTAATGACGCAAAAGTACCGGTAGATATTGTATTCAATATGGGACTGGATTATTTAAAATTTTAAAATAATATTTTATGAGAATAAATAAATTAATTTCGGTTCTGACATTTATACTTTTATTTGGTATGAGCGGCTATTCCCAGGTTTTGCAGAAAGATACGACTTATCATGTTATTCCCTATTCATTTATTGTCAAATATGATACAAGCAGATACGAAGCACTTTTGACCATAAAGAAATCCTACTCGATTGAGGATAGAATAATATTTGAACGGATTTTTGAAAGCGAGATAATAGACATAAAACCTTACAAACCTTCTAAAGATGAAAGGGAATACATACTCATCGACACTTATACCGGCGGCGCCCATTGCTGTATAAGCGTGTTGATAGGATATTTTGAGAATGATAAATTTAAAATTTCGGATGATATTTATCTTGGCAACACCTGGTATCATTTGGAGGATTTTAATAAAGACGGCAGGGACGAAATAGTGACAAATAATGATATGTTCGCTTATGCATTCACTAACTATGCGGAAACAAGATTTCCGCTGCTCGTTTATACAATCGAAGACGGTGCGGCAAAAGATATAACAAAAATATTCAGAAACAGAGTCCTGGAAATTATAGATGAATTCAAAGGTGAACTTGAAGATTACAGGAATTTCGAATGTCCGAAAACAGCCGATGAAGGAACCTTTAACACGGATGCCGGTTCTGTAAAGACAATTCTCGCTGCCATTGCTGCAAGTTATCATTCAATAGGCGAGACGGAGAAAGGATTCGATTTGATAAATAAATTCTATAAATGCCCTGACAAAGATGAGTTTGTTAAAGGTCTGAAAGATTACGAGTATTTCAAAATAAAATTTTAAAAATTAAAGGAAAATTGTTTTTCTTTCTCCGCTATTCCTGTCCGCATCGAAAATCTTCGCGTTCCCTTATTTATTTGTCTGTTTAATTTTTTATTATTTGTGTTTTTCACTCCGGGTAATCGTGTTTGAAATTTTTATTCCTATTCAATGCCTGATATTTTCAAATCCCTTAACTTCAAATGATACAGGTCGCCGGTACAGACACTTGCAAACAACTGCATCCTCAAATAAAAATAACTCTTTATATTCGGAGAATTAACTATAATCGATTTGTTATTGCTTATTGCATTAATACCCTCGATGTTCATTATATTCACCGCAGCATTCTGATTCAGATAAAAAATATTTATTCTTGACAGATCCCCGTCAGTGTAAGCATCGAATTCAATTTTTACACTTCTGTATTTGGTGAAATCCAAAGTATCTATAATTGCAGTTCTCGTCAGGAATGATGAACAGGTTCCTGTAAGACTGTCAATTAGTCCGTTTCGTGAATAAATTAAGACTCCTTCATTTTCGCTTGTAATTTCAAGCGGAGCTTCACTGCAGGATTGCATAAAGAATACCGCTGGTATTATAAACGATATAAATAATAATATTTTTTTCATCATGATTTTATTTTAACAATTACTTTCAACTAATAATTCCTTTGAAAATTTTAAAGCCAATGAAATCTTGAATCATATTTGAAATAACAATCAATAAATAATTTAACAACGGAAATTATAAATTATTGGATTCCGGGTTTGTATTTTTCCAGTATCCGGTTTTTATAGAAACTTAGTTTCTTATTAATTTGTTTATATGATATTAAATTAAAAGGAGATAGAAATATGAAATATAAATTATTCGGTAAAAGCGGATTAAGAGTGTCGGAATTCTGTTTAGGCACAATGACTTTCGGACCCGAGTGGGGTTGGGGAGCCGATTATGAAACAAGCAAAAAAATATTCGATATCTATTTAAATGCAGGCGGTAACTTCCTTGATACTGCCAACAGATATACTGACGGCACAAGCGAAAAATTCGTCGGTGATTTTATCTCGTCGGACAGAGACCACTTTGTAGTGGCAACCAAATATACTCTGTATGATAAACCGAATGATTTAAATTATTCCGGTAATCATAGAAAAAATATGATAAGGTCTGTGAATCGGAGTTTGAAAAGATTAAACACGGACTTCATAGATATTCTCTGGGTGCATGCCTGGGATTCGTTAACTCCGGTTGAAGAAGTAATGAAAGGACTGGAGGATTTAATCACTTCCGGAAAAGTTCATTATATTGGAATATCCGATGCACCCGCCTGGATAGTAGCACAGGCAAATACACTTGCGGATTTAAGAGGATGGAACAGGTTCAACGGACTGCAGATTGAATACAGCTTAATTCAGCGTACTCCGGAAAGAGACCTGCTCCCGATGGCAAAAGCATTTGATATTGCGGTTACTCCATGGGCACCTCTGGCTGGAGGAGCGTTAAGCGGTAAGTATTTGAGAGGCAAGGAATCAGGACGCGTCCCGGCTGATAGTAAACGGAGAAACACCCGAAGTGAACAAATAACAAAAGCAGTAATCGAAGTAGCGGAAGAACTCGGAGTTACACCCTCGCAGGTAGCAATCAGATGGACAATGCAGAAAAATCAGGTAGTTATTCCCATTGTAGGAGCAAGAAAAACAGAGCAAATCGAAGACAGTCTCGGAGCAATAAATATTGTAATTCCGGATGAGCAAATGAAAAAACTCGATGAGGTCAGTGAAATCGACCTCGGATTTCCCCATGAATTTTTGAAAGAAGAACTTGTCAATAATCTGATGTACGGCGGTATGAAAGACCAAATCCAAAACCACAGACAGTAAATTTAAATTAACTCATAACTCTTAACTATTTGCTGTTCTGAGCGAGCAGTCTTTCACCCCTTACAATCAGATATATCAAACCCCATATTCCCGTAATAAAATAAATTCCCATTAGAATGTAATAAGGTACGCCGGGCACGAGAGTAAATCCTTTAACAGCGCTTGCGGCGTTCATAAAATAAATGCAAGTCAGAGTCCAGTAGATGGAAATTCCTGAAACGCCGGCGAGTGTTACAAGCGCCCACCTTTTTCTGAACCACAAACCGAAAAACGTTATTATCATAAGTGGAATATAAGTAAGTGTATCCGCAAATCCGAATGCCTTATTGAATATAATTCCGAAATCACTTACCTTTTCATAACTTTCCTGTAATCCCGTGCTTACCGCGAAATCGTAATCGAAAATTGCCATACTCTGTCCTAGTATACACGTTATAATTGCGAATATAAAAAAAATCTGTATTACCCAGTAAAAAAAAGGACGTTTCTGTTTCATATATATTCCCCATTAATAAGTTTTATAAATTGAATTTCTTTACTGTTTGCTTTTTAACAGGCTGTATTACTTTTCTGCGTTTATTTTTATTATGTTCAATATGACTTCTACGGATTTTTCCATTGTTTCAACAGGTATGTATTCGAATTTACCGTGGAAATTCATTCCGCCAGCAAATAAGTTCGGACATAACACTCCCATATAAGATAACCGCGAACCGTCTGTTCCGCCTCTTATTGGTACAATCTTCGGCTCTACTCCGGCAATTTCCATTGCTTTCTTTGCCAGTTTGACAATTTCCATCCGCTCTTCCACTTTCTCGCGCATATTATAATACTGGTCTGTTAACTCCAGTTTTACTACGTCTTCGCCGTATCTGTGCTGCATATACTCCACTGCTTTCTGCATCAATACTTTTTTGTCTTCAAATTTCTTTCTGTCGTGGTCCCTTATTATGTATACCATTTGCCCGCTTTCGACGCTGCTTTCCATTTTTATTATATGAAAAAATCCTTCATAACCCGATGTGTATTCGGGTCTCTGATTTACAGGGAGAAGGCTGTTGAGTTCCATTCCTATTAATATCGAATTCAGCATTTTGTCTTTTGCATATCCTGGATGAACATTCCTGCCCTGAATTTTGATTACTGCTTTTGCGGCATTGAAATTCTCGAATTCGAGTTCGCCGATGTCCGCTCCGTCAAGCGTGTAAGCAAAATCCGCTCCGAATATTTTCACGTCAAAATGATCCATTCCTCTTCCGATTTCTTCATCAGGTGTGAATGCAATTCTTATTTTCCCGTGTTTTATAGAGGGATTTTTTTTCAGGAAATCCACTGCTGTTATTATTTCCGCTATTCCAGCTTTGTCGTCCGCCCCGAGTAATGTTGTTCCGTCGGTTACCACGAGCGTCTGGCCTGCTTTTTCTTTCAGTTCCGGAAATACGGTAGGTGTGAGTATTATCTGTTTTTCTTCATTTAAAACTATATCTCCGCCGTCGTAATTCTCGACTATCCGCGGTTTTACGTTTGCTCCGGACATATCCTGTGCCGTGTCAAAGTGAGCTATGAATCCGATCGTAGATACTTCTTTATTGGTATTCGAAGGCAGCGTGCCCATCAGGTAACATTTATCGTCGAGCGATATATCCTCGAGTCCAATTTCTTTCATCTCCGCTTCGATGACTCTTGCCAAATCGAATTGCTTTTCGGTGCTCGGTGTTGTATTGGATGTTTCATCTGACTGCGTGTCGATTTTTACGTAACGTAAAAATCTTTCCAGTATTTTTTGCTTCATTATTTATATTATTTAATTGTTAAAAATTCTATTCGGCTTTGTATATATTATTTTCTTTGTTAATGTCCGGTATGTAACGGCTGCCGAGCGTTATTTCTTTTATCTGTTTGCCGCTTTTCTCTTCAATGCAATATTCGTCGTTTCCCGTTTCCCATATACCCGCAGTCCGTTGTATGATTTTTTCCGTTCCGTCCGTAAATGTGATTTTTAATTCAACCGGCAGTGCCCGCTTGCCTTCGTTTTTTAATGTTATTTTTATAACATCGTTTTCCTTCGAAACATTCCCGATTGATATATCAGGATAATTAAAATCAAAAAACCAGGACTTCCAGAACCAATCAAGATTTTTGCCGGAAATATTGTTGAAAGTGTAGAAAAAATCATAAGGGGTCGGATGCTTACCGTTCCATCTCTTGATAAATTCCTGCAGACATTTTAGAAATAAATCTTTACCGAGCAAATCATAAAGCATAGCAAAAGCAACCGCAGATTTCTGATAGGAAGCAATTCTGTATGTAAAAGATTTTAAGTTGTCAGACGAAATCATCATCGGTACATCATTCATAGAGCCGGAAACTCGTTCATAATCCGAATTGTGCTCTGCCTTCATATCAAATATTTCATTCGATAATCTGGTCTGCAGCTCTTCCGGTATGAAGACTGCAAATCCCTCATCCATCCATGCATACTTTCTTTCGTTTGTTCCGGTATAAAAAGGAAAGTAAGTATGGGTGATTTCGTGGGATGTCACGTAAATTGTCGCGATCCGTTCTTCATAAGAACCGTCATTTACCATCATCGGAAATTCCATTCCTCCGCTTCCGTTATATACGGTCATTGCAGGATAAGGATATGGAACTCCGGGGATGTCTTCTGACAAATATTTAATCGTTGAAATCGCAATATCCTCAACTTCATAAAAATCTTTTGACTTGGAATTATAAACAGTATTGATTAATACCCTTCTTCCGGGTTCTGCCTCGTAAGATGCGGCATCCCATAGGTAATGGTCGCTGAACGCAAACGAGAAATCAGGTACATTATCCGCCTTGTAGTGCCAGATATTCTTTCCTGTGCCTTTTTTTATTATATTCTTTTCTTCTAAATCTTTTTCTGTAATAATTTTTATGATTTTATCGGATTTATGGGCTTCTTCAAACTTTTTCAGATAATCCCCGTTAAATAATTCCTTTGCATTTTGCAGTACACCTGTTGCCCATATACAGATATCGGGAAAATCCGATGATATTTTTACATCGAAATCCGAAAAGTCATTGTAAAATTCGGTCATACCAGTGAAGTCTTTTATATCCCATCTGTCAATGTCATCATAAACTGAAATCTGCGGATACCAGTATCCTACGAACCAGCTTGTCGAATCGTAAACGCCGCTTCTTGCATATCTTACTTTCGGCAGTTCAAATGACCATTCGAAATGCAGTCTGATTTTTTCTCCCGGGCTGACATACTTTTTTAATCTCAGATATAAATTTGTTCCTCTTCTCGAAATACTGCTGCTGTCCGGCTCAGTTCCCTCAATTAGAACTTTTTTCAGATTCACGCCTTCATTCAGGGTTTTTTCGTCGACTTCCCAGTCTCTTGATTTATGTTTCACCAGAACATCGGGATAAAGTCTGACTACTATAACTTTAATCGTATCCGGACTGTTGTTCGAATAGACTACATCTTCTTTGCCATCCAGAACTCTCTCGGGAATTTTTAAATCCACTTCAATTTTGTATTCCGAGCGGTTTTGCCAGTAGTTAACACCCGGCAGTCCGTCGTAACTTCTTGTTCCTCTGTCGTATGCAGATTTAAATTCTTTCGGAATAAATAGACCGGTCTGACCGATGCAGGGCAGGGAAATAAATAAAATTGCAATAAAAAATATTAGTTTTCTCATTGGAAAAATTTTAAATTAACCGATATTTTTTATACGAGAAAACTATCGATTAGTTATTCTTCGGCTTTTGCTCTCATTGTATCCCAGATAAGATACAGGCACAGGCAGACAAGCGCAAATAGAGCGATTAATTCAAACTGCCATGCTGATTCCCACATTTCGAGAGTAAAGTTAAAGCCGAAGAATCCGAGCAGTTTGTTAAAGCTGTGCATATAATATTCTTCCACTCCCGCAAACCTGAGCAGAGCGCTTATAACCCCCATCAAAGCTCCGCCTGCAATAAATCCGGATGCAATCAATGTTCCTCTTTCTCTTCTTGCGCTGTTTAATTTTTCATCTTTGCTTCTCTTCGATACGAAGTGAGCAATTATGCCTCCGAGCAGAATAGGAGTATTTAGTTCCTGAGGAATAAACATACCGAGCGAAAAAGCGAGAGCGGGCATACCAATCATAGTGAGTATAAGCGACATAAACGCACCTGCTGCATAAAGCATCCACGGAGCAGGTTGTCCCGACATCATCGGACCTATAACCGCCGCCATTGCATTTGCCTGCGGTGCTACAAGTGCATTTTCGCCTTTGAAACCGTATGTTTTGTTCAATAATATTATCACGAATCCTACCGTAACCGCCGATACAAGAACTCCGAGGAATTTCCACCGCTGCTGTTTATAAGGCGAGGAACCGAGCCAGTAACCGATTTTTAAATCGGTAATTAAACCGCCTGCCATTGATAATGCCGTGCAAACCACGCCGCCGATTATCATTGAAGATATAATTCCAGGGTCGCCGCGTAATCCAATCGATACGAGTATTACCGACGAGATTATCAGTGTCATAAGCGTCATTCCGGATACAGGATTTGTGCCCACTATTGCAATTGCATTTGCAGCCACAGTTGTAAAAAGAAATGCTATTATTGTGACAATAATAAGAGCGACTACTGCATAAAGTATGTTATTTACGACTCCGAACTGAAAGAATATAAACAATGCGATAATTACAATCAGAAGAACGGCAACTATAACTCCCATCGGAATATCTTTTTGCGTTCTTAATACTCCGGCAGTCGATTTATGTTTTCCGGTAATTTCTTTCCAGGCAAGTGCAAATGCGGATTTAATAATTTTAGATGACCTTATAATTCCGATGATACCTGCCATAGCAATTCCGCCTATGCCGATTGGTCTGATATATGCTCTGAATATTTCCTCTGCATTCATCTGGCCGATAGTTTTTGTAATTCCCGCACCGACCGGCGCCGTTATTCCTGGTGCGAAATAATTTATTATCGGAATAATCACGAACCATCCGACAAACGAGCCGGCACAAATAATCGAAGCGTATTTCAGACCGATTATATAACCCAGTCCGAGCACAGCCGAACCGACATTGATTTTAAAAACCAGTTTTGCCTTATCGGCAAGAAGCGTTCCGTAATCGAATACTCTTGTTGTAAAAACTTCACCCCACCAGTGAAATGTAGCAATAATGAAATCGTAAATTCCGCCGATAAGTCCGCTGATTAGCAGAAGTCTTGCGGAACTCCCGCCTTTTTCACCTGACACCAGAACTTCGGTAGTAGCAGTAGCTTCAGGAAATGGATATTTTCCGTGCATTTCTGCAACGAAATATTTTCTGAAAGGAACTAGAAAAAGTATTCCAAGTATGCCTCCGAATAACGAAGATAAAAATACCTGATAAAACTTTGCCTCCAGTCCGAGTATATAAAGAGCAGGTATTGTGAAAATCGTTCCCGCTACTATTAAACCGGAAGCAGCACCGATTGACTGGATAATTACATTTTCACCCAGTGCGTTTTTTCTTTTTGTCAGGGCTGATAGTCCTACGGCTATAATTGCAATAGGTATTGCCGCTTCGAATACCTGTCCGATTTTTAAACCAAGATAAGCGGCTGCCGCCGAAAAAATGACAGCCATTATCAATCCCCATAAAACCGACCAGAATGTTACTTCTGGATACGTTTTCTGAGGCGACATTACCGGTTCATAAACTTCACCTTCTTTTAATTCTTTATATGCATTTTCAGGAAGACCCTTAATGCCGGAAGAAGTATGATGGGACATAATTGATTCTTTTTATTTAATAAAATAATTTACTATAATAAACAAAATTTTTCAGATTATCAATTACAAATAGTAAACTTTTTAAAATGTGGACTTTGTAATCTGCAAAAAACTACAAAAGTCTTTGTTTTGGAACAAACTACAAAAGTCTTAGCTTTACAACAAACTACAAAAGTCTTAGCTTTACAACAGACTACAAAAGTCTTTGTAAGCATGTGAATAATATTACGGATTTAATATTAATTTTATACATCATAATAAGTCTGATAGCGAATTCAGACTTTTGTAGTTTAAAAAAACGAAGAACAGACTACAAAAGTCTTAGTTAACATGTTAATCATATTACAGATTTAATATTAGATATGGACATCATAATTAGTTTACTAACGAATCCAGACTTTTGTAGTCTAAAACACACAACAGACTACAAAAGTCTTAGTTAACATGTTAATCATATTACGGATTTGATATTAATTTTATACATCATAATAATTTTGATAGCGAATCCAGACTTTTGTAGTTTAAAACACATAACAGACTACAAAAGTCTTAGTTAACATGTTAATCATATTACGGATTTAATATTAATTTTATACATCATAATAAGTCTGATAGCGAATCCAGACTTTTGTAGTTTAAAACACACAACAGACTACAAAAGTCTTAGCTTTGCAATAAACTGCAAAAGTCTTATTTGGCATGTGAATAATATTACGGATTTAATATTAATTTTATACATCAAAATAAGTCTGATAGCGAATTCAGACTTTTGTAGTTTAAAAAAACGAAGAACAGACTACAAAAGTCTTAGTAAGCATATGAATCATATTACAGATTTAATATTAATTTTATACATCACAATAAGTTTACTGGCGAATCCAGACTTTTGTAGTTTAAAACACATAACAGACTACAAAAGTCTTAGTTAACATGTTAATCATATTACGGATTTGATATTAATTTTATACATCACAATAAGTTTACTGGCGAATCCAGACTTTTGTAGTTTAAAACACATAACAGACTACAAAAGTCTTTGTAAGCATGTGAATGATATTACAGATCTAATATTAATTTTATACATCATAATAAGTTTGATAGCGAATTCAGACTTTTGTAGTTTAAAAAAAGCATAACAAACTACAAAAGTCTTTGTAAGCATGTGAAAAATATTACAGATTTAATATTAATTTTATACATCATAATAAGTTTGATAGCGAATTCAGACTTTTGTAGTTTAAAACACATAACAGACTACAAAAGTCTTAGTAAGCATGTGAATAATATTACGGATTTAATATTAATTTTATACATCATAATAAGTCTGATAGCGAATACAGACTTTTGTAGTTTAAAAAAAGCATGACAAACTACAAAAGTCTTTGTAAGCATGTGAATAATATTACGGATTTAATATTAATTTTATACATCATAATAAGTCTGATAGCGAATCCAGACTTTTGTAGTCTAAAACACACAACAGACTACAAAAGTCTTAGTAAGCATATGAATCATATTACGGATTTAATATTAATTTTGGACATCATAATAAGTTTGATAGCGAATCCAGACTTTTGTAGTTTAAAAAAACGAAGAACAGACTACAAAAGTCTTAGTAAGCATGTTAATAATATTACGGATTTGATATTAATTTTATACATCTTAATAAGTCTGATAGCGAATCCAGACTTTTGTAGTTTAAAACACATAACAGACTACAAAAGTCTTAGTAAGCATATGAATCATATTACAGATTTAATATTAATTTTATACATCATAATAAGTCTGATAGCGAATCCAGACTTTTGTAGTTTAAAAAAAGAACAGACTACAAAAGTCTTAGTTAACATGTGAATCATATTACAGATTTAATATTAATTTTGAACATCATAATAAGTCTGATAGCGAATCCAGACTTTTGTAGTTTAAAACACATAACAGACTACAAAAGTCTTAGCTTTACAACAGACTACAAAAGTCTTAGCTTTACAACAGACTACAAAAGTCTTTGTAAGCATGTGAACGATATTACAGATCTAATATTAATTTTATACATCATAATAAGTCTGATAGCGAATCCAGACTTTTGTAGTTTAAAAAAAGCATGACAAACTACAAAAGTCTTAGTAAGCATATGAATCATATTACAGATTTAATATTAATTTTGAACATCATAATAAGTCTGATAGCGAATTCAGACTTTTGTAGTTTAAAAAAAGAAGAACAGACTACAAAAGTCTTAGTAAGCATATGAATCATATTACAGATTTGATATTAATTTTATACATCATAATAAGTCTGATAGCGAATCCAGACTTTTGTAGTTTAAAAAAAGCATAACAGACTACAAAAGTCTTTGTAAGCATGTGAATAATATTACGGATTTAATATTAATTTTATACATCATAATAAGTCTGATAGCGAATCCAGACTTTTGTAGTTTAAAACACACAACAGACTACAAAAGTCTTTGTTAACATGTTAATGATAATGAGGATTTAATATTAATTTTATACATCAAAATAAGTCTGATAGCGAATTCAGACTTTTGTAGTTTAAAAAAGAAGAACAGACTACAAAAGTCTTAGTAAGCATATGAATCATATTACAGATTTAATATTAATTTTGAACATCATAATTAGTCTGATAGCGAATCCAGACTTTTGTAGTTTAAAACACATAACAGACTACAAAAGTCTTAGTAAGCATATGAATCATATTACAGATTTAATATTAATTTTATACATCATAATAAGTCTGATAGCGAATCCAGACTTTTGTAGTTTATAACACATAACAGACTACAAAAGTCTTAGTTAACATGTTAATCATATTACAGATTTAATATTAATTTTGAACATCATAATAAGTCTGATAGCGAATCCAGACTTTTGTAGTTTAAAACACATAACAGACTACAAAAGTCTTAGTAAGCATATGAATCATATTACGGATTTAATATTAATTTTATACATCATAATTAGTTTACTGACGAATCCAGACTTTTGTAGTTTATAACACATAACAGACTACAAAAGTCTTTGTAAGCATGTGAATGATATTACAGATTTGATATTAATTTTATACATCATAATAAGTCTGATAGCGAATCCAGACTTTTGTAGTTTAAAACACACAACAGACTACAAAAGTCTTTGTAAGCATGTGAATCATATTACGGATTTGATATTAATTTTATACATCACAATAAGTTTACTAACGAATCCAGACTTTTGTAGTCTAAAACACACAACAGACTACAAAAGTCTTAGTTAACATGTTAATCATATTACGGATTTGATATTAATT
>Ga0194125_10007473_pt1 | contig 15734 bp, 7 predicted proteins | sample TA2KigC250mmetaG_FD_148626 | JGI IMG/M metagenome (GOLD analysis project Ga0194125, IMG submission 148626) | Freshwater microbial communities from Lake Tanganyika, Tanzania - TA2015034 Kigoma Deep Cast 250m | ecosystem: Environmental > Aquatic > Freshwater > Lake | place: Tanzania: Lake... | reverse complement strand
GCACCGGGCTCATGGAGCTCGAGATACACAAGACCTCCGACATCAAGCTCCACTCCACGGCCGCGCGGCACAGGCACGGTTCACTGGAGCTGGACCTGGACTGAGCCGTTCCCCGCAGGGAGGTTGGGTGTTGCAGGGTGCCGCAAGGGCTGAAGGCGACCGGGCGCGGCGGTCCGTCCTGGGCTTCGAGGAGATCGGAATCGGGGACGTCCACCTGGTCGGGGGCAAGAGCGCCTCCCTGGGGGAGATGATACGCAAGCTCGGGCCCTCCGGCGTCCGGGTGCCCGGCGGCTTCGCCATCACGGCCTCGGCCTACCGGCATTTCGTCAAGGAGGCCGGAATCCAGGGCGAGATGAAAAAGCTCCTCGACGGGCTGGACACCCGCGACGTGGCCGACCTCCAGGCGCGGGGCAGGCAGATCCGGGCCCTTTTCAAGAAATCCTCGTTCCCGACGGACCTGCGCCAGGAGATACTGGGCGCCTACGGCCGTCTCTGCGAGAGGTACGGAGGGGGCAAGATCGAGGTGGCGGTGCGCTCCAGCGCCACCGCCGAGGACCTGGTCGAGGCCTCCTTCGCCGGCCAGCAGGACACGTTCCTCAACGTCCGGGGGCTGGGGCTTCTGGACGCCTGCCGCAGGTGCTTCGCCTCCCTCTTCACGGACCGGGCGATATCCTATCGGGCCGACCGCGGGTTCGACCACCTGGAGGTCGCGCTCTCCATAGCGATCCAGAAGATGGTCCGCTCCGACTCGGCCTCCTCCGGCGTCATGTTCTCCATAGACACCGAGAGCGGTTTCAGGGACGTCGTGCTCATCACCGCCGCCTACGGGCTCGGCGAGAACGTGGTGCAGGGCAAGGTCAACCCCGACGAGTATCACGTCTTCAAGCCCACGCTGGAGCGGGGCCTTCGCCCCATCATCGGCAAGAAGCTCGGCAGCAAGTACCTGCGCATGATATACTCCAAGTCCGTGGAGGGGCGCACGGAGAACGTCGAGGTGGACAAATCCGAATCCGGCCGCTTCGCCCTCAACGACGACGAGATACTGAAGCTGGCCTCCTGGGCCCGCATAATCGAGGACCACTACTCCAGGGTGAAGGGGAAGTTCACGCCCATGGACATCGAGTGGGCCAAGGACGGCGACGGCGACAAGGTGGGCACCGGCGAGCTCTTCATCGTGCAGGCGCGCCCGGAGACGGTGCACTCCCTCAGGGAGCTGCGGACGATATGCAAGTACTCGCTTCCGGAGAAGGGCGGCAAGCTCCTGGTACGGGGCCAGGCCGTGGGGGAGAAGATCGCGCACGGCGAGGTCAACTGCATCCCGTCCGTGCGGGAAATCGGGAGCTTCCGCAAGGGCCAGGTCCTCGTGACCGGGATCACCGACCCGGACTGGGAACCGATAATGAAGCTGGCGTCGGCCATAGTGACGGACCGGGGCGGCCGGACCTGCCACGCGGCGATAGTCTCCCGGGAGCTGGGGATAACCTGCATAGTGGGCACGGGGAATGCCACCACGGCGCTGAGGACCGGGATGCCCGTGACGGTGGACTGCTCCCAGGGCGAGCAGGGGAACGTCTGGAGCGGCATACTGCCCTACGATGTCCAAAGAATCGACCTGGACACCCTCCCCTCCACCCGGACGAAGATATTCATGAACGCCGGCATACCGGAACAGGCGTTCTCCCAGGGCCAGCTCCCCTCCGACGGCGTCGGGCTGGCCCGCGAGGAGTTCATCATCAACTCCCACATAGGGATACACCCGATGGCGCTGCTTAGGTTCTACGAGCTCAAGGAGAAATCCCTCAAGAACAAGAGGCTCCGCAAGACCGTCGAGGAGATCGAGGGCAGGACCGTCGCCTACCCCGACAAGGTCCAGTACTACGTCGACAACCTTGCCCAGGGGGTCGCCCGCATCGCCGCGGCGTTCTACCCGCGCGAGGTCATCGTCCGCATGAGCGACTTCAAGTCCAACGAGTACGCCAACCTGCTGGGCGGCGGGCTCTTCGAGCCGACCGAGAGCAACCCGATGATAGGCTGGCGCGGCGCCTCGCGGTACTACGACCCGGACTTCGAGCCGGCCTTCGGCCTGGAGTGCCGTGCCATCCTCAAGGTGCGCAACGAGATGGGCCTGACCAACGTGAAGGTCATGATACCGTTCTGCCGCACCGTGGAGGAGGGCCGCAAGGTGCTGGCCACGATGTCCAAGCACGGGCTCAGGCAGCACGAGAACGGGCTCGAGGTGTACATGATGGTGGAGATCCCCAGCAACGTCATCCTCATGGACCGCTTCGTCGAGGTCTTCGACGGCTTCAGCATCGGCTCCAACGACCTCACCCAGCTCACGCTGGGGCTGGACCGGGACTCCTCGCTGGTCGCCCGCCTCTACGACGAGCGGAACGAGGCGGTGCGGCGCCTGCTCCGCCAGGCCGTGGAGGCCGCCCACGCCGCCGGCCGAAAGATAGGAATCTGCGGGCAGGCCCCGTCGGACTTCCCCGACATAGCGCGTCTTCTGGTGGAGTGCGGCATAGACAGCATGTCGCTCAACCCCGACACGGTCGTCAAGACCCGGCTCCTCGTGGCCGAGGTCGAGAAGGGGCTGGGCGGGAAGTCCGGGGGGGGCGGCTGACATGACCGGCCGGGGCGCGCCGGCCGGGAGGCCGGCCGGGGGCAGGCCGAAGGTGCTCCTGGTCTCCCCCGAGATCCACCCGCTCGCCAAGACCGGGGGGCTGGCCGACGTGGCCGGCAGCCTGCCGCTGGCCCTGAGGGAGCTGGGCTGCGACGTCCGGGTGGCGATGCCGCGCTACCGCCACGTGAAGGCCTCGGCCAACTACATCGGCGACTTCCCGGTCCCGATGGGGCAAGGCGTCACCGAGACGGCGGTGGTCAAGGAGGCGGTCCTGGGCCGCGACGTCCCCGCCTACCTGGTCGAGAACTACCGGTACTTCGACCGGGACTCCCTGTACGGCTACGGCGACGACGCCGAGCGCTTCGGGTTCTTCTGCCGCGCCGTTTTGGAGATGTTCGACCGCACCGGCTGGACGCCGGAGGTCATCCACTGCAACGACTGGCAGAGCGCGATGATCCCGACCTACCTCCGGTTCCACTACCGTCCCGCCGGAAGGCTCCCGGGCATCGGGACGCTCTTCACGATCCACAACGTGGAGTACCAGGGCGGGTTCCCCCCGTCGGCGATGGAGACGCTCGACCTGGGTTGGGAGCTCTTCACGCCCGCCGGCGTGGAGTTCTACGGGGCGGTCAACCTGATGAAGGCCGGCATCCTCTACTCGGACCTCGTGAGCACGGTCAGCGAGGGCTACGCCCGGGAGATCCAGACCCCCGAGTACGGGGGGCGCCTCGAGGGCGTGCTCGCCGCAAGCTCCGGCAGGCTCCGGGGGATACTCAACGGCCTGGACTACGCGACCTGGGACCCGTCCCGGGACCAGGCGCTCGAGGCGCGCTTCGACCGAAGGTCGGCCGCGCTGCGGGGCCGCAACAAGGCCGCGCTCCAGTCGGAGCTCGGGCTGGCCCCGGACCCGTCCAGGTTCCTTTTGGGGTTCGTCGGGCGGCTGACGGTCCAGAAGGGCGTCGACATCCTGGTGCCGGCGGTGGTGCCGCTGCTGGAGATGGGCGTCCAGCTTGCGATACTGGGCTCGGGGGACGAGCACTACCAGCAGATGATGCGCCGGATCTCCGAGGAGGCCCCGGCCGGCCTCAAGGTGGTCATCGGGTTCGACGACCGGCTCGCCCGGCGAATATACGCCGGCTGCGACGCCTTCCTCATGCCGTCGAGGTACGAGCCCTGCGGCCTGGGCCAGATGATCTCCTTCCGCTACGGCGCGGTCCCGATAGTGCGCCGGACCGGCGGGCTGGCCGACACCGTCACGGACGCCTCCGTCTCGGACTCGGGGACGGGGTTCGTCTTCAACGAGTACTCGACGGAGGCCCTCTCGGGCGCCGTCGGCCGGGCGATGAGGGCATTCTCCGACCGGCCCCGCTGGAACGCCCTCGTCATGAGGGGAATGGAGCGCGACTTCTCCTGGCGGGCCTCGGCGGCGAGGTACCTGGACACCTACCGCGAGATACAGTCCATGGCGGCGGCCCGGGGCACGGGGCAGTGACCGTCCTTTCCGGTCCGCGGCGCAGACGACCAATACCATTAAATCCAAGCAGCCCGATTGAAGACCGCAACGGGAGGTTCGACTATGCCGGAAGAGGTAATACCGATAGAGGTCAGCTTCGGGGTCAACGCCGGCAAGGTCTGGCAGGCCCTGAACAAGCTGGGCGCCGCCACCGTGCTCATGATGCGCAACGAGACCAAGCTCTCCACGGACGAGGTCCACGGCGGCCTGGGCTGGCTGGCCCGCGAGGGCAAGATTGCGCAGGTCAAGGAAGGCAAGCTCACGAAGTTCAAGCTCGTGGAATAGGCACAGCGCGGTTCGCGGTTCAATCCCTCCAATCAAGGCACAGGGCGCAGGGCGCAAGGCGCAAGGCCGAAGGCGCGAGGGATATGGCGCAAGGAACAAGGGGGGAAACCTCGACCGTTCCCTTGGGCCTTCCACCTTGCGCCTTTTTCATTCCGGCCCCATTCGCAACAATCTGGCGGCGTCCTCCGGACCGTAGAAAAGCGAAGCGAAGCGAGCTTTTCCTAGGCGAGGAGGACGCCGCACATCATTCAGGGCCCATACGCAACAATCTGGCAGCGTCTTCCGGCGTCACCGAGTTGATGTAGAACCCGGTGCCCCTCTCGAAGCCGGCGGCCTGGGAGAGGCGGGGCATTATCTCGAGGTGCCAGTGGTAGAAGCGGTAGTCGTTGCGGTCCGACGGGGCCGTGTGGATGTAGTAGTTGTAGGGCGGGTCCCCCAGGCGGGAGTGCATGGCCTTGAGCACCCATTTGAGGACGTAGGAGAGCTTGGCCCTCTCGTCGTCCCCGACGTCCTCGAAGATCGGGTCGTGGGTCTTGGGGAGTATCCAGGTCTCGAACGGGAAGCGGGCGGCGTAGGGGCAGATGGCCACGAACCCGTCGGTCTCGAGCACCACCCTCTGCTTGTCCTCGAGCTCCCTCTTTATGATGTCGTCGTAGATGCAGCTGCCCCCGGTGGAGTACCAGTAGTTGCGGGCCCCCTCGAGCTCGTCCATTATGCGCCGGGGGATCATGGGGGTGGCGATGATCTGGGAATGGGGGTGCGCCAATGACGCCCCGGCCTCCTTGCCGTGGTTTTTGAAAATGAGGATGTACTTCAGGCGCCGGTCCCTGGTCAGGTCGTTGTAGCGGTCCTTGTAGGCGTTGACGATCTCCTGCACCTGTCCGTCGGGCAGGGTGGCGATGGAGTCGCAGTGCTCGGGCGTCTCGATGACCACCTCGTGGGCGCCGATGCCGTTCATGTGGCTGAAGAGGTGGTTCACCTGGTGGTCCACCTCCCCCTCTATCTTGAGCGCCGGGAACTTGTTGGGGACCACCCGGACCCACCAGCCGGGAGAGTTGCGCTCCGTCCCGGCGGCGCGGTAGGCCATTATCTCCGGCGGGGTCTTGGTCTCGTTCCCGGTGCAGAACGGGCAGTCGGCGGGAGCCGTTGAAGGCGCGCAGGCCACGCTCTTTCTGAAGTCTATGGGCCGGGCGGCGCGCTCGCTGGATATGACGACCCACCCGTTGGTGATGTAGTCCTTCCGGAGCTCCGGCAAGTTCCTGTAGTCTCCAGTTGAGGGTAAGCCGGGAGGTAGTAGAAAAAAGTTGCCTCTCGCTGGCCGAGAAACGGCTGCGAAAAGGTTTTTGCGGACGGCGCCGTTCAACCCGTGGCATGAACCTCAGGCTCTGCTTCCACTTCCACGCCTACCAGCCCGGCGACGCGATACTGCGCCTGCGCGGCGACCCCAAAAACCCCCCGGAGCTCGCCGAGAGGCGCTCCCCGGTGTCGCTGAAGCTGGGCGACACGGAGATACGCGGCGACAACTGGACCGACGCCATGCTGCGCTACTACGGCGCGATATGGAGGCTCTTCCGGGAGACAGGCGGGGCAAGGGGCAAGGGGACGGACGAATCATCGCCGTCCCTTGCCCCGTGCCCCGTGCCCCGTGCCCCGTTCTGCTCGGTGGACGTCGAGCCCTGGACGCTGCAGTCGCTCGCGCAGCGCCACCCCTCGTCGTTCTGGGCGTTCCGGGAGCTCGTCTTGGACCGCATCGTCGACCCTGTGGCCACCGTGCCTTTCCATGTACTGCTGCCGCACGCCGAGCCGGAGGAACAGTCCTTCCTGTCGCGCCTTGCGTTCCGGCTCCATGACGCCCTGGCGGGCGCTTTCGGGAACGGCCGGCCGGTGGGGTTCTGGTTCCCGGAGGCGCTCTACTCCGAGAGGGCGGCCCGGTCCGTCGCGCAGGCCTTCCAGGAGTGCGAGCGCGCCCGGGACCGGGCCAACGGCGCCGGGCGACGCCCCCTCTTCTTCGTTCTCGACGGCGGCCAGTTCATCGGCGTGGACTACCCGCAGAAGGCCCTTTCGGCCAACTTCGTCATGGTGGACTCCGAGCGCGTGAGCGTCTTCGGCCGGGACCGCACCCTGAGCGACCGCTGGGCGTTCCGCCAGGGGACGATCCCCGAGATGGTGGCGGACATCGCCGGCGGCCGAGCCGACCCGGTGAAGGAGGGGAAGGCCATAGCCTACGCCCTCACGCTCGCCTCCGACCTCGAGTCCCTGGCGGGCTCGGCCGAGCAGGCGGCGCGCTTTTCGGAGCTTCGGGGCGCCCTGGAGGCGGCCGGGATCGGGATGGAGGCGCACTCGGCGTTCCTGCACCGAAAGCTCTCGGGCGAGTACCAAAGCTGGGATGGCGAGCTGCGCTCAAAGGACTTCCTGGTCAGGGTACGCGAGAACTCCTCCTGGTCCGATTACATGGACCTGGGAATCGACTATCCCTCGGACACGAGGTGGACCGGCCTGCGCCGCTGGGATGGCCTGGTCGTGTCACGGACCCTGTGGGGCCGGCGCATCTCGCAGGTGTGGAAGCAGGGCTTCGGCAAGATGCACTCCCGGGTGGTGCGCACCGTGCGGCTGGGCGCACACGAGTGCATCGGGCGCTGCCTGCCCGGGGGCGAGGCGGCCGGTGCCGAGCCTGCCGGGGAGTTCCTGCTGGAGTACTCCAACTTGGTGTTCTCCCGGCTCCTTCTGGCCTCCGGCTCTGGCCTGAGGCTGGACTTCCACCGGCTGCTCGACGGAAGCCTGCCGGACTGCCGGGACGAGGAGGCGGCGGCGCTCGCCGGCCGGGCCTACCTCGAGGCGCTCATGGCCAGCCGGAGCTGCCCGCGCTTTTGGGAGAACATCGACACGCGCGTCACATTCCAGTCGGCGGTCTTCCTGGCCCACGCCCTCCTGGACATCGCCGAGTGCTGCGGCCGGCTGGGCCTGCGCGAGCGCGCCGCCGAGGCCGAACGGCTCTTCCAAAGCAACCTCGTCGACTTCCACGAGGCCTACCGCTACTTCCGCTTGGACGGCCTCTTCGGGGCCTTCGGCTGGGAGGTCTCGGAGGAGGCCTGGCACATGGCCATCCAGTCCGAGGTGCCGGACCGGAGCACCTACGACGTCGTCAAGCGCGCCGCCCTCTTCGTGGCCTCGCGCGAGGGCACCGGGGCCGCCTCGCGCATAATGTCCTCGGTGCGGTTCGACCCGGCCCAGGCCGTGGCCGACTGCGGGCACATCGAGGGCGAATCCCACGGCCGGTGGGAGACCCCCGGGTTCTGCGAGAACCGAAATCCGATTTAATCCCTCCGGTCATCCGGACAAATAATAAATATACGAAGCAACATAGAAGCGCCCGGCGTTTTCTCATGGCGGGCAGGGGGGTTCCAGCAGGCAGGGGAACGGGCGGGGGCCAGGCCTCCGCGCCGGCGGTCGACTGGGGTGCTCCGGACGATGAGGAGCTCGAGGTCCTGGAGATGGTGCCCGAAGGGCCGGGGGGCGCCAGGCCCCGGCCGGCACCGCGGGGGACCGGGGGCAGGAGGAAGGCCGCCGCGCTGGCGGTGGTGGCGGTGCTCGTGGCTGCCAGCCTCGGGGCGTTGCTGCTCATGAGGCCAGAGCCCGAGGAGGAAAAGCCCCGCCCGCCCGGGCCGCCGGTCGACATCCTCTCGGACGCCGACGTGTACATATCGGAGGTCAGACCATTCGACCTGCTCCACACCGTGGCCCCGTTCGTCGAATTGCGCGTGGGGCCCTCGGTCCAGAGCCTCGCCAACTGGCGGCTAACCACTTTCGACAACGACAGCTACCTGTTCCCGGCGGACCCCGTGTCCGGCGACCCGTCCTACATCGTCGTGGACTTCCCGTCCGGCAGGATAGCGCCCGGGGACCTCTCCCTCGACCCCGCCGACGAGCTGGCCCTATTCACCCCTGACGGCAAGCTCGCCGATTTCGTCCGGTGGGCCGGCGGCGGCACCGACCGGGACCCGGCCCGCGGCGGCTGGGCGGCCGGCGAGACCGGTCCCTACCTCGACTCAGGCCAGTCGGTCTCCCGGCTGGATTTCGCCCGCTGCAACCACACGGCCTGGAACGCCTCGCCCCCCAGCCGCGGCGAGCCCAACATATGGGAGTTCGCCCCCTCCAACGCCAGGCAGGTGTTCTGGCTCCGCAGCGGCCGCAACTTCGGCGCCACCCTGGGAACTGGCCCGGGAGCGCTGTCGCTCCCGGCGGGGCGCCCGGTCCCGCGCTCCCTTCTCCAGGAGACGGCGGCGCACCTGGACTTCGCGCTCAAGCAGATCCGCCGGCTGGGCGACCCCTACTCGGCGCTAAACAGCTCCACCGGGGCGCCGGTGCTGGAGTTGTGGGTGACCAACCGCTCGGCCTACACCGGGATCGGCGAGCCCGGCGGACGCGTCAGCCTGGACCTCGGGCCCAACCGCAACATCAACTCGTTCGTGTGCGCCCGGGAGATCGCCGGGCTGGTCCTGAGAGCCCGGTGGGGCCCGCCGGACGACCGCTACCTCTTCATCCGGGAGGGGCTGGCAATCTCCGAGGGCCTCCTGGCGGCCGCGCGGGAGATCTCGCCCAGCCAGCCCTCGGTGAAGTCGCTTTGGCAGGAAATGAACCGGACCGGGCTCCCCAGCCCCTTCCGCAACGGCCGGAACCTCACCCAGCCATTCATCCAGCCCTGGTCCTACGACCCCGACCACCTCATCGGAGCCTGGCTGTTCTACGACTCCACCGACCGGAGGTTCGTCGAGAGCGGGCTCGGGGCGTCGCTCGCCCAGGCCGTGCTGTTCTCCCAGAAGGACCCCCTGACGGCGCTCCAGGAGCAGACCGGCCGCAACCTCACCACCCTTTTTTACAACTGGCTCGAGTACCGGACCGGCCCGCTCTTCGATTACGCCCCGGCCCTCCTCCAGACGGCGGTCGGGCTGGAGACCGCCGCCCTCGACGGCCGGGCCACCCTGCAGGGATGGGCCGGCTGGGTCGGCCGCGTCAGCATCACCGTCACGGGCGATGTCGAGTTCAACCTGTCGGCGTCCCCCGGCTCGGCGGGGCCGGTCTACTTCAAGCTGACCAACTCGCGCACGGGCGCGGTCCTCACGAACGGTCCGGTCCCCCCGGGCCAGGCGGTCTCGCTGCTTGCCGCCGACCTGCGGCCCGGGGAGGAGCTGCAGCTTCTGGCCGGTGCCGGAGCGGCCGGCGGCGAGCTGGCCTACAGGGCGGCGCGGCTGCCGGAGGGTCCGGCGAACCTCTCGCCACCCGACGGGTCCTTCTCGCTCGACCCCAGGCCGCTTCTCGGCTGGTCATCCGTCCCCGACGCCACGGGCTACCAGGTCCAGGTGGCACTTGACACGATCTTCAGCTCCCCCGAGCTCGACGAGAGGACCTCCGGGCTGAGCCTCAATCCCCAGAACCCGCTTCCCGACGGGGCGCACTACTGGCGAGTGAGGGGCTGGACCTCCCTGGGCAACCCCACGAGCTGGTCCGCCCCGGCCCAGCTCTTCGTAGATACCGTGGCCCCGTTCGCCTACCCCGAGATAGACGAGCCAAAGTACCGCGCATCCCCCTCGGACGCCTGGAACGTGTCGAGCATGACCCAGCTGAGCTTCCGGCTCGACGCCGGAGAGGGCTCGCCCGAGACGGTCCACTACAAGTTCGCCGGCGATGCGGGGTACACACTCTACTCGGGCACCTTCCAGGCCACCGGTGCCGACGGCCCCCGGACGCTCCTGTACTACTCGCAGGACGCCGCGGGGAACCGGCAGGGCGAACAGGCGCTCGAGCTTTTCCTGGACGACACCCCGCCCGAGATAGATGTATCCCTGGGCAAGCCCAACTTCGCCGCCTCGCCGGGGGACATCGTGAACGTCTCCCGGGACACCCCCATCACCATCATCGCGACGGACCCGGGCTCGGGCCCCTCCACCGTCACCTACCGCGTGAGCAGCCAGACCCAGACCTACGAGGGCCCGTTCAAGCTCCCCGGGCCGGACGGAATCGCGGTCATCTTCATCACGGCACTGGACCGGCTGGGGACCCAGAACTCGCTGCTCTACAGGCTCAACGTCGACTCCTCCCCGCCGGCATTCGCCGTCCAGGGCCTGTCCAACGGCACGCTGGGCCGCGGGGCCCACAGCGTGACGGTCACGGCCTCCGACTGGAGCGGCGTGTCCCGCGTCCGCTACGTGGTCGACGGCCAGACCCTCGCCGCGCCGACGGCCGCGCCGTATGCCTGGGACTGGGACACCGCCGGCATTGCCGATGGGGACCACACCGTCCAGGTGGTGGTGGAGGACAACCTGGGCAACTTTGGGACCGTCTCCTACGCGGTCGTGACGGACAACACGCCCCCGGTCACCTCGCTGGCACTGGGCACCCCCAAGTACAGGCTGCAGGGCTCGGACCTCTGGAACGTATCGGCCGGGACGATGTTCAACCTCACCTCATCGGACGCCACCTCGGGCGTGGCGGCGACCTGGATCCTGATCGACGGCGCCTACCGCGAGGGCCTCTCGTTCCAGCTTGACAAGTCGATCGGCGACGGCCAGCACGAGATCACCTACGGCTGCCGGGACCGCTCCGGCAACAACGAGACGGGCCAGACGATAACGGTGGTGCTGGACGCCACGCCCCCCGCGCCCATCATAAACACCCCTGCCCAGGCCTCCCAGGTGGCCGGGCTCGTGTACGTCGAGGCCTCGGACCAGGCCGGAAGCGGCGACGTCAAGGGCTGCCTGTTCTCCTATTCCGTCGACGGGGCGACCTGGATAGACATCTGGGAGGACTGGAACGGCACCACGAAGTGGTCCTGCAACTGGAACACCGTGCCGCTCCCCGACGGCAACTACTTCCTGCGGGCGCTCATGTACGACTATTTGGAGAACGGCGCTCCGGCGCTCGTCCAGGTGCTCAAGCAGAATTAGAGACGACGGGGCAGCGGGGAGCGGACAGGGTGCGGGGACGACGGTCTTCCGATCGTTCGTTCCCCTGCACCCCGCACCCTGTCCGCTGCCCGCTCCCCGCTGCCCTCAGGCCATTGTCACATAGAACGAGTAGATGAGAACGACGCCCACCACCACGAGGACCGCGCCCGAGACCTTCTTGATGAGCGGCATCCACTGGGTCATGCGCTTCACGAGGGCGGTCCGGGCCATGCCGACGAGCACCGTCACCAGCACGAGGATAAGTCCCATGCCCAGGGCGTACATCACGAAGGCGAGCAGGGCCGCGCCCACGCCCCCGGCGACCAGCCCGGCCATCACCACCGCGATGAATATCGGCGCGTGGCAGCCCAGGGAGGCAGCGCCGTAGCCGGCGCCGTAGCCGAGCAGCCCGGTGTACTGGCCGGGCTCCGCGCCCTGACGCCCCGCCAGCCGGCCGAGCCCCCTCTTCAGCCGGTCGACGAGGGGGTTGAAGAGCGCGGTCACCCGGTAGAGCGGCAGCTCGTACCCGGTGAGCATCACTATGCCCAGGACGACGATGAGCGCGGCCACCACGGGGGCCAGGTAGGCCGCGTAGGCCTTCACGGCCTCCCCGGCGCCGGCGACCAGGAGGCCCATGATGCCGTAGACGAGCAGCACCCCCAGGGCGGCCACGAGCCCCCCGATCGCCGCCTTGCGGACCATGCCCCGGCGGTCCCGGTCCTCCGCCGGACCCCGGCCGAGGTAGTAGGTCATGTACCCGGGGAGAAGGGGGAACGCGCACGGGGAGAAGAACGCCGATACGCCTGCCAGGAAAGCCAGCGCGGCAAAGCCCGTCTCGCCGCCCAAAGACAGTATCGGGGCCGAGCCCGAGCGCGCTTTTTGGAACTCGGAGGACAGCTCGTCGGCCCTGACCAGCCCCGTCCGGACGAAGGTCACGTAGCCCGACGGGTTCACGACGACTATCTTGGGTATCTCGTGCGCGCTGTACTTCTGCAGCACGTTGTCGGTGTCCATGCAGTAGATCCAGCTCGCCCCCTTCGACTGCATGTGCGCCTTGAGCGCGGCCGCGCTCTCGGTCCGGTCGACGTCTATCGATATCACGACGGCCTCCGGATGGGCCTGCTTGAACGCCTTGAGCTCGGGAATCTCCTGGTTGCACGTCGGGCACCAGGTGGCCATCATGTCCAGCACCACCACCGAGCCCCGGTACTGCTCGAGCGTCACCGGCTTCCCGTCGACGTCGCGCAGGCTGAACCCGGGCGCCCGCTCGGTCGGCTGCGAGGCCACCCCCAGGGAGAGGTACAGGCCCAGCGAGGCCACGACTATGATGACCGCCGCGCCGGAGGCCACCACCGCGCTGCGGTTGGATAGGAACGCGCCCGCCCCGCGGCCGCTCCGGCGGTAGAGGACGAACGCCACCGCCCCAAGGGCGCACGCCGCAGCCACGCCTCCCAGCACGAGAAGGGCCGGGCCGCCCAGCGAGAAGCCGCCCCCGGAGGGCCTGAGCGGGGTCCAGGCGCTCGCGTCCACCGAGGAGTTGGAGAGGGTCTCCACCACCACCACCACCATGTACTGGCCGGCGGCGACGGAGGCCTGGTCGTAGCGCCAGGTGTAGGTGAAGTTCAAGCCCGTCTCCGTTTCATCGGTCGCAAGCTGCTCCAGCGTCGCGGTCTTCTGCACCCTGGTCCGGTTGGCCAGAAGCTCGCGGCCGCAGGCGGCCTCGTCGGCGGTCGGGAAGGGCCCCAGCACCGCGACCGTGACCTCCAAGATGTCGTGGATGCCCCAGATGTCCCAAACCCCGCCGGATATCCGGAGCTCCCCCGGGCGGGCGGAGATCTCCAGGCCGGCCTCCAGGGGTCGCAGCGGGATGGTCATCCTCGAGGGACAGGCGCCCCCGAACACCACGCTGCCGCCGGTGCCGCGCTCGGAGACGTAGATCCACATCGTTATCGTGTCGCCGGTGTTGAGCTCGAGGCTTACCCCGGAGGCGGTGCCCTTGAGCTCCTTCGGGGTCGAGGAGAGCCTCTGGGAGTCCGTGGAGTAGGCGGTGTCGCCGCGCAAATCGTTGACGCCGAAGTAGACCTGGAAGCGCGTGCCCACCTGGACGGGACCGGAGCCCTGGGCCCATATCGAGAAGTCGATGTTGCCCCCAAACGTCAGCGGCGCGCCCACCGGCTCCGAGCTCCAGGCGCCCACGAGCCACACGAGAGCCACGGAGAATTTGGCCTGGGCCGGGAAGGGGGCGCTTCCCTCCGCCGGGGTGCCGGTCGTCAGGGCGTTCCCGCCGGAGAGGTAGAGGTCCGTGGGGGCGTTGTCGGCGCAGGCGTCCGCCGCCGGCCACGCGTCCGCCGGTTGCGGAACGAACACCAGGGCAAGCAATGCCGCTGTCAGAGCGCCGGCGACGAGTCGCATCATGTATTGATAGGCCCGGGGGTGATAAATAGGTTGTGGTACCGACGGGGATTTTGCATAAATGCCGCCCGGCGCCCATTTATGGCGAGCCCGGTGACGGGAGGGGGGCGACGTCCAGCCGGCCCAGCCGTCGGGACCGGATGGCCTTGACCGCGGCGGTGGCCGCGGCGAGCGTGGTCAGGAAGGGGATGTTGAGCTCCACCGCTAGCCGCCTCATCATGAAGCCGTCCTTCTCGATGACCTTGTCCGGCGAGGGGGTGTTTATCACCAGGCCTATCTCCCCCCGCCTCATGAGGTCCAGCGAGTCGGGCGACGAGCGCTCGCTTATGCGGAAGATGGTGGTCACCGCGATCCCCCGCTCGCGCAGGAACGCCGCCGTCCCCCGGGTGGCGAGCAGGCCGTACCCGAGCTCGGAGAACGAGCGCGCTATCTGCACCGCCTTCTCCTTGTCGGCGTCGCTCACGGTGATGAAGACGTTGCCCGAAGGCGGGAGCTCGAGCCCCGCGGAGAGCAGCGCCTTGTAATACGCCATGCCGAAGTCCTCGTCCGTGCCCATCACCTCGCCGGTGGACTTCATCTCCGGACCCAGTATCGCGTCCACGCCGGGCAGCTTCATGAACGGGAACACCGGCGCCTTGACCGACACCCGGCGCGACCGGGCGGTGCCGGAGAGCCCGAGCTCCCCGAGCGTCTTCCCGAGCATGACCCTCATGGCGACCTTGGCCATGGGCACCCCGACGGCCTTGGAGACGAAGGGCACGGTGCGGCTGGCCCGCGGGTTGACCTCGAGCACGTAGACCTTGCCGTCCTTCACCGCGAGCTGGAGGTTGGCGAGCCCCACGACCCCAAGCTCCATGCAGAGCGCTATGGTGATGCGCTCTATCTCCCGGACTGTCTCGGGCTGGAGCGTCTGGGGGGGGATGACGCAGGCCGCGTCCCCCGAGTGGACGCCGGCCTCCTCGATGTGCTCCATGATGGCGCCGATGAAGACCTCCCCGCCGTCGGCGACGACGTCGACGTCTATCTCGATGGCCGAGGAGAGGTAGCGGTCGATGAGCACCGGGTGGGCCCCGGAGACCCGGACGGCGGTCTTCATGTAGAGCTCGAGCTCCTCGTCGTCGTGGATTATCATCATCCCGCGGCCGCCCAGGACGTACGACGGCCGCAGCAGCACGGGGAAGCCCATCCGGTGGGCCGCAGCCCTCACCTCGTCGACGGACCGCCCGATGTCGGAGTCGGGCTGGAGTATCCCCATGCGCCGGGTCATCTCGCGGAAGCGGCCCCGGTCCTCGGCGATGTCGATGGAGTCCGAGGAGGTCCCCAGGAGCCTCGTGGGCAGGTCCGGGCGCCTGCCGAGCGCCTCGTGCAGCGGGACCGCGAGGTCTATCGAGGTCTGGCCCCCGAACTGGACCACCACCCCTCCGGGCCTCTCGAGCTCGATGATCTCCCAGACGTCCTCGAATGTGAGCGGCTCGAAGTAGAGCCGGTCGGCCGTGTCGAAATCCGTCGAAACGGTCTCCGGATTGTTGTTGGCCATAATGGCGAACAGTCCCTCCTCGCGTATGGCCTGCACGGCGTGCACGCAGCAGTAGTCGAACTCGACGCCCTGGCCGATGCGTATCGGTCCGGAGCCGATTATCAATATTTTCTTTTTGTGCAAAGGCTCAGGGCTCAGGGCGCAAGGCGCAAGGGGCGAGGGCGCGAGGGACGGGGCGCAAGGCACAAGGGTAGCCTTGGCCAAAGCTCCACCCGCTCCCTCCTCCGCCCTCATCGCTTCCTCCTTGTCCCCCGTCCCTTCGTCCCTCGTGCCTTGCGCCCTGTCCCCTGCGCCTCCGTCCCTCGCGCCATGCGCCTCGCGCCATGCGCCTTCGATGTCAGATTCCTCGCCGTACGTCGAGTAGAAATACGGCGTCCTCGCCTCGAACTCGGCGGCGCAGGTGTCGACCATCTTGAACGCCGG
>Ga0194125_10007472_pt1 | contig 15734 bp, 8 predicted proteins | sample TA2KigC250mmetaG_FD_148626 | JGI IMG/M metagenome (GOLD analysis project Ga0194125, IMG submission 148626) | Freshwater microbial communities from Lake Tanganyika, Tanzania - TA2015034 Kigoma Deep Cast 250m | ecosystem: Environmental > Aquatic > Freshwater > Lake | place: Tanzania: Lake... | reverse complement strand
GGTGACCTCAGCCAAGTTCAGGTTTGGGATATGGGACCGAACGATCCGCAAAATAATCGCTCTTTCATCATCCTCACCCAACCCAATGGTTCGGCATACGAACTCTCTCAAACTAAATCACAGATTCTTGATGCTAAACCGGCCTACAACGGCAATCAGAATGGCTATGAGCTGATTGTCAAAAATCCAATCGGTACCAACACCTACGAGCTACAGCGCCAACTCTTTGACAGCCGTGGTGTCTTCCAAAGTACAGAAACTATTGATTTCTCCAAAGATGTCTTTGGCTACGAGATCAATTTCCGCACTGATCTCAACGGAGACGGCTTCGTTGGCGGACAACTCAAAGCACACACCTTTGATACCGCTGCTGATCCGGATTCAATTCTAGAAGCAGAGCAAGCCTTCAATAGCAACAGCAACACCAGGAATGTTGAGGTTTACACGATTGGAATTGGAACGGCAGTCAACAATGAATGGCTCGCCATTGGATTGAAGCGGCCAATAGGTACAGCCCCGAGCGCGACATCGCCTGGCCTCAAGCTCGGGAGTGACATTGGATATATCGATTCATGGAGCATGTCGGCTACTGATCGGCCATTACTTCTGCTGCGAAATGAGAACGATGAGCCTTTGAAGCTGGATGCTGGATTCAGAATCAAAGATGCACGACAAGTCAGCAATAATGCACTTGCACCCTATCCATCGGTTGTTGCCGAGTACCAGGTTCTCGCGAGCGACACGCAGGGTAAAACAATTGAATATCGGCTCCAACCAGATGGAAAGTTGATAAGCACCTCGCAGGTCAGCGAGGCAGGCGTGATTGATCGGGAACTGATTTATGGAGATGACCTCAATCAAGACAGCCTGATCGGTGGCCAAATTAAGAGTCAATTGCTCCCAGAGAAGAGTCTCACAAGTGGGAATGGCAAAACACTTCAGCTCTTCTCCGCGGCTGCACCCAAGGTGAGTCAGGGTGGAATGAGCCACGAATTCATCATCGCCACCTTTGACAAGGCGACCAACGATGACAACATTGCGATCGGATCTGACCTAGCGGACTACTTAGGCAAGCAAGACACGAGATTCAACGCGGCAATCCTGAAGAACCAGGATGGTTCTTTTTACAAGTTTGATTCCTCAAACAAAATCGTTACAGCGCTACAGCTAGCAGACGGTGGCAAGCTCGAGATTCTACAGAAAACAACAGTGGGTGCCACCAAAGTTACAGTGACGACCTTTGATAAAAACGGTACGTTTATTTCAACAGTCTTGGTCGATCCAATTGAATTGTTCTACAGGGAGGTGGAGCTGGGTCATCCCATCGCCAAACGAGACGTGATTGGCTCTGTTGTTTTAGAAAAAACAGTCAACAAGACAATCGCACCTTTTGAAGCGGGCACGACACCTCTCAATTTGATTCGTCTTACGCAAGGCTACGCTGCCATATCCGAAAAGACCACATCCCAGAATTATGTGATGGGCGAAGATTTCAATCAAGATCAGTCCATCCGGAACAACCTGATCTTCTTCACAAGAGACGGCAAAGCTGTAAAACCTGAGGACGACGAAACAAAAATCGTTGATTGCCGCGTAACGACAGACAACAAGTACATCGAGGTAACCATACTCGAAGATACAACGTACATCACCAAAGTAAGATTCACGCTTGACGGCAGTTTCACGGGCGAAACCTCATCGGTTGAGATGGTAAATATTTTCGAAACAGAGATTAAGTATCACACGGATTTGAATGGCGACAAAATAGTTGGGGCGTCTCCAGATTACAAACTCCTTGAAAGAGGCACAAATGCCGGATCACCTTACGGAAGCACTTCCTGGGATCGAGAGATATCGGATAAAACAATCAATCTTCGGCGCTTAAATCCGAAATGGCCCCTCAATGCACAGATAGAACCACTTAATATAAGCAATACAGTCAATGACGTATACGTTATAAGCGCCATATGGCAGCCATCGGAAAGAGATATAGCTGATCCATGGCGGAGGCAATTACTTGGAAACGTACTGACTCGAGTATCAGCGACAGGGGAAATACTTGAAAGCCAGCAAATCACGGGAGCCGACAAAGCCTTTGCAGACGCAGGTAGTAATCTTTTCGGTATAGCGGCCGCGGATGACGGATCAGTCCTTGTTAACACTGGTCGGGAGGCCTTTATCATAAAAAATAATTGGCAGAGAGTGGATCTAATAAATAATCCGATTATGTATCCTAGATGGGAATACGTTCAAAACCTGAGATCAGCGAAGTTCGCAAATAATAGCTATTACATTCAGCATGGGCCTGAGATTATCAGATATAGCACAACAGGAAATAAATTAGAATCAATCACATCGGGTTGGGACAATTTTGCTGCGAATACTCAGGGAGACGGGATAACATTTGATGTAAGCAAAGATGGTTCATTCATTGCAATTGGATTTACTGATGCGAAACAAGGAGGGCAAACAAATGGAAAGGCGTGGACTCTTACAAAAAGCAATGGTACTTGGATAAGAAGCAACACAATCAACGCTGGCCATGGGCCTGCAGAAGTCAAAGTTATCGACAACAGCACATTCATAGTTGCTGGCGAAGGCCCTGGGGCAGGAGATGGATTCGTTGGTAGATACATAGTGAGCGATAATACTGTGAACGAAAACTGGCGGGCAGTTGACACAGAGGCGTATCGTTTCGATAATATAGCGATCAGACTAGATTTAAATGGAAATGAGGTTGTCTACGCAACTGGAAGAACGGGATTCTCGGGATACGAAGCAATTTTTGACACCAATACTGGCCGGAGGATATCCAGTTCCATTGATTACCAAAAGACAGATAGTTCGCCGCTGTCAACAGAGCGAATCGGATATAATAGTATTGCTTCTATTTACACGAAAACCTCAGGCGGAAAGCAACAAGGTGTTGGCTTTCTAAAAGTTGACAGCAAAGAAGCTGGGCAAAGCTTGAATGCATACGCATCGAGTAGTGGAATCATTGTTCACGATAAAGAAATCGATGAATTATTAACGCTGAATATACCGTCGGGTGTCTACGACTTCAGCCAATACCAATTCGGATCGTCGTCCAACCCACGTCCTCCCGTTCTTCTATCAGATAGTGGTAAGTCGTTCACTCTCTCCGAAAATCAGCTCATTACTGACATACGCACAATCTACACCGCAGGTGTCAACCAGATCTGGGCATTGGTTGCCGACGAAAATCAAGGAGTGATCCAATATCGCTTCGATCTCAATGGAAGCCTAATCAATAGCAGCAACGTCGATGCAATGACTGTGCTGCGAATGGAGATCGGTTCAATGATCGATGTGAATGGCGACGGGAAGATTGGTTCACTCGTTTCCCAAAAACTCATCACAGCAAGCGGCCAGAATCGGGATCTATACAGTGCTTACAAAACAGATCTCAATGCCATCGTTATTCAAAATACCCTCACGAAGAAACAGGATCTCAGCGTCGGCAGTGATCTGAGCAGTCTCGACGCATCCTCTGTCCTCCTCACCAAAGGTGGTGATTTCTTCAAAATCACAAAAGAAACGATCGTGGGGATTCGATCGTCGAAAGGAGTCGATGGTTCCTTTGAAATCCTGATCAAGGATGAAGTTGGAACGATCACAGCACAGAAATTCTCACGCGATGGCTCATGGGTGAGCCAGATCTATCTTCTGGTGCCCAAGGCTGAAGACGCGATCAAGAGAGAATCGAAGGTTCGCATTGATATCGCCAGTGTGAATGATCTGCCAACCTTTAATGGCCCAGCAACCAAACTGGAGGATGGCCGTGAAGATATTCCATACCAGCTTGATGAAACAACACTCCTGCGAGGCTTCAGCGATGTTGATCTGAATGATGTCTTGCGTGTGACCAACATCCGCCTATCCAGCGGCACCATTGGTTTAGAAACGGGAAATACTGCACTTGGCGAGCGCACCTGGATCATCAAGGCACCATCGGAGTTCAACGGACTCATCAAAGTTCTCTACGACATCGAAGATGGTAAGGGTGGCGTTGTCGAACAAAGTCTGGATCTCAAATTCAATGCGATTGACGATGCGCCGGTTCGGCTAGAGCCGATTCCTACGGAGCTCCTCACCTATGAAGACAACTCTCAAGCCTTGGATCTGGGCCTCGGGAATCTGAACTACAGCCCAGGTGGGGGAGACGACGAAGCAAGCCAGGAGATCAGGATACGTATCACAGAGCTGCCGTCAGACTACGGCCTGATCCTGATCGGGGAAGACCGGGAAGTACTGCAGCTTGGAGGCGTCTACACCATTGAACAGCTCAGATCAGCGCGGTTTGACAGTCGGTTTGAGCCGTTTAACAACAAATTTGGAGAGGCAGCCTTTGGTTTCACAGTTCTGCAGAAAGCTGCATTTGACGGTGAGTTCTATCCCTCCACGACGAGTGAGCTGATTAAGATCCGCGTACTCCCTGTCAATGACCGACCCGAAGCGATCGTACCTGTTGCGACGCTGGCTAACGGGACTGAAGACAAGGACTACACCTTTAACATCACCACACTCCTCGCCAACTACCGCGATGCCGATGGTGATGCGCTCAGCATCGGAGCTGTCTCATCCACCGATGGTGTCATTGTTGATAACCAGAATGGCACCTATACCTTCAAGCCATCAGAGCATCTCAACGGCCAAACAAGAATCAGCTTTACGGTCTTTGATACACAGGGAGGAGCTACGGAGGGCTACTGCGAGCTGCAACTGGACGCAGATAACGACGCGCCAACACGCTCAGCAGGCAGCCTGCCCACCATCAATGTTCTGAAAAACTCAGCTCCCACAAACCTGAGGCTTGAGAGCCTGATCTATACCCCAGGCGGCGGGACTGATGAGAGTCAGCAACAGCTGTCCTACTCCATCGGACAGCTGCCTGATGAAACCATCGGGTACCTCGTCATTCGCGACCCTGATCTGAAGGCTGGGGAAGGCACGGTGATTGATGCTACAAATGCAGCACGACCACTGACACAGCAACAGCTCGCCAGTCTGGAGTTCGTTCCCATCAAAGGTGGCAGCGGTATCACGCAGCTACAACTCGTAATTAAGGACGATCAAGGGGGAACACTGGTTGAAACCATTGACATCAAGGTGGTGTCACCTGGCACCGAGGATGCCCTCAATCTTGTCAAGGATTTGGCACCCGAACTCGCAGACCAGCCCAATATCCAGGAGAAAATCGAGGGACTGATTGACAGCGGCCTCAGTAAAGAGGAAGTGGCTGAACTGCTGCTCGCCAAGGAAAAATATGCGGCTCTCTTGGGTGAAAGCGGCGTACTGAAGGATGAAGTCGCCGAGCTCTCCCGCATGGGAATTCCATTGGAGGCCCTGCAATCCCTGGCCGCTAAGGAGATTGATTTCGCCTTGGTGAAAAAGAATCCCAACCTCCGGAATCTGGCGTCGCAGCTCGGTGATGGCAACTGGAGCGCTGAAGAAATCACGATGATTCTCAGCAAAGCCCAGGCCACCATTGCCAATGTGATGGCGGATGGAACAACAGTGGAAAACGTGGATCTGTCGAAATACGCCCTGCTTGATGATGACAGTGCCAAATACATTGGCAAACCCGATGGATCCAGCAAAACCAAAGGCGCAGAATTCAATTATTTAACAACTGAAGATCCCTACCTGTTTGAATTCAAGATCTCAGACAACGATGACATTGATCGCGTTACCCCCTATCAACAGGCCCAGCGACAAATCCTTTTCCCGGCACCCCAAAGCACAGAGACTGCCCCAGATAAATACCTCAAGTTTGTCTCCAAGTTTGACCTGCGTTCCTACGGAGCCCGTGAAATTGGAGAGAGCGGCCAGTTTGAATGGCCCACCACTGGATTGGAGACTGCCGATCAGCGGCCACTCACAGACCTCGATGGCAACATCATCCGATCGGAAGGCTGGTATGACTTCACCCGTCGTGGAGCCAAGGATTCCGTTCAAAATCTGGTGCAGCTGAAAGATGACCAAGGCAAACCCATTGGATTTGTCAACGGCAGCGCAACTGGTAATGGTGCGCAGCTGATTTATGCCAACAAATCCATGAGGGATGTGGTGGGATGGAATCTGATCTTCACCGACAACCTGTTCGGTGACAAAGACAAAGCACGGCTCAGCATCAAAGACCCTGGTGTGTCCGTTAAAACCCTGCCCGAACTTGGCGCCGATACCATCACCAACACAACGGTGTCAGCAACGTCCGTTGAAATACCAAACTTCTTCGCAGACAAACTCAGGACTGCAACCACCACCAACCAGGGCAGCGGTGTTGATGCCCTGGGTGTCGGGGAGGCTGATGGCCTGTACGCCATGACTCTGGGTGCCGGTTCCGGCATCAGCAGCGGCGTTGATGTCGGCCCTGGTCAGACCAACGGCCGGGGAACTGGCGAAGCTCAGATGAGCCTGGCTCAAGCGGTGGCCAGCTTTGCCGAAGGCGAGGGGGGCGCTGGTGGTGCAGGGCAAGGCCAAGCCCGTAAGGGGCAGGGGGCTGCGGGCCAGGGTGCCGGGATTGGGTGAAGACCAATCCCCCAAAACCCAACGCAAGCGCGGTCTGATATTGCAGCCGGTGATTGATCAACTCGCCAGCGCCGCCAACGAGGCCAAGAGCAGCTCCAGCCTGCTGAAGAACCTCAGCGAAGGCTCGGTGATGGGCAACAACCTGCTCGATGCCCTCGCCCTCGGGGCCGGCGTGCTTTATGCCCTTTATGCCCCCAAGGCCGTTGAAACCGGCAAGAAGGGCCTGCGTGGTTTGGTCAATCGCGTGCGCAACCGCGGTGGCGCCAATCCGGTGCTGCCGGAACAAAACCTGTTGTCGGTGTTTGTGATGAAGCTGCCCAATGGCACCGAGCGTCTCATGGCAACACGCGTCGGCATGGGTGGCATGGAGGTGATCGCCCAGCAGGACCTCCCAAGCGATGTGCGGGTTGAGGCTCCGGGTAGCCAGACCCAACTGGACTTCGCCATGAAGCAGCTGATCGGCAAACTCGGCAGTCCAAACGCTGATCTGCTGCTGCTGGGGCCCAAACTGAAAGGCCAGGCGGCCCTGGTGCAGTCGCTGGCGAAGCAGACGCAACTGCTCAACACCCAGGAGCTGAGTACCAGCCTCTCGAGCTGCAACAGCACCGAACTGGAAGCGCTGCAGAACTGGTTGAACAAGCCCTCCAGCACACCGCCGGAGTCAAGCCCCGTCTACCAACAGATACTGCAACGTGTCGCCGGCTACGCGAGTGGGCTACCGGCTGAACAAGCCAATATGGCTGGCTTGATCGAGCTCAGCGTTGCCCTGGGCTGGAGCAACAACAGCAAGGCCGCCTGAATCCAGGAGGTCTGAGAGCAAGCAGGTTCTTGTTTAGCGGCAGCGTTGCTTCAACGCCGCCGCGATCAACGGGAAGGCCTTGGGGTGGCTCTGCATCATGAAAGCTTCCCGCTCCACCTCATGCTTGGCGTGGGGGTAGTTGCGGTACAGCAGCCCAGACATTTCCCGATCCACCGTCCTTGGCAGGGGATAACTCCATCCAATGGGGCGGAGTCGACCGGCAGGGCAGCCTTGGGCTGCATGCACGGCTTCATGCACGAGGACATGCCGGGCAATACCAAGATCCACCGTGATCGGCGACAACCAGATGATTTTCTTGCGGGCGTGGGTGGCGCCATAGGCCCCCTGAATCGGCGGAGGGGCAAACAAGACGCGATAACCGGCATCCCGCAGGCTGCGCACCAAGGGCATCAATTCAGCGGGAAACCGATCATTGGGTGGCGCCTGGGCAACCAGGGCTTGGTGTTGTGCAGCGATCCCTGGAGGCCCATCCACGACAACCGCCGCCACCATGGCCACCGTGAACACCAGAGCGCGGCACAACCCATTCGGGGGGATCAGACGGTGATGGGTTGTCATTGCACCGTCAAGTTACGGCCGGAATTGCCCCAGAAATACACCGGATCCCCCTCGTACCAGGGCTCCCAACCAATCGGCACCTTGTACTGCTGTGCTTTGCTCTTGATGGCGCGGTACACCTCAAAACCGTCACTCTCAAGCACCACGAACACCGCCTGATTGTCCTTAGCCAATTGACGCATGGTTTGGTCCAACCAACCGTTGCCCTTTTTGAGATCAGCGGCGAGCACCGTGGGCGGGCCATTGCGCTGAATCAAACCGTTGGCATGGCTGACTCGCATCTGAATGGGGCCAATTTGCTGTTGACGCGTCCAACCATCCAAGTTGCGGTCGCAAGCCCCGCGCTCGGGAGCCAGGAGCTGATCACAACGATTCACGGCCTCCGCCCGTTCACGGTCGAGCGTCACCATTTGATTCACCGCGGGCTGCAGATTCCACACCCCCTCCTTAGAGGCCTGCAGTAACACAAAGCGTCGGTCCGTTTTCTGCTGCATCGGCGCTTGAATATTGAGAGCACTGGTCGCCGCAAAAATACCGGTCAATGACGTGATCAGCGCCATCACACCCACCACATTGCTCAAAATATCCATGAGGCCATCGTTATTACTCCCGAGATCGGTATCCGTACGGCCCCGGCGCCGGCGCAGCAACAACAGATCTCCAGGTCGCATCAACCCTCTCCAGCCATGGCAGGCGTCGGCAATCCAACAGGCAACTGCACCTTCAGTCCAGCCTCAAGGGGTTCATACCCAATCGCCAAACGGCGGGCCTCAGCCTTGGAGCGAACCGATTCGAAGTCGCGAAAAGCGCTGGGCCTCACGCCAATCACCACGTATTGAGGCTTGGGGTTCTTGGCGATGGCATCCAGAAACTGATCAAACTGAGGATCCTTCAGCCTGAAGACCCGCCGCTGGCCCTGCCCGAGGACATCCAACTGGCCCCCGCCGTTGCAAAGGATGTAATTCGCCTGTTTGCCCTTCCCTTCCCCGCCGGCGGGCAAAAGCTGAATGGCCTGCACCCCCGGCTTGATTTGGAGAGCAACGATCACAATCAACAGGGCCTGCACACCGATCGTGGCGGCCATGATGTTGAGAAAGGAGAACAAACTGACTCCTTCCTCATTCCCACGACGACGGCGACGTCCCATCGTTCCTAGCGGCTCGTGAAGCCCCAGGGCCAGCGCCGTCGCGGGCCTGCCAACCGTTGCACATTGGCATTGAGGGATTCAATTGATAGCCGCAACTCCTGGAGGGCTTGCAACTGATCCAGTTGCTCGGCGCCCGTGTAGGTGGTCGTGGAAAGCCGCTCCAAGCGATCCAGCACCGGTGCCAAGGCCAGAAGCGACTGGTTGAGCTCTTCCGACAGGCCATCCATGCTGGTGCGGATCACGTCGGCCTGGTCTTGAAGGCTCAGACGGGCCTCAGCCACGCCCTCCACTGAATCGCGTACCAAGTTGGTGAGGGGTGCCAACTTTTCCAGGGTGGCCTCCGTGAGCATCTGGGCGTAGTGCTGGGCCGGCTCCACGAGCACGGATGGATCAGGGAGGTGTTTCTCGAAGGCGTCACTGATCAAAGCACCGAGATCCTCCGAGGCGAGGCCTGTGAGCGCCTCAAGATTCTCCGAACGAGGAACCGCGCCAGTTCGTGAAGGTGCCGCAAATCCACCCTTGGGGATCGCGGCGATGTCTGCATCACCGGTCGGGCTGAGGGCCATGACCGCTTCGCGCACATCGCCATCGATCTGACTCAACAACCGATCCTCCAAGCGCTCACAGGCATTCAACGGGAAGGCAAACACCACCGAAATCACCAGGGCCAGATAGGTGGTATCGAAGGCCGTACCCAGGCCGCTGGTCACCTTGGTGAGGCCATTTTTGAGACCATCCACGTTGTCAGCGTTACCGAGCACCGCATCGAAGGAGCCCACCGCCTGTGACATCCCAATCACGGTGCCGATGAAACCCAGCAGAGGGATCGCCCACATCAGCACCTTCGGCAGGCTGTAGCTCGACTGGCTGGAGAGCTCGTACAACTCGACGTCACCATCGGCGGCGCGTTCCAGCTGAAAGGAAGAGCCTGTGCTGCGCCACACATCCAGCAAGCGCAGCAGCCGTTTCCCCACCAGGGAGGCCGAACGCTCGGCCTGGGTGGCGAGCGCGTCGAGGTCGCCGTTGCGAATCAACTCTGGAATGGCCAGGTCGAAGGCCAGAAACGCTTGTTTCTCGCGCTGCAGCAAGCGCCACTTGCTGATCAAAAACGACAGCAGCATGCCCCCCATCACCATGCAAAACACCTGCGTGGGGCCCCGTTGGTGCATGAACGTGTGCAAGGGCATGCCCTCGGGAGCAAGTGCCGCCCAAAGCAGGAATCCCCCAACCCCTCCGTAAAGGGTCCAACGGGAGAGTCGCGGGTCCAGATCATTACCAAGGCCAAGGCTCACCGGTGGAGGCGGGGCAGAGGCTGAGAGGGGTGGAAAATTCGCAATCACGGTGAAAGCTGGGCGAACGAACGGGCGATGGAGCGTCTAGGGGTCAGGCACTGCGGGAGCCATCCCATTCCTGCCATTCCACCTCAACCTCACCGGTGGCACCGACCGTGGGGGGTGGGATGCGGTTGAGGATGTCGTTGGGTAATCCAAGGCGCTGAAAGACCGCCTTGCGTTGTTCCACGGGCATCCCCGAGAAGGAGCGCACCACATCACGGACCTTGTGCTCGCTGTACACAAGGGCCATCAACTCCTCCTGATCCCTGCCATCGAGGGCTTGGAACCAACGCAGGAAGTCATCGACACGGTTTTTGAGATCGGGGGCGATCGTGTTCATGGCAAGGGGTCGACAAGCAAGGTGGAAAAAACTGGGGCTAAGGCGGTGGGAACTGATTGGGCGGCGTGAGCCCACAGCAGGGGGGCCTCATGAGTCAGAACGGATGCTGCGCAGGGAATCCAGCGCCTTCTGCACGGCATCGGTGAGCAGGGAGATCACCCGCTTATCCCGCAACACCAGATTGGCCTGAACACTTTGGCCTGCACTCACAGAAAAGCGGTTGTTATCACGGGTGACGTAATCACGATCAAGACGGATGTAGGCCGGAAACCGGGGCAACGGGTTTTGTTCATCCGGTTGAACAGGCAACGTTCCCACCGACTTCAGGGCCCCAGGGATCGAGCCAAACTGGGTGTAGGGGAAGGCATCCACTCGGATCTGCGCAGCCATGCCTTTCTTGAGGAAGCCCACATCGCGGTTGGTCACAAACACCTTGGCCTCCAGCACGCCACCGGGAACCACCTTCACCAGGGTTTCCCCCGACGCCGCCGCATAGCCAGGGCTGGAGGGCACCAGGCCAAACACCACCCCATCCAAGGGGGCCTTGAGCACTTCCTTGTCCTGGGTGTCTTTGACCTCCACCAGCTGACGATCCAGATCGGCGAGCTCGCGCAGGGATTCCTGCTTCATCTTGAGCAATTGAGCCTGCACCTCCTGGAGGTTGGCCCTGGCTTGGGCAATCTCAGATTGCAACTGCTCCACGCGATTTTTCTGCTGCAACAGCTGCATTCTCTGAATCGCCCCGAGCTTTCCCAACGGGATGATGTCGTTATAGATCTGTCGCTCGGTGCGCATGGCCCGCGTCAGTCCGTCCATGCGTTCGCGAAGGCTTTGCTCCCTGGCCTGGATTGAGCGACTTTCTTCGTTGAAGCGAACGGACTCGAGGCTGAGTTGACGCTGCAATGTGTCAGCGCGCTTCTTTGACACTTCCGCATCCAAACGCAGCAGCGGCTGCCCCGCACTCACCTTCTGACCCTCCTTCACCAGGATCTCCTTCACCACACCAGCAAACGGGGCCTTGATCGGGCGATCCGCACCGAGGGGCTGCAATTCACCCTGGGCCAGCACCACCTCATCAATCTTGGCGAAACAGGCAAAGACAAATCCAAAAGAGGCACTACCGATGATGGTCCAGGCGAGGGCTTTACTCCAAACCGGTGCTGGTTTGAGGCGCACCTCCTGAGGATCTAGGGGACGGACCACCAGCGCAGAGAGATTGGGTTTCTGGGGGAGCTTGGGATCCATGGCGCTCAGACCTCCTGTTGGTGATAAAGGGTTGCATAACGGCCATCCAGGTCCATCAACTCTTCGTGAGTTCCCTGCTCCACAAGTGCCCCCTGGTCCATCACCAGAATGCGATCGGCAGCCTTGAGAGAAGCCAGGCGATGGGTAATGAAGAACACGGTGCTGCCTCGGTAGAGCTCCATCAAGTTGGCGGTAAGACGCCGTTCCGTATCCACATCGAGGGCACTGGTGGCTTCGTCCAGCACCAACAATCTCGGCCTGCGCAGAATCATCCGCGCAATCGCCAGCCGTTGGCGCTGCCCACCGCTTAAACCCGCGCCCCGCTCTCCCACGGAGCTGCTGTAACCCGAGGGCATGGCCTGAATGAAGTCATGGGCACAGGCCACCTGGGCCGCCAGCACAACCTCCTCAAACCCCGCATCAGGGCGCGTGAGGGCAATGTTGGAGAGAACCGTGCCATCAAACAGCAGGCTGTCCTGAGGCACCACACCGATTTGTGCCCTGAGGGAATAGAGATCCACTTTGCTGATGTCATTGCCATCAATCCGAATCAAGCCCTCAGTAGGTTCATACAAGCGGGTGAGCAACTTGAGCATGGTGCTCTTGCCGGAGCCACTACTGCCAACAACACCCACAAAGGATCCTGCAGGAATCTCAAAACTGACATTCATCAGCTGCAACTTGCCCTGCTCAGCAAATCGGAAGCTGACACCTGAATACTCCACTTGACCCACCAAAGGTGGAATCGGGGGCTTCTGGTCACCGGTGATTTCAAGCTCTTGTGGATGATCAACAATGTCTGCCAAACGCTCCAGAGAAAGGGCGGTTTCTTGGAAGCTCTGCCAGAGGTTGGCCATGCGCAGCAAGGGGCTGGTGACATAACCAGCCAAAATCCGGAAGGCGATCAATTGCCCCAGGGTCATCTCCCCCTTCAGCACCAGCGAGGCACCCACCCAGAGCACCAACAGGCCAGAGAGCTGCTCGAGAAACTGGGTTGCCGAACCTGCCGCGGTGCTGGTGACCACATTGCGGAAACCGCTCTGAATCTGGCCGCCGTACAGCTGCTGCCAGCGCCAACGGCTGTGGATCTCCATGCTCTGGCCCTTGATGGTTTCCATCCCTCCAAGGGTTTCCACCAGGTGGCTTTGCACCCGGGCATTGGCTTCTGCCTGCTCCCGCAGCTGCCGCCGAATCACTGGAGCCGCGAGGGCCGTCACCAACACAAACAGCGGCACCACCGCCAGCGACCAGAAGGTGAGCTGGACGGAATACAGCAACATCACGCCGATGTAGATCACGGCAAAGACCGCATCCAAGATCACGGTGAGGGCCGTGCCGGTGAGGAAACGGCGGATCTTCTCCAGTTCGTTGATGCGGCTGCTCACCTCACCGACGGGTCGATCAGCGAAGTAACCGAGGGGCAGCCGCAACAGATGATCAATGATCGTGGAGCCGAGGCTGATGTCGATACGGTTGGTGGTGTCGGAGAAGAGATAGGTGCGAAGGGACGACAACACCGCCTGAGCCAATCCCATGGCCACCAGGAGAGTTCCGAGCACATTCAGCGTGCTGATGTTGCCCTGGCTGATCACCGCATCGATGATCTGCTGAATCAGAAGCGGGTTGAGCAGACCAAAGAGCTGCACAAAGAAGCTCGCCACCAACACCTGAATCAGCACGCCCTTGTGCTGCTGCAAAGCCGGCAGAAACCAAGCCAGGCCAAAACGCTTTTGCGGGGTGCGGCCACTGCGCTCAATGCACAACACCGGCAGGTTGCCTTCCTCATCACGGCCTTCGAGAGCGTTGATCGCCACAGGGCCCTGCCCTGCGGTGGGATCACTCACCAGCACCTGACCCACCTGATCGGCTGACCAAATCACCACTGGGCCCTTGGCGCCCATGGCCAGGACAGGGAACTGCAGACGAGGCACCTGCGCATCACTCACGCTGAGCTGGGAAGCCCGCAGACCCATCAGGTCGGCAATCGCCGCCAACTGGATCAGACCAATGCCCGAACCGCTCTCATCGCGCTTGATCTGGTCCTCCAAGATGCGGGTGAGCACGTCCTTGCGAAAGGGGAGATCGAAAAAACGGGCCAGCATGCGCAGAGCTGCCATCGGTGTCTCCACCGGACCATCACCAGCGAGGTGAGGGAAGCTGCCGTCATCCCCGAGGCGGCCGTACCAATCTTCAAGGGCCTCCTGCTGGCGCTCCACCGCGACGATGGCGGAGGAGCTTTCCTGCCACTCGGGTTCCAGAAGCTCGGCTTCCGCGGGCACCGGGGCTTCTTCCCCGGCATCGGGGCTGAGCACCAACACCGGCGGCCGCTCCATCGGAGGAGTGGCCCCTGCCTTGGCCAACAGGCGGGCCGGCAACTTGCCCTTCACCACTAACTTGAGCGGCCCCAGCAATTCCTCGCCGGGGTTGGCACCTGCCAGGTTGCTGCTGCTCACCAGCCAGGGCCCCCAGCTGGATCCGAAGTGGTGCTCTCCCGCCGGCAACAGAAGCACCTGCTGGTCGTCTGCGGACTCCTGAAGCTGGTTACTGGCCCAATCGCGCAGATCCCTTCGCTGGGGAATTCGAGGCGAAGGGCTTGCCGCCGCCACGGCGTAGAGCTCCTCCAGGCTGGGCTGGGCCAGGGCCATCTGCAGCGGCGGATGCTCCAACACGGCCTTCAGAAAAGCCGCCTTCGGCAGCAACCACAGCTGACTGGGCTGTGACGCCGCCAGGGCCATGCCGCTGACACCGCGCAGCAATCCAACGTCTCCTGCTGAGTCGCCCGGACTCAGACGGCGCAGGGTGAAGGGCACATCCTGCTCGTCCAGCGTGAGAAGACGCATTTGCCCCTTGGCAAGAAGCGCCACACCGGGGGGGAGGGTGTCGTAGTCGTAGAGCTTCTGGCCCGGGCGTAGCTGGAGGGCCTGCAAGGTTTCGGCCAGTGCGGCTTGACTGGCTTGCGGAAGACTTGCAAAAGGTTCCCACCCACGAATCAAACGCAACGCAAGGGTCAGTTGCATTGCCGGGAACCCACGTGCAGACAAGCTATCAGGGGAAGGTGGCCCTTCCGTCACCACGAACACAACCACAGGGCACGGCTAACCCCAAACCGATCAATCATGCAGGCTTTGCATAGCAAAGCTCAGCTGGCTGCGCCAGGGCGATTCAACTGATCCATGAGCCATTGATCCCCCAATTCCAACGCCAAATCACGGCGATGCCCCTGGTTGAACACAGCCGGCTGAAGCGCATCCAAGCGCAGCAAGACCCACCCCCCCTCCGCGGGGCGCGGCGGCCAAATACGCCCAGGCTGGCTGACCCGCAACAGCTCCGCCAAAGCCTCGGGCAGATCACCCAGGGGGGTTGGCCCCAGCTTGCCGGTGGGCAACTGTCCGGGGGTATCCGGCAGGGTGCAAAACAACTGCTCGAAGCTGCTTTCACGCTCTGAAAGCTGCAGAAACAGCTCGTGGGCCAAGGCCTCATCCTCCACCCAGATCAGGGAATACACAGCCTGATCCAATTGACTTTTGCGCTTGAGAAACAGGGTGGACACCTGCGAGCGGAAGCGCTGCTCACAGAGCAACTGCCAGCGCAGCTGCCGTGCAGCCCGAAGCTGGAGCTCCGCTTCATCAAGCCCCTCCGACAACAGCCAGCGCTGCACGGCCGCCTGGGTGGTGAGCTTGTGGAAGGCCAGAAACAGCGGGATGGCCTGTTCTTCTTGTTCAGGAGTCAGGGGAGGCC
>Ga0194125_10007471_pt1 | contig 15735 bp, 13 predicted proteins | sample TA2KigC250mmetaG_FD_148626 | JGI IMG/M metagenome (GOLD analysis project Ga0194125, IMG submission 148626) | Freshwater microbial communities from Lake Tanganyika, Tanzania - TA2015034 Kigoma Deep Cast 250m | ecosystem: Environmental > Aquatic > Freshwater > Lake | place: Tanzania: Lake... | reverse complement strand
TTCACCCAAGTAGGCTACCACCGCCTCACCAACGGCATCGCCGTGGCCCATGTGGGCGTAAAGGAGAGGGAATAGGGAATAGTAATCAGTAAACAGTAAACAGTAATCAGTAACCAGTAACCAGTAAACAGTAAACAGTGAGCAATGAGCAGATGCAAGGGTTGAGCGTGATTATTCGATGTTCACTAAACTAACAACTAACAACTTTACTCCTGGCTTACTTTAAAATCGCGGATCATCACATAAAACCCCGCGGCCACCGCTACGGTGAGCAATCCCGTGAGCAGAAAGGTGAAAGGGAACCCCACCTGCTGGATGACGCCGCCCATAAACGCCGAGCTGAGCATCATGCCCAGGTAAATGCAGGTGTTGTAGCCGCCCATGGCCAGGCCCCGGGCTTCGGGGGGCACGGTTTCCGAAATGAGCGCCCCCAGGGGCGTGAAGGCCAGGCCCATGCTCACGCCCAGGGCCATGGCCAGCAGCAGGAAAGAAAGCCGGCCTCCGGCCAGGGCGAAGGCGCCCAGGGAAATCCCCAGGACTCCGAAACCCAGAGCCGACAAAGCGCCCCGCCGGCGTGCCAGCCGGTCGGTAACTCTTCCCAAGGGAATCCGGGATAGGGCGTTCAGCGCCGCCTGAGCGGTGAAGATCAGCCCCACGTCGCCCACCGTCAGGTTTTGGGCGTGGGCGAACAGGGGGGCGAAGGTGACGAACATTCCCAAGCCGAAACAGCCCCCCAGGGTCACTATCCAGCAGCCCAACAGGGCGCGGTTGTTAAGAAGTTGGATAAAACCAGGAGAACCGGCGGACTTATTCAGGGGCGGCCGCGTCACGTCGGCGGCGGGTAAAAAGAAAGCCGCCAGGCCAAGCAGAATAAAGACGACGAACCCGGCCACCAGGAACAGGGGCCGGAACCCCAACCCCTGGGCCAGGAAGCCGCCCGCGGCAGGGCCCAGGCTCATGCCGGTGTAGATGGCGGTGGTGTACCAGCCGTAGGAGCGCCCCAAATGAGTGGGCGGGGAGATATCCGCGGTGTAGGACATGAGGGTGGGGCCGATGGCCGCCAGACCGCATCCGAATAACAGGTAAATCCAGATGAGTTGCCCGGGGGTCTGGCCCACGCAAAGGAGAAAAGAAGTGGCGCCGGAAATGGCCAGACCGGCCAGAACCAGGGGCTTGCGCCCCCAGCGGTCGGAAAGCGCGCCCAAGGGCAGGGCCAGGGCTCCGGACATGAGCAGGAACGCGGAGTTGATGAATCCCACTTCCGGGGTGGTGGCCCCCAGCTCCCGGGCGAACAGGGGCACCACCGGGATGCGCATGTACGAGGCGAAGTAGCTGGCGAAAGCCAGGCTGCAGCAGATGAGGAGGAGCTTTTCGTATTGGGCGTAGCGGGATCGGTCGTCGGGATCTATCATAATTATCGCCATGGAAAAGGGACGGGATGAGCAACTTTCTCTTTATTTATAGAACCGGCCTGGGCAAAATACACCTGAAAATTGTCTGTATTCCAGAAAATTTATCAAATCATAAAATGAAAGATTGCCTTATCGCGAGAAGGGTTACCGGACAGGAAAATTGTAGTGGCGTCGGCCTCTGGTCTATGGGCAAACTTGGAGATTCATCAACCTCCCCACCTGCTGAAACCTGTTGATTTTCCCTCAATGGATTGGGGATGGGGATTGGGGGGAGGGGCAAGGGCTTTTGCCCTTGGCCCCCTCCCCCAAAAAACAACTTTTCGGACAGGAATAATGAAAACCAAAAAGAAAATTCTCTTTGTCTGTCTGGGCAATTCCTGCCGCAGCATCATGGCCGAGGCCCTGACCCGACATTTTTACGGGGAAACCTGGGAGGCCGCGTCCGCGGGTCTTAGCCCCCTGGGCTGGGTAGCGGAAAAGACCCTGGAGGTGCTGGAAGAATTGGGGATCAATACCCGGGAATTGCACTCCAAGGGCCTGAACCACTTGAAACTGCACGAATTTCAGGCCATAGTCAACCTCACGGAATATGATATGAAAATGTATGTTCCGGAAAACCTCCGGGGCCGAATAATCCAAAAGCCGGTGCTCGACCCCTATGGGCGGAATATGGAAGCGTACCGGCGGTCTCGAGAAGAGATCATCCTGCTCCTCGAAACTTTGGTTATCTGAACCTGAAACCTCTCTATGGAAGTGTCAACCTTTGCCCTGAGTTGGACCCCGGTATTGCTGCTGACCTTTGTGGCCGTAGGGCTGAAGCGGCCGGCCCTGGAACTTTCCCTTATCGGGGTGGGATTTACCGCGGGGCTGGCCTATGTGGGGTTCAGGACTCCCCTGGGGGTGATCTGGCTGGCGGCGCTGGACGGGGTGCTGACCACTCTCCCGCTTCTGCTGGTCGTATTGGCGGGCATCCTGCTGTCCAATTTGCTCCGGGCCACCGGGGGCATTGAGCGGATTGTCACCTGGTTCGCCTCCGGCCTGCGCCATCCGGAGCACCGCCACCTGTTCATCTCCTTGGGAACCGCCAATTTCTTAGAGGGGGCCAGCATCATCGCCGAACCCCTGGTGGCCCCCATGCTGAGGGCTGCGGGGGTCAGCCCCCCGGGCGCGGCCGCGCTTTCCATCATCGGCTACGCCGGCCTGATGGGCGTGGAGATGGCCGGGATCATCATCACGGTGCTGGCCCTCATAACGGGGCTGCCTCCGGCGGAACTGGCATCGGCCACGGCCTGGCTGTCCGTGCCCGCCACCCTGGCCATGGCCGCCTGCATTCCCTGGTATCTGCCCCGGGGAGAGGGAGGCCTGCGGGGATTGGCCCTGATGCTGGCCGGGGGCCTGCTGGTGAGCCTGGTGGCATTGGCGGCCACGGTGACCCTGGGTGTCGCCCTGGCCGGCATGGCCGGAGGGCTGGCCTTGATGGCGGCGCTGATGCTTCTGGGCGCCCGGCGCTGGCAGTGGAGCCGGGAAATCCGCCGGGACCTGTTCCCCTTTGTCGTAATCCTGGTTCCCCTCCTGCTGGTGAACACCGCGCCCGAGCTCAGGGAACTCACCAGTGAGCGGCTGGTCCTTCATCTGGAGGTGGTGCCGGGACACCGGATCACTTTGACGCCCTTCTTTTCGGCCTACCTCTACCTTTTTATGGCCTGCGGGACGGCCGCGGCCATGTTTGGGCGGAAAGTCCAGATGGCCCCGGTGTTGGCGGTGAGCCTGAGGCAAGGCTGGCGGGCGCTTATGGGCATGGCCCTTTTCGGGGCCATGGGCCAGATAATCGCCTATTCCGGATACGCCCAGGGGTTCGGTCAGGTGGACCAGTCCCGGAACATCCCCTGGGTGTTGGCCATGGGGTTGAAGACCTACACCGGCTCCTGGTATCCGCTCTTTGTACCGCTCCTGGGATGGGCCGGCACTTTTTTGACCGGCTATGGGGTGGCTTCCCTGATGCTCTTCGGGGAATTGCAGGTGCGGGCCGCGGGGCTGCTCCAGGTGTCGGCGGTCTGGCTGGCCGCGGGGCTTACGGTGGGTGCCTCCGTGGGCTCCATTTCTTCCCCCTTTAAGATTGCCCTGGCCGCGCCCATGTGCGGCGCCCTGGGCCAGGAGGGGACCATCCTGCGCCGCACCATTCCCCTGGGGGTGGCCGCGTCCTTAATAATTGGAGTTATTTTATGGGCGATATGCTGACCTTAGCCGGAGGAAATGCAAAAACACGTCTTCATCCTTTTGACTGAAAACTGAAAACTGTAAACCGCCGAGCCTCTTGCAAAATTCATTTTGAGGCTACGATTTTTCCCATGTTGCTCAAAGAAATATCCGGTAGCACAGGCTTTCCAGCCTGTGCGGGCGCAGGCTGAAGCCTGCGGCTACATAATTTTGCAAGAGGCTCCGCCTTATAGCCGCATCTCCATGAAGGCTGCTTTGGGAGGCGAAACAGCTTCATTTTGCCGCGTAAACGCCTGAAAAAGCGCGTGACCAGCCTCATCAAAGGGATCAGTTGATTCCATTTTCAGTCATTTTTAATTTTTCGGCCTGACCTTTTCTGGGTCAAGGCGAGTTGACGAAAGGATATTTATTTTTCTCCGATCCTAAGTGATAGATTTTTGTTGCTTTTGTGTACATTTTAATTCAACATCAATTGCAAGTCCTGTCAGGGGGGCAGGCATGACTTCACCCACATCGCCGCCGGAGTCTTCCAGGCTCAAATTCCATTCCAAGCTGCTCCTGGGGGGGGTGCTGGTTTTGGGGATGGTGGTGTTCCTGGTGCTCATTTTCAGCAGCCGGGGGCCGTACCAGATTTTCCGCCTTAATGCGGAACGGCAGCGCCTGGAGCAGGAAAACGCCCGGCTTACCGCGGAAAATGAACGCCTGGCCCGCACCATCGACCGCCTGCAGCACGACCCGGAAATGATCCAGGACCTCATTCGTCGGGAATTGAATTTTGTCAAAAAGAATGAAATTATTTTCCAACTTCCTCCGAACCTGGGGCCCAAACCGGAAACGCCGCTTCCGCCGATGAAGTCGGAGCCGGCTTCCCTGGAGGGGGTAAAAACCGAAGTTGCCGAATAAACCGGGGCTTAAAAAACCTCCGGGCTCGAGTTAGACAGTCCTCCCCCAGGGCTCCCCTCAAGCCTCCCATCTTGACATTAATCCGGACATTTAATATCTGTATTCAGCCGCGTTAATCTGCGGTTAAAAAATTGCAACCGCCAATGAACGCAGGGAAACGCAGATTTAACCTACAGACTATAACCTTGAGGAAGGCTTAAATATGTATTCCACCGCGGAGTTCAAGAAAGGCTTGAAAATCGAGTTGGATGGCGTCCCCTACGTGATCGTGGAGTTCCAGCACGTCAAACCTGGCAAAGGCGGGGCCTTTGTGCGCACCAAGCTAAAAAATCTCCTCGCCGGCCGGGTCCTGGAGCAGACCTTCCGCTCCGGCGAACGGGTGAAGAAGCCCGACTTGATGGAACGGGAGATGCAGTATCTTTACAGTGAAGGGGACCAGTACTGCATGATGGACAACGAAACCTACGAGCAGATCATGCTCACTCCAGAGCAGCTGGGAGACGCCCGTCTCTGGCTTACAGAAAATCTCAATGTCAAGATTTTGTTCTTCAACCGGCAGCCCGTGGCCGTGGAACAGCCCCTGTTCGTGGAACTGTCGGTGGCCCAGACCGAGCCTGGGGTGCGCGGGGATACGGCCACCGGCGGAACCAAGCCGGCCACGCTGGAAAGCGGTGCAGTAATCCAGGTGCCGTTGTTTATCAACGAAGGCGACCGGGTGAAGGTGGATACCCGCACCGGCACTTATATTGAAAGGGTCAAGTAAGTCAAGTTCTCTGAAAAAGTTGCCTGATGGGTCATTCTGAGGTGGCGAAGCGACCGAAGGATCTAGACGCTCAGAAATGACAAAAGGGATTTTGCAAAGCTCTTAGGTAAAAACCTCAGGCGAGCTTCACCAGAACGACGTAGCGCTTCACCCCGAAGCGGCGGGCTTTTTTCGTGCAGTCGATGTAAATGTCCACTTTCTTGCGGCAGCGTAAGGCCATGCGGTCCTGAAATTCAAAGACCCCCAGGCCGTGGAGCAGGACGCGGTCCCCAAACCCCAGGTTCATATTCCTTTCCACATCCCGGCTGACGGCTAACATCCCTTCTTTGACTTTCAAACCTGAGGCGGTTATGCCTTTGGGAACCCCGGGACAGTAAGCTCCGGGATGATACGCGGTCACCGTGACAATGGACATGCTGATGCTAATGGTGGGCTTGGCCCACCCCAAGACGCCTACTCCCGCGCCAATTAGACAAAATATGGCTATTTTCTTCATATTTTCCTCCCGCTAGCCACCGTAAAGATAGTTCAGGCTTTGGTTGGGAATTTGGGGAAAAAAGAAAGAACCGAAGTAAAAACTAAGGGCTGAGCACCGTGATTAGTTAAATAGTTTTTTGACTTCGGTCTTGGATAGCACCTCCAGGGAGATAGTTTATCCCCCCCCAGTGAAACGGACGCCGCGCTTGAGGTTTCCATCCCCCGGAACCGGAATTCGTGGATCAATTCCGGCCACCCCAAGCGGGCTTGTTGAATGTGGGTCCGGTTATATCGTGAAAAAAATTGCTTGTCAAGAAAAAAATTGCTTATTAGATATATTATATTGATAATATTGATAATATTCTATCATATATCTTTTTTACCTTTTTTTTGATGGATAGTCATTATTAAAAATGTCTTTTTCCCATTAAAAGTGGGGAAAATCTATTTTATTTCAAGTTTTTTTAAAGCGAAAGTGGAGTATTTTCTTTCACATGTTTGGCTCCAAATAATTTTTGAGCAAATAAGCTAATTCTTATGATATATCAATTAATTATATCATTAAAAATAATTTCCCACTTTATTCATTGCGCCGGAGCGCCCCAAGCGGTTAAGGAATTGCCCGCATTTTCCTGCAAAACCGAGGCAAGTGGAGAGGCAAAGGGGAAAAAAGGCCGGGAAAGTCTCGTTTACGAGGCTTATCCGGCCATATTGGCTGATTTAACCCTGTGGGGGGATTTGTTATTCCAATCCGCCCGCGCCCCGCGGGCCTTGGTCACACCTTTCAAGTGCCGCCGAAGCCAATTTTTACCCGCCCTTCTTCCACCAGCACCGGCACCTGGCGAACGCCCTGGGTGAGTTTCAACATCTCTTCCATCGCCTGGGAATCGGCGACCACATCCAGGTAATGGACCGTTAAACCTTCCTTCTCTTTGGCCTCCCGGGCCTTTTGGGAAAAGGGTCAGGAGGCCTTCCCGTAAATGGTGACGCCCTTAGCCATGTTTTCCTCCCGTTTAGAGCTTACTGCGCCTTTTCCTCTTGAGGTCTAGCGCGAGATAAATTCCTCACGCCAAGGCGCCAAGGTTTTTCAGATACCCCGTCCTTATCTCGTCTCCAAAAAATATACCCGCACATAAAGAAAATCCACCAGGTTCAGCAGGGTCAAAGGGTCTTCCGACACGGTGTATTGGACCCCTTCAAAGCGCTGGTTCACCTTTTCTTTGATGTAGGCCATGGACTTGTCGGCCACTTGGGGGTTGCGGGTGGCCCGGCTGATGAAGTTTTGCAAAACCCGGGGGTCCTTGAGAGCCAGGCTCTTGGTTTCTTCCCGCAGCTTCACCCTGGGAGGTTTCAGGGCGTCGTCAAAGAAGTCGCCGATGTCCTCGTGTTCCTTCTTGATCTCGGAAAAGGTCATTTTCCGTAATCTCCGGTATTTCTCCGCGGTTTCTCCCCCCAGCCGGTCCGTGGTCAGGGTAAAGATGCTGATGTTGGGAGTATTGGGCAGGTTGGCCGGCAGATAAACTATTTTTACCGCCAGTTCGGGATAATGCCGGTTAAGCAGCAGAAAGTCCCGGCTGAAACGCTGGCCCGGCCGGTCATAGCTGTGAAATTCGGCGACGGTCCAACCCTCGCTTTCCAGTCCCTGGAGGAGAGGGGCGGCCTTGGGGACAAGGCTTTTTAATTCGGCAAAGCTGCCGGGCGCCCCGGTAACCCGCTCGCTTTCCCTCAATCCGTAATCTTCCGGGCTGCGGGGGGCCGGCACGGGCGCTTCCGGAAGGGGGGCCGAAAAGTCCCGGGAGGGTTTCGCTGGCTCCGGCTGCCGGGGTTGTTCCATCCGGGGCGAACTGGGGTCGGGATTCAACCCCAGAAGCCACAAGGTGTGGCCCGCCGGACCTTTCTGGACTTTCTTCCAGAAGGTGTAAGGCCGCTCCGGGAAAAGCTCCAGGATAATCCTCACGCCTTCCGGGGACGACTCGGTGAAGGCCCGCTCCACCAGCATGTCATCGCCTTCCAGACGGCTGGGGATCCTAGCTGCCCTGGCCCGGACAAACTCCACCACCAACTGGGGTTTTCCCGCGGCAGTGCGGCTGGTGATGCGAGCTTCCGCCGGCCGGTCCATCACCACGGTGAGCATGGTGGTGTCGCCGACGCGACTGAGACCCACCCTTCCCCCCCGGGGCTGGCGCCCCATGCCAGGGGAGGGCCCGAGAGCAATCCAAGAATTACCAGGGTCCCCAGGCAGGCCCGGAACGCGCGTTGACAGGTAATGCCCTTATCCTCCTTCCGAGAAGCACTAGTGCCTGATTGCGTAAGTTAGCAAAATTTTAGGGGCGAACCGTTCCATGGCAAAGCCATCTAATACCGTTTTCGGCTTTCGGTTTTCGGTTTTCGGTAAAGGTAATTACGGATTATCAATAAGTTACATATTAAGTTTGTTGCACTTGAAAGAGAAAATGGTATAAAGTACCCCTCTCGTAAAGGGGGGGACTTTAGGGGTCGATCAGTATAGCGATATAGCGATTGCCAAAAGTTTTTTCCGATTGTTTTTTGACGTAGGGGCACAGCGTGCTGCGCCCCTGTACCTTGGGCACGGCTCGCCGCGCCCCTACGGGGAAATTACTTTGGGCAACCCCTATAATTTTCGCAACCAAGTGCTTGTGGGGCGCTAAATTTGCGGGACCGGCCCCCCCATGGAAACTAGCTGACGGCAACGCCAGGATGGCCGGTTCCCAGCAAAGATATTATTAGGGACCCCCCCTATTCCCCCGCCTCCACCCGCTTAAACAGCACGCACTGCTCGGGGGGACAGCCGGGGTGCCATTCCCCGGTGGTGTCGGCAGACAGAATCTTCCCACCTTCGGAGGGGGTGACGATGAGAAGTCCGCCCTCTTTGGTGTAAAGCCAGATCTTGCCTTCGGCGACCCGCCATTTCAGTTTGAGAGTCTTCCCCAGATGCGTCCAGGAGGCTTCGCCATTCTCTTTGAGTTCGAGGTCCACATGTCCTTTGCCGGCGAAAGGCTCCATGGATTGATAATTACCGGCATAAGCGCTCCGGGACTCGCCGCAACCCCCCAGCCCCAGACAGGCAACCGCCAGGATAAAGACTGCACCGAACAAAAGAAGGCTTTTCTTCATATCTTTCTTTCCCGCCAGATGAATCCTCCCCGATCCAGCACAAAAATGCGGTCGTAGAGGAAGACTTGGATGGCCATGAGCAGCATCCCGGCATTTTTGGTGACCTTCCACCAGTTCACCGGCTCCCCGGCTTCGCCTACGCAGCCGCAGTTGATGGGAAGATCATGATGAATGGCGTTGACCAGACCCACGATGAAGAGGATGTTCATGGCGCCGATGAGTGTGGCCGCGGCCCGGGTGCGGATGCCCAGGATCAGGAACAGACCGGCCACCAGCTCCGCCCAGGGCAGGGCGAGGGACCAGAGGTTCACCCCCCAGGCCGGCATCATGCCGTAATCCACCACGTTCAAGGCAAAAACCGCGGGCCGCATAATTTTGCTCAGGGCGAACTGTATAAAGATCCATCCCAGAAGCACCCGGCAGAACACCGACAGGTAAGGGCTGCGGCGAATGGGAGGAATCAACAGAAGCACGAAAATGGAAAGCGGCACCCACTCGATGGCGCCCGCAAACCCCAGAGGCAGGGCGGCCGGTTTCTTGCCTTCCTGCCCTTCCAGGGGGAAGGCGTTCTGCCAGGCCTGGTAATCGCCGCTTAACACCATGGCCTTTTCATAACCCTTTTTATTTAGTAGGCCGGCCAGCTCCAGGTCGAAGCGCCGGCTGGGGCCGCCGCCATACGCAATGACCGGCTTGTCCTTGGCTCCGCCCTTCTGCGCCGCCATGAATTCGAACATGGGGTACATCAGGTCAAAAAAGATCACCGGCAAACTTAAGGAGTCCTTGATATGCCGCTGCTTAAAAAAGCTGTCTTTCCGGGCGTCAACAAACACCGCCTCATTTTTCCGATACAGATCCAGGGCCTGGCTGAGGCTGATTTCGCCCACCGCGTCTTTACCGCCCGGGTGATAAAATAAAGGTATTTGATTGTCATTGTAGAGATTGAAGACCAGGGCGAAGACGATGCTCAGACCCACCATGAGAAGATAGTCGAACCAGGAGATCTGCCTGAGCTTGACCTGGTGGACCACCTCGCTCTCCAGGCGCCGGTCTCCCGTGACCAGCCAGGAGGCCAACTGCTTGATAATATGGCGGGCCAACTGGGGGTTTTGATCCAGGACCTGGTCAAAGTCATCTTTGGCGATCTCGATGAGAAAGGTCTCTGCCACCGCTTCCACCGAGGCGGTGCGGGGCTGGCCGGTGACCAGGGCCACTTCGCCGAAGTAGCTGCCGGGGCCCAAATCCGTCAGGTCGGTGCGGATGCCGTCCGCGGTTTCCCGAAATACTTTAACCAGGCCGGATTTGATGACGTAAAAAGCCTGGGGCGCCTCACCCTGGCTGACGATGCGGGCCCCCGAAGGCACCCTTATTTCCTTGCCCAGCTCAAAGACCTGGAGTTCGCTGTTATCTCCCCCCATGGGCGGGGGCTGCTTCGGTTCCATAGGCAATTTTCCTTTACTTGAGAGGCCCCGGAAATCCAATTATAATTTTGTAACCGCTTTTTTCTTTTATCACAAGTTAAAGCGGTTGCCAAAGCCATAAATATAGTTTTCGGTTTTCGGTTTTCGGTTTTCGGTTAAAAGACCAATGGTTCCCTGCCACGAGATCTTCATATACCATTCCTCCCAACCCGATTATCAAAATGAGAATAATTTACTGAGCTTCCCGGCGCTTCTCTCAAGTAGAGAAATAAGGTCCCCCTAATCTTCCATGACCCTGGGAATGAAATTTTATCTTCCTGAAATTTCTTATCTTTTCAGTTAGTTAATTCATTAGACCCCGCCTTTCTCCCTGGCAAGCTCTTTGCATATTATCACCTAGAAGCAAATCCGTGAGCTAAATAAGGCATCCCCCTCTTATGAATATAAAGAAACCCCGCTTTCCCCGGTTTCATGGGAAGTGGCATACCAAAGAAGAACAGCGGGTCCAGATCCTGGACCTGGTTTTGAAAACCCTGGTCCCGGTCTTTCTCCTGGCCTGCATTGTCTTTTCCTTTAAATTCGGCTCTTTCAACGGTTACCTCCAACTTCTGAGCCGCCAGAGCTACGCCACCCCGCTCATGGCCTTGGGGGCCGTCTTCACCGTGGCCTATCTCCTTTTCCAGTTGGTGCGCACCATTTTGTGGTGGCGCTACAAACCCCACTGCCTGCCGGATGGGCCGCTGCCCTCGGTAACCGTGATCATCCCGGCTTATAATGAAGGACAGATGGTGGAAAATGCCATATATTCCGCCGCGGCCTCCGACTACCCTAAAGACCGCCTGGAAATTATCTGCATTGACGACGGCTCCAAGGACGACACCTGGTTCTACATCGAGCGGGCCCAGAAGCGGTTCCCGGAACTGATCAAAGCCATCAAATTCCCACGGAACCGGGGTAAAAAGGAAGGGCTGTACCAGGGCTTCAAGGAGGGCCGGGGAGAGTATTTCGTCACCATGGATTCGGACAGCATCCTCACCCCGGACACCATCAAGAATATCCTGGCGCCCATGATGGCCAACCCCAGGGTGGGCGCGGTGGCGGGCAACGTCAAGGTTTACAACCGGGCCATGGCCCTCCTGCCCCGGATGCTGGCGGTGCGCTTCGTCCTGGCTTTCGATTTCCTTAGGGCCTCCCAATCCATGTACGGCGCGGTGACCTGCACTCCCGGGGCCTGTTCGGCTTACCGGCGAGAGGCCGTCCTGCCCATCGCGGATAACTGGCTCCATCAGACCTTCATGGGAAGGCCGGCCAATATCGGCGAAGACCGGGCCTTGACCAACTTCGTCTTGCGCCAGGGCTTTTATGTCACCTATCAGCGCAGCGCCGTGGTTCACACCGTGGTGCCGGAGACCTACCAGGGTTTGTGCCGCATGTACCTCAGGTGGGACCGCTCCAATTTCCGGGAGTCCTGGGTGCAGTTGGGTTTCCTGTTCACCAACTACCGTAAGAAGCATCGGATTCTGCCCATCCTGGACTTTTTCATCACCCAGATCGAGTTCCCCTTGACTTACCTTTTCCTGGGGCTTCTCCTGGCGTCCTTCTTCGTTTACCCCATGGTCATGGTAAAGTTCTTCGCGGGGCTGGGGGTATTGACCCTGTTATACATGTTTTACTATATCCACCAGGAACGGGATTTGGAGTTCATTTACGGCATCCTGTACTCCTACTTCGCCTTCTTCCTGCTCAACTGGGTGCAGCCTTACGCCTTCATCACCCTGCGCAACGACCGCTGGCTGACGCGCTAAGGCGTCGCCGGCGTTTTATATATATAATAGGGTTGGGCCTGAGGGAGCTTGGCTCGCTCAGGCCCAAATTTTTTGCATTAAAATTTGGGGGGGGCCAGGGAGTTTTTTGTAAGTGCTCCTGCCCTTCCCTTGTTTCCTCTCCCCCATTAGTCATTCCCCATCCTCATCGGCCCGGCGTAGCCGGTGAGTTCCACGTAGCCCTTACCGGACAAAATTTCCCGGTCTTTAGCCCCCTGGATTTGCACCTGGCCTTCCCAGTAAGCGATGCGGGCGGGCGCCTCCGCCCGGATTTCCTGGTCGGGAAGCGTGGGGGTCAGGTTGAGGCGGTAGCCCGCGCCGGGAATGGTGATTTCCCAGCCCGCCGGATAAGCGGCCCCGGTGTGGGGAGATTTCCAGGAGCCCATGGCTTTAACCTGGAAGTGGGGAAGCTGTAGATGGCAGGCGCGGCCCTGGGGGTCAACGAGAGTTCCGGAGGAAGCGGCGTCCAGCGAGCCGTCTTGATGGCGCAACAAATAGAGCATTATTTCATGGCCGTCGGAAAGTTGGAGGGCGAACCAGTCCCAGCCCACCTGGCCGGGGGCCAGGGAGCCGGTAAAAAATTCATGGTCCATCCAGGACTCGCCCCTGACTTCCAGGGTGCGGCCGCCCAGGGTGAGGCTTCCCCGGGTCTCCATCCGGGTCAGGGAATAATAGTGGGACGCGGCCGGATGGTCCGCGGCCTTGCGGCTGAAACCTCCCTGGCCGTGAAGGGCCGGCGGTTTTTGGGGTTTTAAAACCATATTCAACCCCAGTCCCTCGGCCTGGGCCTGGAGTATGACGACTCCATCCTTTTCTTCCGCTTTCCAGGAATCAATCCAAATCTTAAACGACTCCGCCGCCGCCCCGGAAAGTCCCAAGGCGCCCCTATCGGCTTTCTCCCGGGAAATGAAGGTGCGCCCCTGGGGGTCAGTGACGGCCAGATGGGCAAAATAGATGGTGTTCAGGGCCCAGGCGGAGCGGGCCTGGGACTCCGGCGGGCGCAAGGCCGACCGGAAAAAGGTGAGCTGATACCCGAAGGATTCTCCCCGGCCGGACTCCAGGTGCCCGGTGAAATACCACCATTCCGTCTGAAATTCCGGGTGGGCCCCGTGGTCCCGGGGAAACCGGAAGACCCGGCCGGGGCGGGCGGCCTCAAAGGCATCGCTGCCGGCGGAGGGCGTCCCGGCTAAGAAAACCGAGGCCAGACCAATAATTGCCCACCGATGCCAGGTATTCATAAATATGAATATGGCGGGCATTACCCGCCATTAGTCTTTATCTGTGCCTATCTGCGTTCATCTGCGGTTAATCATTCTTTCCGGGGGGACAGCTCAAAAACCCCCTCCGCGTTGAGGACCGGGGTAATGCCGTGCTGCCCCAGGAATTCCGGCAAGGGGCGGCCCAGCAGCATTTCCGCAGCCTCCTGGCTTAAACCCCAATCCCGCTGGAGCATCTGCCGCAGGTAATGGTCGAAGTGCAGGGCTTCAAACAGAAGGTCCCCGCTTTCGGCCCGTCCCGCGGCCACCTCCTCCAGGGCCTCCAGGATAATAGACGAAGCGCAGCGGGCCTCGTGGGCCTCGATAATATCCCACACCTCGGACACCTGACCCAACAGGCTCCGGCGGTTGAGCAATTCCTCCACCCGGGGCGGCGGGGCCGGCTCGCCCCAGCATTGCTGGCGGCGGCATTGCTCCGGCCGCTGGTCATAAATGCGGCAGGAGCCGGTGGCCGCCAGATAAAACCAGCACTGGCGGCTGCCGGGGACTTCCCGGATCTTCAGGCGCTCTTCTTTCAAGACCGCGGGCTTGCCTTCCCGGTCGGTGACTTGCTCCCCCGCCCTGAGGGTATAAACCTCGTTCCAGGTAAGGACCTCCTGCTGAAACAAAGGCAGATCCGCGGCGAGCAAAGTGGGGCTGGAGCGCTCGCAGCACTCACCGCACCGCACACAGGCATCCCGGGCGCTCTCCGCCTGTTCTTTGGCCGCGGCAATCAACTGCTGCCAGACCCTGGCCCGCTCTTCCACCGGCAGATCATTCCAATCCTGGAAGATTTTGGGGTAGTCCGCCGCCTTTTCGAGGCTCCGGCGCAGCTTCTGAAGACGTTGGCTTTTAGCAGAAGCCTCCAGGACTTCCGACAGATATTTTTCCCATAACGACGCCATGGCCTCCCGGGGTCCCTTGGCCAGGGTCTCCCAAGGGTCCACGTGATGAAGTTTTCCCAAGAATTTTTTAGTCATAAATCGCCTATTGCAGTGGTGAAATTTCCAATCCTTTGATCCCGGATGCCGATTACAACCCTGTCGAGTTAAAAAAGGCTGCCTGACTTTTTACGGGGCCATCAAATTTATCTTATCATGCCACGGGGCGAAACGGGCCAAATGTGAGCGGTGAGCTGTCAGCTGTCAGCTTTTTACCTAGGTTCACCTGAGTTCATCTGTGGCTAAATCACCTTTCCGTCCGGAGAAAATTGACCAGCCCCAAGGTCAGTTCCGTCATGGCCTCCAGGTCCAGGGTCTCCAGGACGTCTCCCGGCCCGTGGTAGTGCGGGTTGCGGAAAAAGGAGGTGTCGGTGAGCATGACGGCGCGGTAGCCTTCGTCCCAGAAATTGGCGTGGTCGCTCAGGCGCACTTCCGGCAGCAAATATCCCCCCAGGGGCACGGCCAGGGTTACGGTGGGAAGCTTGCTGCCCTGTTTGATGGCCCGGTCCAGCCGCTGCATCAGGGGCTTGGAGCGCCAGTCGCTCACCAGCCCGATGAAGTTGCCGGTGGTGGGGTAGCCCATAAGTTTCAAGCTTAAAGGCAGGGCCTGGCTGTCCGGCTCCTGACGGTAGTAGCCCACCATTTCCAGGCAGAGCATTCCCAGGATTTTCTCCTTATTTTTCTTGGCCAGCCGGGCATAGACCGAACTCCCCATGTAGGGAGTGAAAAAAATGGGAGGCTCCTCGGTGGTGAAGCCGATGAAGGTCCAGGGCCGGGGGAGGGTCAATTTCTTGGCCAGGCGGGCCACTTCCAGGAGCACCGCCACCCCGCTGGCGTTGTCATCGGCCCCGGGAGTGCCGTAAACCGTGTCGAAATGAGCCCCCAGGATGTAATAACCTTGTGGGCTTTGGTCCCCGGCGATGACGTTGCTCACCTCCTGCCGCTCACAGATGAAGGTCTGCCGCCGGGGGGAATAACCCATATCTACGAAGTTTTGAAAGACATAGTCCTCCGCGGCCTTGAGCTCTTTAGGCCGGTAAATGGAGCGGTCCCCCAGGTCTTTGCTGAGGTACTTAAGATGGGCCGTGAGGTTGGCCCGGATTTCGTCCCGGTTCAGGTCCATGATTGATGAAGAATTACTCGCCGACCCGCAGGTTGTAAAGAGGAATAACAAGAAGAACCCGGCATGGAAGAACGGCCTGATGGCGAACCCTTTCATTTATTTAACCGCAGAGACACAGAGAGCCCAGAGAAACCACAAAGAAAAACATTTAAAAATTGGCGCTTTAAGCGCCAATTTTTAAAATCTCCATGTCCCCAGTGTCTCTGTGGTGAATCTTATTGTTCTATAAAAAGGTCCGTGGTCAGATACCGCTCCCCGGTGCTGGGG
>Ga0194125_10007464_pt1 | contig 15750 bp, 14 predicted proteins | sample TA2KigC250mmetaG_FD_148626 | JGI IMG/M metagenome (GOLD analysis project Ga0194125, IMG submission 148626) | Freshwater microbial communities from Lake Tanganyika, Tanzania - TA2015034 Kigoma Deep Cast 250m | ecosystem: Environmental > Aquatic > Freshwater > Lake | place: Tanzania: Lake... | reverse complement strand
CCAGTGCATCTCGCGAACCCTTCACCGCCGCGCGCGAATCGAGCGCGCTCAGGAACGGTTCACGAAGTCCGGCTGCCCCTGGCATGGGCTGAACGGTACCTCAGACGGGCCGCGGAGTCGGTGATCGAGGACGGCGTTTCCGACATGTCGTTCGGCCATCAGAAGCCACACGCCCCCCACCTGCCCAGGACCGTGGCGAGCTCGGAGCCGTCAGTCGTGCCATCGCCGTTGAGATCGTGCGCGGCGGTACCCCACGTCGAAAGCAGTAGCGCAAGGTCACCGCCGCCCACGCTTCCGTCTTCATCGAGGTCACCAAGACATCCATCACCGAACTCAACCAGTGCATTCAGCGTTGCGCAGGCGTCGTAGTGATCGAAGTCGCCAGCGGCGACAAAGTACGTCGTGCCAGCATCCAACTCAGCGGTGATCCCGCCGCCACTGAGACACCCGTACGCGGTGGTGACGACCGTGGAGATGGCCAGATCCGGCGACGTGGACAGCGCCACGTTGTATCGGCTGGAGTTGCAGAAGCTGATGGTGTACTGGCCCGAACGCTGCGATGTGAATGCAAATCGAGACGCGTTGTTCATGCGATCGTCGGTCTTCACGCCGCACGCACCTGTGTAGGGAAGTGCTGGCTCCAGGGCTGCTGCGGTGAACTGGTTGTCGCCTACAGCGAGGATGCGCGCCCCGTCCATCAGCGTGCTGCCCAGCGGTGCGATCCTCAGAATGGCGGACCCCGCATCGCCTAGCTCATCCCCACCGATCACGATCAGCCGTGTCTGCCCTGCTTCAACGTGAACAGTGACGGATGCCGACGTCCTGGGCTCGAAGTTGTCCTCTTCACACAGGGGACGACCGTAGTGCGGCCAACCGAACATGATCGCAGCGGGTTCCGTGCAGGAAGGGATGACGGCAAGGCGCGGCCGCCATGGAAGCGGATCGGTCGGCACCAGATGGATGGCGTACCAACCCGTGCTTGGTGCCGTGAAGCGATAGAAGCCAGCGTGCTCGATCGCTTGGTCGCCGGCGCACGGCGCGCTCACCGTGAGAGCCTGACTGGAGTTCAGGGTCTGGACATCCGTCGAGCCAAAGCGGATGTCGAGCGGTGAATCGCAGGCAAGCTGGGCGAAGCCCGATGGCGGAACGACAGCCAGTATGACGATGGCAATGCGTTGCTGAATCATGGTCGTGTCTTCGATTGCAGTCTTAGGAACCGATCGGTGCCGGACTCGGCATGAGCGCGTTGAATCCGTCTCGTTCAAAGCCACCGATGACTCGGCGGCCGCCGAACCAGCGGTCGAATCCCTTTTGGCGTGACCATCCGAACGACCACACAGCGGTCACGCCATCGGGAAGGCCGTACTCAAGAAGGATGCCTTGCGTTTCGCTGAGCGAGCCAGCCATCGCGATCGGGCGCGGCTCGCGGCTGCAGGTCTTCGTGCCGTGCAGCAAGCCATCCACGCTGGTCAGCGTCATGGCGAGTTCGTGCCCGTTGTTGTCGAGCGAACACGTGCATGTTCCGCGCAGCGTGAACGCCCGATTCGGCAGAAGGCCGAGGTTGTTGTTCCAGAGCGCCTCGCGCTCGCGCCACTCTTCCGCGAAGGGAAGGAAGCTCGGCACCCGATCGCAGAGTTCGATCAGTGGGCCGGTGCCGCGACGGGTGAACGCGCGCAGTTCGGTCGCATGGAAGGTGGCCTGCGTGGCTGACTCCGAGTGCTCGACGAGCACGTCTTCCCAACCGTCACCATCCAGGTCACCGAAGAAGAGTGGCCGAATCGATTCCACCCACTCCTCGCTGGTGCGTTTCAGTTCAAGGCCGCTGCTGGTCAACGCGCTGTGCTCCTGCGTTCGCTCCATGCTGCATCGCTCAGTGTTGGGCGGCAGCACGGCACTGAAGAGCTCGACCACGTCCGCATCATGGAAGCCTGACTGCTTCGCTCGGCGCGCGATGGAAAGGCACGACAACACGGCATCGGTGGTCTGGATGGGCGCAAAGAAAGCGACCTCAAGGTTGTTTGCGGGGTTCAAGCCGCGTCGATAGGCCGTGGCGGCATCGGCACACGTCTTGACGAGCATTTGGCTGCCCACGTTCGGGTAGTTCGTCATGTGAACCCCATCGGGGCTCGTGGACTGGGCCGGTTCGAGGGTCCACCAGAGCCTGACGATGGCGTCGGAGCCATCGATCCCCGCGAAGTGCTCCCCCGCAACGAGAAGCGGGTACCGACCGGTATCGGTGGGGTCGACGACGACCGCGTGCATTCCCGGGCGGACCGCGGCGGATGGCGCCGAGACCCCGTCAGACGAGCCAGCGACGCGCGCTGTGCTCGCACACCCGGCGAGCCCTGCCAACGCCACCGGGGGCATGAGGCATCGAACCCAAAAGCCCTTGAAATCCCTGATCATTCTCCGCGCCTCCTTGCGCGAGGGGTCAGGCTACGGGTTCCGTTTGGGCAGTCAACAACAATCCACCGATTTCACAGGAGGGTTCCATTTGGAGCCTGAGCTGTCTGGCGGTACCCCGTGCGTGAGGGCACCCGGCGCCCTGTAGATCCAGCCACTACTACCGTGCCCCCATCGACCCTTCCCCCTCCATCCTCCCCGCGCTGGCGCGCATCGAGCTGCCGGTCCTGCCGCCGCGCCCCTGCCCGTACCTGCCGGGGCGCGCCATGCGCGTGCGAGCGTTCATGGTGCGCGCGATGCTGCCGTCGGACTACCAGGCGCTGATGGACCGCGGCTTCCGTCGCACGGGCACGATGGTCTATGCGCCCGCGTGCGAAGCCTGCTCGGCGTGCGTCCCGCTGCGCGTGCCCGTTGCGGCGTTCACGCCCTCGAAGAGCCAACGCCGCGTGCTGCGCCGCAACGCCGATATCACGGTCACCGTGCGCCGCCCCGACGCTGACGACGCGACCTACGTGCTCTATCGCCGCTACCTCGCGCACCAGCATCCGGGCGGCGAGCAGGAGTCAGACCTCGACTCCTTTCGAGAGTCGTTCGTCGAGAGCTGCGTCGACACGTACCAGATCGACTACTCGCTTGCGGGCGCGCTCGTTGCCTTCAGCATCGTCGATGCGTGCGACACGTCGCTCTCGGCCGTGTATCACGCGTTCGATCCCGACCACGCACGCCGCAGCCTGGGCGTGCACTCCGCGCTGACCGAGATCGCGCTCGCCCAGCGCATGGGGATCCCCCACTACTACCTCGGCTACTGGATCGCCCAGTCACCGGCGATGGCCTACAAGGCTGACTACCGGCCGCATGAGGTGTTGGTGGAAGGCGCGTGGGAACGCAGCACATCCTGACTTCGTTGCGACGGATTTCGGCGCCGGTTCGCCACCAGCGCCGGACTGACCCGCAACCCGTCGCGCCGGCGGAACCCGCCGGACTCACCCCCCGCAATCGATGCCTTGGCCTTTGCTGCTGCGAACTCGGTCTTCGTCCGCTTGTGCACAGCACGGGCATGGTTCACATTCTGTTTCGATTCATCCACTCGCCGCTGGGCCGGAACGCGACCCAGCCAACGGAGCAAGGCATCGAGCAGCTTGGTCAGCCAGTCGTCCATCCGGGCGGTGGCTTGGACAAGGAGTTGCTCTGCTTAGGCCAGTTCTGCTTTGCGCGCTCTGCTGAATCTCGCGTCCTGGTGACGATGTTGACGCACTCGAGAGCACGACCAATTGATGAGTGGAGAGAGCCGGTCGTGGCGGTCGGCGTTGCATCGATTCCCAAGGTTCTGAGTTGCTGAATCTCTCCCGCTCACGCATCGGCCATCTTCACGGCCTTCGCGACAAAGGCGTGAGACCCCTTCGCGCGACTTCGTCGGGCGTCTACGAGCGATGCAATGTGCGATGTTCCCTTCAGCATGGATCTTTCCTCAGACTGCTTGGACCACCTGAAAGCCTAACGGAGCTGACCTGGAGAGTAGCCGCCCGCTGACTTCATCAGTACACGAATGGCCTCATTCAGCAGCGCGGATTCACGGGGCATTGACTTTGTCGTGGACCGAAGTCGGGAGAACTCCATGAGCACCCAAGCGGCGTTTGTCGCGATCAAGCCGACAACGCTCGATACGTGGTCCAACACCTTGTTTCGTAGGGTCTCGTGCGGGAAGCCACTAGCGAATCGAAGACCACGCTCAACTTCGTCCACACCGAATCGTTCCTGCATGGCTCTGATCGCGTCTGCATCAGGTGATGAATGGACTAACGCGATACCCAACCAGAATAAGCACTTGGACTTGCTTTGATCTTCAGCATTCCTGAGTTCATCCCCGGCCTCCTGATCGAGTCGGGCTTCGATTCGATCATTGACCTGTGCCAATGGCATGTCGCCACCAAGCTCAGTCACGCGACTGAATTCCCAGAGTGCCCAGAGTCGAAGCGGGAGTGCAGGGTGCGTGGCATGCATGGTCCACCCATCCCCCTGCTCAGACCCGAGTTGCTGGAGGAGAGTGCCAGCGTCCGCACCGAGCAGGGCATCATCCAGACCGGAAGCAACTTTCATGATCACGCGGGATGCCGTAGCGACGCTTCGGGTCGCGAGGAATCCGATTCGGTCACAACTGATTTCCGCCGCGCGTTCTATGCGCCTTTGGCGCATCAAGGCGATTCGTCCCGCAATTGGTGAGTCGGCAGGAGGATCTTGCCTCGCGGAGTGCCCAAAGGCGATGTGCGCGAGTTCATGACCGAGTACGAAGTCAAGCTCACTGCCCCGGCAAATCCGCAGCAGTCCTGAGTGTACCTCTATGAATGAGCGTTCGGCATCCGCAGCCCAGATGGCTTTGGCATTCACGCCCGGATCCGAGACCACGTAGACCTCGGGCATGCGCGCCAGTCCAAGGGACTCGGCGACACGGTGTGCGCTTCGTGCCAAGGTCGGAACGGTGCCAGGCGTCACCCGAAGGCCGTGCGACCGGACTCGCCTGACCAACGCCTCAGCCCATCGCGCAGCATGTTCAGCGAACTCTGGGTCGATCGTGCCGGGAAGATCCGATGGGATTCGAAATCGAGCGCTACCCGGTATCAGTGTTGCGGTGTCTGCCGTCATGAGACCAAGCTTCGCAGACGAGCGATGTGGGCGAGTCGCTTGGTCGCCTCATCCCGTTTGGCAGCATCGGGAAGCCCTACCCGGCCGTTCCACTTGCCGTACTCGGCGGTGAGCCAAGCGCTCAGCGCGGGGCCCCGGAGCCCCTCCGGAACTTGGAGCGCGCTGCGGAGTCGTGCTTCCTCGGACTGCTCTGCCTTGGATGAAGATCCCGGCAAAGCGGGAGCGTACATGTCCACACGAACGAAACGCTCGATAATACGTCTCCTGTCCTCATCAGCGAGACCTAGTGCTTGCGCACCTTTGTCGAGCATGGCTTGCTCAGCTTTGGCGATCGTCCCATCGGCCGCTGCGACTTGAACCGCAAACTCAAACGCAAGTTGACGCAGTTCGGCGTCACTCTTGATGTCCTCGGCAGCTTGGCTGAGAAGATCACTCGGCCGCCTTGTGCCAGCAGCAAGAGACTCGCGAGCCTCACGGAAAGCGGTCTTGAACTCGCTCCTCGCCTCACCATCGTCCTTTAGATTGAATCGGTCCGTGAAGAGTCGCTGGATAGTCTCCCCTTCGCGCTGGTCAATCGTGCCATCGCACGCAGCTATGGCGACGACGAAACGAGCAACCCCGAGCTTCGCGGCGGTCTTCCGTTTTCCCGCCTCGAGATAGCCCATGCTGGTCTCTTCAAGAGCGAAATCGTGTTCCCATTGTCCGATCTGGCCAAAGGGTGAATGAAGTACGACGGTTGCACGAAGTTTTCGACGGCCTCGTCGAGCGCAGACCACGAGGGGCTCGGCGGCGAAACCGACATTGAAGACCTTCCAATCTGTCAACGCCGATTCAACCAGCGTCTGCTTTACCTCGACGAATGCGCCGTCGGGACCGGCATGCCCTTGATCGAGTCCCAAGACACGCTGGGGAACCGCGGTGCCATCGGTGATGTCGACAATGGTCAGAGTGGACCGAACCAAGACGCTGCTGGTCGGAAGCGACATCTTCCCGCGCAGGAAAAAGCGCATGACTGCCGCGCCCCCGATGCGATGCTCCTCGCTCAACAGTTTCAGGGAGTTGCTCCCGGCTGATGCGGTTGCTCCACCACCGCCCTTTGATACCGCGTTGACGATACCCGCTATGACCGCAAGAGCGATCGGCAAGGCGCAGCAAATCCATCCGGAGTCGTTGGCCGCCAAGATGGGCAGCACGCTGGGCGTGAGATCCTGGATGTGCATCCAATCCTGCATGGTCACTTGATGTCAAGATCATCGAACCAATCGCGTTGTGCCGCAGCGCCTGAAGTTGAACCTGCTGCGGTGCCCTCAGCCTTTGCCAGGTCGTACTCGAAGGACTGCTGCGTTCCGGACGCTGAATGGACGACGCGCGCCCCGAGACGACCGTTGGCGTTGTAGGTGTACTCGATCTCGATCTTTTGGCCCCCGACGCCGAAGCCGGTGGGAATCCGAACCTCTTCTCGGACGAGCACCTGTACAAAGTCGATCTCTGTCTCATCGCCCTGGGTGACCTGAAGCTGGATGGTCGGTTGATCGACCATCGAGGTGAAGAAGGTCGAGCGACGCGTGCATGGAATCTGGCTCTGCTTGGGGATCAACACCTCGTTGCGCTCTCGTGGGGGGGATTGATTGACATCTGTATAGATCGTTCCGTATCCATGGGCCGTGATGTCCTGAAACTTCGCACCTCCGAGGCCGGTCACAATGCCTGGCGCGAGCCCCCGTGTTCCGGAGGAGGCCATGATTTGCCCACACTGAATCGCAGCGCCCAGAGCCACGGCTTCGTCCGGGCTGACTCCAGAAGTCGGCTGCTTGCCAAACTTCGACTGCAACATGGCCACGACGGCAGGAATTCTGGTGGATCCTCCAACGAGAATGATGTGGTCGATGTGAGCTGGCTGAAGTGCTGCCTCTTGCAGGACGAGATCGGTTTGCATGCTGGTTCGCATGATGAACGGCTCGATCGCCAGCTCGAAGTCCTTGCGAGTGATGTCCACGCTGAGGGTTTGACCACCTCGCGCCAAGAGGACATTCTTGGTCTCTAGGCGCGAAAGTTGCCTCTTGGCACCCTCGCAGAGATTGAGGATCAGGTGTTCTTGAGCCAAGTCGCCCGGAGGCATCAGGGGAATACCCTTCGCCGCCATGAAGCGTCGATCGAGCTCGGTTGCAAGTGCTCGATCAAGGTCGTGGCCGCCAAGTACTCGCTCCCCGCCGGTGGCCAAGACAGTCACTTGGGTAGGACTGCTGATGTCGACGATCGAGACGTCGAATGTTCCACCGCCGAAGTCGAAAATCAGGCAGCGCCCGCGAGCCTTGCCGGACGAGGCGTACGAAAGTGCGGCAGCCGTCGGCTCGTTCACGATCCGAAGCACATTCAGCCCAGCTCGCTTGCCGGCTTCTTCGGTTGCCGCTCGTTCCGGTTCAGTGAAGTACGCGGGGACAGTGATCACAACGTCCCTAATCGTGCCGACGGTCGATTGGGCGTCTTGGACAACCTTACGCAAGATGAGTGCACTCAGATCGATGGCTGACAGTGAGCGATTCCCCATCGTGAATCGCCAACTTGGATCAATCATGTGGCGCTTGATCCATCGGACCACTCGGTCGGGTTGGACAGAAGCCTGGTCGATCGCGAGTTGGCCAACGATGGACGTCATGTCGTCCGGGAACATCACCGCGGATGCGGTCGTTCGCTCACCCTCAGCGTTCGGAACGATTTCGGCAGTGCCAAGCTTGTTGACGATGGCCAATGCCGAGTAGGTGGTTCCGAGGTCAATGCCAATGGGTGTGATGCTCAATTGAAACTCCTTGAGATGGAAGATTTGTTCACGATCCCCGCCGGTAGACGGTGACTCCCGCTTTGCGCAGCACGCGAGTGCGGCCACCGGCCGCCTTGGCCGTAAAGCCACATGAATCAACTCGCGCAATCACGCCTGGAGTCCGCCAGAACGGAGTCTCTACCCCAGCAATCTGTCGCATGGTGGTAGGGTCCGGGGACTCGCCTGCAATCGGACGGATGACGGAAATGCCGAGAGTGGCCAACTCACCCTCGATCAACTTGAGAAGGTCATAAATGAACTGTAAAGGGCGTTGCTGGCCGGACTCGATCGCAAGGACATTTCCGAACACTGCATCGTGGATGTTGAAGAGGCTCGGAAGCAAGGTCTCGGCGCGTTCAAAGTCGTCAAGAGCCAAGTGTGATCGAAGCTCGGTGACGTCACGCTGGACTTGATCAAGCGATGCACGAAGGCTCAGAAGGACCTCTCGCGCTTCGTTTCTCGAGGCGTTCTCTGCCGGGCGGGATCCGCTTAATGACTCGGGAACTGTTTCGCTCATGGATTTGGAATGTTAGCACTGCAGGTCGTCCTTGCTGCCGGCCATGAAGGGATCACCGATCCCCAGCTCCCCCCGCTTCGCGGAGTTCCCGCAGGCCGCCCAGCAGCATGCCCACCGCGATGGTCCACGCCACCGCCCCGAGCGCCAGGTAGCCGAGCAGGAAGGGCACGAGCGCTGGCAGCGGCGAGTTCCAGATCGCATGCAGCACCATGACGGCCACGATGGGTGCGAAGCAGCGTCGATCCTTCAGCATCTCCACGGCGAAAGGCTGGTCGCCCTTCACGCGCCAGACTGCACCCGCGGCAATCGCCGTCCAAACCACATGGCCAAACGGCGCGAGCATGCCCCGCACCGCGAGGTTGTTGAACATGCCGGTATCCCCCTCGACCAGCAGGAAGTTCATGGCGTAGCCGGCGGACTCGAACGCCGCGAAGCCCGCACCGACCGCCGCTCCCAGGCACATGCCATTGAGGGTCCATCGATACCTGGGCAGAGACCCGAGCACGATGACCGCCAGCAACTTGGCTGGCTCCTCGACCAAGCCCGCAATCGGCGGACCGATCCGCTCGCCGAGGCCTTCGGTCAAGCTGAAGAGCAGCAGGGAGACGAGCAAGCCCAGCACCCCGCCCCAGACAAAGAGCCGCACGGCAGCGAACAGCGAGATGTTCTTCGGCGCGTTGCACTCGAACAGGAACACCGCTGCACCCAGCGGCGCAGTGAACGAGCCGAGGAGGATGACGCCCGGAAGGAGATTGAGGTTGTTCCACTGCTTCCACCCAAACCACATGGCGAGGAACGCAAGGCCGAGGAACGAGAGCAACCGGGTGAAGACCCATGGCGCCGGCAGCGTGGTCGACACGGTCGCCAAGTCGGGCGTGGTCGTGGCAAGCCCCACGGCGAACACCGCCTCGGTGTCCTCGGACGTGTGGCGTCGCCCCACCTCGCGGAAGAGCCCCTTCACGTGCGTGCGGTCCACCGTTTCGGTGTCGGTCAACTCGGCCACACGGCGGGAAACCCGACCGATCAGCGGTTGTTCAGGAGGTGGCGGCGGGAGCAAGCCGGGAATCGAGCTCGCCTGCGCCCACTGAGCCATCCCTGCCTTCCAGACCGGCGTCGAACCAGTGATGACGCCCCGCGCCCCAAGGTCGACCAACTGCTGCCAGGTCACTGGTCCGAGGCGTTGGCTGCCGACTGCGTAATGCCATTCGATGGTCATGGTGTTCCCAGCAGGACGTTGATGATCCAGGCGCCCAGAATGAGCGTGCCGATCAGCTGGATCGGCGTGATGAAGATCAGGACGCGGGGACCCGCTGCGCGCAGGTGCTGGCTGATCGCGTACGCCATCACCGTGGCAAGGATCAGACCATACGACAGCGTGAGGCTCAGCCCGAGATTCCGAAAGTCCTCGCTGTGGACGGCGGCATCACGGAAGACGACGATCGCCGTGGTCAGCGCCACGTTGATCGGCATCAGCGTGAGGGCAGCGGCCACCACGTCGAGTCCGAGGCGTGCGCGCGCAACCTCGGAGAAGAGCAACCGCGTGACGATGTTCGCGAGCGCCATGGCAACCAGGAAACTCATCATGCCGACGAGCCCCTTGTAGAAGAACTCGCCCACGCTGACATCCAGGGTGTAGCGCACGTAGTCGGGGATGGCGAGCCAGCACGCCAGCAAGACTGCTGCCGATGACAGCAGATGCAGCATGCAGCCAGCGGTGAACATGGCGCCTTCCGAGTGCGTGGCATCAAGCCGGGTCACCGTGCCGATGGGATCCACGATGGCACGCGGCAACAGGGCCAGCACCCGACCGATGGATGCGGAGTTCTGCAGCGCTGGCGGCACGCTGGCGGCGTCGTGCGGCAACGGCGGCGGAACCGTGGGGACTGGTGGCGGTGCGGCTGCTCCAGGCCAACCCCCTGCTGCGCCGCCCTTCGCCGGAGCGGGAAACTTTAGGCCGGCGATGCTCGAGGCAGCGTGCCAGCGATCTGGGCGACCCACGCGAAGGATCATGCACTCGCGAGTGATTTGCCCCTTGGCGACCATGGCCAGGAGTTCTTCGCTCGTGTGCGGCCCCGACTCGTGGCCCCCGGGATGTCGGATCAGGTACTGGTTCATGCGCTGGCGCCGCCCTTCGGAGAGCGTAGCGCGCATTGAACCACTTCCGATGGCCGCGCGCCAAAGAGCCGGTCACCGTACGCCGTGCCTATCTGTCACCACGCACCATCGGCACGAACCTGCAGTGCCCGAGCACCTCGCTGGTCAAACGGCCATCCCGACGGCGCGTCCAGCGCTTCAGTTCCTGCGTTTCGTCCTGGTTGCCCACCGGCGCGACGAGCACGCCACCGACAGCCAACTGGTCGAACAGCGCGGCCGGGACGACTTCCGGTGCGGCCGTCAGGACGATGCCGTCGAAGGGACCTTGCTCGGGCCAGCCCGCGCTACCGTCACCCACCGCAGTCGATGTTGCCGTACCAGTCCTCGAGAAGCAGGCCCAGGTCCGCGCCGTTGACGACGCCGTCGCCGTTGAGGTCCGCAGTCTGCTGCGGATCCGTGTCGGGAATGATCCCATCGGTACCCCATGCCGAGAGCAGGATGCCCAGGTCCGCGCCATTCGTGCAGCCATCGCCATCGATGTCGTTGGGCAAGGGCAGCGCGGTGTCGACGTAGACCAGTGTGCGGTTGTCGCCGGCAGCGACGGCCGGCACCTGCGCCAGCGTCTCGGGACCAGAGACCTGATTGACGACGTCGCTTCCCCACGCAGCAACGCGGTCGCTCGTCGTGATGGCCACGCTGTGCAGGCCGCCGGCAGCGATCGCGCGGCAGTTCCCGGCGTTGCCGGGCGTGCGAGTCTGCCCGCTGCCCGGAACGCCCCAGCACACGACGGTGCCATCCTTGAGCAAGCACATCGAATGCAGCCCGCCGCCCGAAATCTCGACGGGCTCGGTGTCGCTGCCGATGGGCTGATTGATGAGCGATGGCTCGATCGTGACGGGTTCACCCTCCACGATGTTTGCACCCCAGAGTCCCCAGCCGCGCACCGAGGCGCGCCCCTGCTGATCGTGCACCAAGGCCAGCGTGTGATTGCGGCCGCACGCGACCTTGACCGGTCGACCTCCGAGCTCGGGCACCGTGGATTGGCCGAAGAGATTCCGGCCCCAACAGCGGAAGGTGGCGCTGCTGCCATTGGCGATCGTCGCGGAGTGCGCTTCGCCGGCGGCAACGAGGTATGCCGGTTCCGTCCCCGTGGGAAGATCGCACTGATCTTCGGCATTGTCACCCCACACGACCACGCGGCGGGTGTTGCGTTCGATCGCGACTGCATGCCGCTCGCCCAGCGCGATCATGTGCACGCGATCAAGGTTCGCAGGGATGCTACAGACGCCGTAGGTCCCAACTGGCGCTGCGGTGCAGAACAACTGGAAGCGACCGATGTCGTTCCATGCAGCAAACGAGAAGCGGCCGCAGGCAATGCCTGCGATCCGATCGATGAGCACTTCGCCGTTGCATTGGAAGTACTCGTTCTTGCCGCTCAAGACCAGCGTGCGAGTGACTTCGGCGAGGACTGCCACATGGTCTGCACCGGCTCGCGCCACGCGGATGCCCACGGAGTCCAGGAACGACTGCTGCTGCGCGCTGAATTCGGGCGGCGCGGCACCCCAGGTCCGCACGGTTGCGCCATCGCCGACGGCGAGCGTGTAGTTGGATCGGGCATCGACCTGCCGGGCGACCAGGCCCGCCGGCACCGTGCACTGGCCTTCGTTGAAACGGCCCCAGCAGACGACCGAGCCGTCGCCCTTCATCGCCACGCAGTGGTTGGCGCCGGCGGCGATCTGGACGACACCTGAAAGCCCGGCGGGTTCACGCGTGATCTGCCCGGACTGGTCGCTGCCCCATACATGCACGACGGCATTCACCGGGCGATCCGCTGCTTGCGAGATCAGCGCCATGCCGTGCGCCTCGCCTGCAGCGATCGCAAGGATGAACCCGGGCGGGAACGGCGGCGTGCCGTTGGTGCCCGGCACATTGCACTGACCGTAGGTGTTCAAGCCCCAACAGCGCACTGCGCCGGCGGCGGTGAGCGCCATCGAGAAGGTGGAGCCTGCGCTGATCGCGCGGCAGGTACCGAGGTTGGTGGGGACGGCGCACTTGCCGCCGCTCGCATCACCCCAGCAGAGTACGGTGCCTTCGGTGCCCAGACCGTTGCCGTTGGTCAGCGCCATCGCGTGCGTTTCGCCCGCGCTGACCTGCGCGAAGCCCTCGTTCTGCCCTGGCAGGACGCACTGGTTGAACTGCGAGTGGCCGAAGCCGACCACGCGGCCGACATCGGGGTTGGAGCCGCCCGGATTGTCTGTGACCGCAAGGGTGAACTGAGAGCCCGCAGCGACGGCCGAGTACTGGCGTTGCAGATCGCGCGAGTTGAAGGTGACATCGCCGAACAGCTGCAGAGCCTCGGTCTGTGGCGGGCCGGGAATCGTCTGCTCGACGGTGAATGGAATGTCGTTGACCGTGAAGCCGCCCTTGCGGGACTTCAGGCCATTGGGCAAGGGCTGCACGCGGAATGGGAGCACCTGGCCGGACACGCCGCTGGTTCGGTCGAGGAAGATCCAGTCGTTGGCGGTCTCGGCAGTCCAGTCGCAGCCGCCAACCCCCTGCACTTCGACCTCACCGCGGCCGCCAAGGCCCGAAAAGTTCATCGAGTTCGGGACGACGGCATCGATGCAACTGCCGCCGGCTGCCCTTGCCGACAGCGGAGCGATGCCGGTCAGGACGAACGCCACCAGCGCAAGGGCACAAGGTGCGAAGAGTCGATGAGCGAGCATGCGGTGCCTTGACTGAATCATGGAACGTGCGATGCCTCACTTCATTGACCTACGCCCCCGGACCAACGGTCCAGTATCTGCGCGGTGGTTGAACGATAACCGCCCAGATGGCGCCGGGTTCGTAGAAGCATGCCATCCGGAACGCGACACCATCATCGTAAGTTGTGCAGAATCCGAAGAATTACGCGATGTCCCTGGGTGCGAGGCCCGTGTGGAATGGCCCTCTGTGTAGCCGTTCCGATCCGTGCCCTCCAGCTGCGCCGAACATGGCTGCCTCGATCACGATGTCACCGTCGGTGCTTGCCTGCGGCTTGGCACCTCACAGGTCGTTTCCCGGGAATACCCGGCGAGGGGGTCCTTGGGGCGTCCCCCAACGACAACGCCCCCGGCGGATGCCGAGGGCGTGTGGTGAATGGACCATACAGGACTTGAACCTGTGACCTTCTCCGTGTCATGGAGACGCGCTAGCCAACTGCGCCAATGGTCCGTGTCCCTTGCGGGTCTTGGAGTGTAGCGCGGCCCTCGCTGCCTGCAACCGTGCACACGCTGGCTTGCCATCGATCGGATAACACTCCGCGCGCGATGCACGCAGGCCACCACGCCCCGACCCGCCCGCCGACCGAGTCCGAACGACTGGGCACGATCCTCTTCTCGCAGGGCCCCGATGCCCTGCTCGCCGAGATCGGCGGCTTCGATCCCGCTGCCGTGGCGCGCGTGCTCGATGCCCTCAACAGCGGCGCCGCCATCCGGCTCTACGACCACCTCTCGGAGGCCCAGCAGGTCGAGGTGCTCGAGGCCATGGATCCGCGCGTGGTCTTCCGGCTCGCCAACGCCCGCATCTTTCCTGAGCGCAGCGTGGGCCGGGTCATGTACTCGCCCCGCATCATTGCGCGCCCGGATGACACCGTGGGCGCCACGATCGAGAAGGTCGGCGCGATGGACGCGACGTCGAATGTCTTCGTGGTCTGGGTCGTTGAGTACGGCGGCACGCTGGTGGGCTGGGTTCGCATGCAGGATCTGGTCACGCACCCGCACGCAGCGACGATGGCCAGCGTGTTGCACGCTGCCGTGCCCCAGATCAGGGCGACGGATGCACTGCTCGACATCTACCGTCGCGCGCTCTCTGAACGCGTGCTCGAGTACGCCGTGCTTGATGATCGCTCGCGCTTCGTGGGCACGCTGCGTGCGGATGTCCTCTTCCGCGAGGCGAGCCTGGAACTTGGCGAACGCGGCGGCGAGAGCGTTGGGGTCGACCGCGACGAACGCCTGAGCACGCCCGTAAAGGAGTCGCTCCTCAAGCGCCTTCCGTGGCTGGTCCTGAACCTTGGCACGTGCTTCCTGCCCGCAGCGATCGTGGTGCTCTTCGAGGGCACGCTCAAGGAATTCGTTCTGCTGGCCTCGTTCCTCACGGTGCTCGTGGGCCAGACGATCAACGCGGGCGAACAAGCCCTGGCGGTCATGGTGCGCGCGATGACCTTCGCCGACATCAAGACGATCCGCTTGCAGTCCGTCCTGGCCAAGGAGTTCATGGTCGGACTGCTGCAAGGCTTGGTGTGCGGCCCGATCGCCGGCATCGGCATGTACGTGGCCGTGATCCTGAAGGATGAGCCCGAGCCGCTTGCGTTGGCCGCGGCCACGGCCATCGCCACGCTCGTGGCGAGCATCATCGCCGGTCTCTGCGGCACCGCGACACCCTGGATCCTGAAGAAGTTCGGATTCGACCCAGCCCTCACCAGCCACATCGCGCTGACGACCGTGACCGACATCGCAAGCATCGCGCTGCTGCTGGGCCTGGCGCAACTGCTCGTGCCGCTCTTCTGAGCGCACGGTCGGTGCGGTGAGCGTGAACACGGCGCGCTGCGATCAGGTCGTACGGTCGGGCCGGCGCCCTCAGGCCGGCGCCACCGCGAACGCATCAATCGCGCGCTCGATGCGGCGAAGCGTGCTGGCCTTGCCCACGATCGCCAGCGTGTCGAAGATCGGCGGGCTGACCGTGCCGCCGCTGACCGCAATGCGCAAGGGCTGCGCTGCCTTTCCGAGCTGGCCACCGGCATGCGCATCGGCATAAGGCTTGACGGCTGCCTCGATCCCGGCGGCGGTCCAATCGGACACGGCTGAAAGCGCTGGCAGCAGCGCGCGCAGGTGGTCGCAGCCGTTGGGCGACTCGCCCAGCATCGCCTTCTCGGTGTTCTTCGTGCGCTCCCACGTGAGCGCGTCGTCGGCGATCACGAAGAAGCGATTGCCTCGGAACATGTCATCGAGGGTCTTGCTGCGCTCCTGGCTTGCCTTGGCGAGCATGGCGATCCCCTGCTCGCCGAGCCGGTCCATGAATGCGGCGTGGTACATGCGGCCATGCGCGCTCGCCCTGCGCAGGAACTCCTCGTGCGGCATGCCGGTGATCGCATCGCAGTTGAAGCTCAGCAGCTTGACGCGGTCGAACTTGGCCGGCGTCTTGACCACGCGGCGCGGATCGAAGGCCGTCCGCAGGAACTGAAGGTCGAACTTTTCGATGTCGTTGCCAGGGCTCCAGCCGTTGAGCGCGAGGAAGTTGA
>Ga0194125_10007462_pt1 | contig 15751 bp, 11 predicted proteins | sample TA2KigC250mmetaG_FD_148626 | JGI IMG/M metagenome (GOLD analysis project Ga0194125, IMG submission 148626) | Freshwater microbial communities from Lake Tanganyika, Tanzania - TA2015034 Kigoma Deep Cast 250m | ecosystem: Environmental > Aquatic > Freshwater > Lake | place: Tanzania: Lake... | reverse complement strand
AGGAGGGGTGGTGATCAATCCGACCGAGGAAGTCTCCGAATCCTTTGTGGAGAAGAGGAAACGGGTTCGATTGCTTGAGCGGGAAGTCCTGAAATATGCCTCCCTGCCAGCGGAGACGAGGGATGGGGTCCGGATTCATTTTCAGGCTAACATTGAGATGGTGGAAGAGATCCCTTCGGCCAAGAGCCATGGCGCAGAAGGGGTCGGACTCTACCGGACTGAAATTCTCTACCTCAACCGGAAGGATCTGCCCAGTGAAGAAGAGCATTATCAAACGTATCGAAAACTGGTAGAGAACATTTCTCCCGGAGTCGCTACGATCCGCACGCTGGATATCGGAGGCGATAAGTTTCTGGATGGTTATTCAAAGAACAATGAGATGAACCCCGCGATGGGGCTGAGAGCCATTCGGTTCTGCATCAAAGAGACCGATATCTTTAAGGAGCAGTTAAAAGGGATTCTACGCGCCAGCGTTCACGGAAAGCTAAGGATCCTCTTCCCGATGATCTCCGGCATTGAAGAGATCCGGAGAGCGAAAACCCTGCTGGAAGAGGCGAAGAAAGGGCTGACTCGTGCCAAGATTCCTTTTGACCGGTCCATCAAGATCGGGGCAATGATCGAAATCCCCTCTGCTTCGATGACAGCAGATATTTTAGCTCGCGAAGTCGATTTCTTCAGTATTGGGACGAACGATCTTATCCAGTATGCCCTAGCTGTTGACCGGATCAATGAACATGTCTCCTATCTTTATGAACCTCTTCACCCCGCCATTTTGAGAATTGTCCGGAGCGTGGTCCATTCTGCACAAAATGCCGGCATTCCAGTGGCCATTTGCGGGGAGATGGCTTCAGAGCCTGCTTATGTGTTAGTCTTGTTAGGTTTGGGCCTGCAGGAGTTCAGCATGAACCCGATCGCCATTCCAAAGGTGAAGAAGGTCCTTCGCCTGGCGAGGGCAGAAGAGACGAGGCTCATGGCAGAGAAACTATTCCAATTCTCCACGGCCGTGGAGATCAAGCGATATGTCCGGAAATGGATGGCTGAGATGTTTCCGGAGGATTTTGGTAAATCGATTGCAGAGGAATTAAAAGCATAAAATCATAAGGAGGAAAGCGTTATGTCCATGACCGATTTTTTATTTACATCTGAATCCGTCACCGAGGGACACCCGGATAAAGTGGCGGACCAAATTTCCGATTCCATTCTGGACGCCATCATCGCACAGGATCCCAATGCACGGGTAGCCTGTGAGACCATGGTGACCACGGGAATGGCAATCATTGCAGGCGAGATTTCAACTTCCTGTTATGTCCATATGCCGAAGATCGTCCGAGAGACGATCAAAGAGATCGGCTATAATGATTCGGCCATGGGGTTTGACTGGGAGACCTGCGCTGTCCTTACGTCGATCGATGAGCAATCGCCCGATATCTCCCGAGGGGTTAAAGAGAAGAAGGGTCATGAACAGGGGGCAGGAGATCAGGGATTGATGTTCGGTTATGCCTGTGATGAGACTCCGGAATTGATGCCCATGCCCATCGTCTATGCCCATCGGCTGACCCGTCGTCTGGCTGAAGTGCGAAAGAAAAACATCCTTGATTTTTTAAGGCCGGATGGAAAATCCCAGGTGACACTTCAATATATCAATGGGAAACCTGTTCGTGTTGATTCTGTTGTCATCGCAGCACAACATTCAGACAAAGTGGCTTATGAAACGCTGAAGGAGGGGATTATCGAAGAAGTGATCCTAAAAATTATTCCTGAAAAACTTCGCGATAAAAATACAAAGTATTATATCAATACCACCGGCCGGTTCGTCCATGGAGGCCCCAAGGCGGACTGCGGCTTAACCGGTAGAAAGATCATCGTCGATACCTATGGGGGCGTTGGAAGCCATGGAGGGGGCTGTTTTTCGGGGAAAGATCCGTCCAAGATGGATCGAAGCGCTTCCTATATGGCGAGACATATTGCAAAGAATATCGTTGCGGCAGGCCTCGCCACAAAATGTGAAGTCCAGATTGCCTATTCGATCGGGAAGGCTGAACCTGTTTCTCTCATGATTGATACCTCAGGGACTTCAAAAATTCCTCCGGATCAGATTGCCAAGCTTATCCGAGAGTATTTTGATTTAAAGCCAAGAGCTATCATCGATTATCTTGACCTCCGTAAACCTGTTTATAAGCGGACTGCCTGTTATGGACATTTTGGTCGAAATGAACCCGGATTTACCTGGGAGAAGGCCAACATGGCAGCAGAGCTGAAGAAGGCGGCAAAACTCTAAAAAAGTTCGGAGTAAGGAGTTCAGAGTTCGGAGAAAGAGATTAAAGGCTACATACTCAAAACTACGAACTCCGAACGAAATAGAATCCACCGATAAAGTAGCGTCTGCGTGCTTTTTCGTCATACCGGCGAAAGCCGGTATCCAGAAAACCTGCCTGGATTCTTCCGCATCAAGTGCGGGCAGGCTAAATCAAGCACGGAATGACGGCAAAGAAGAGAAGGTGATACCCCGCTGCTTGCGGCGGGGTAGTTCATTTGCGGAATGTGGAATCTTTTTGAATTAATTCCGAAATCCGAAATCCGCATTCCGAAATCGGGAGAGATCATGGATTATGACATCAAAGATATTTCATTAACAGAGAAGGGCCGTCTTCGGATGGAGTGGGCGGAGATGGCCATGCCTGTTTTAAGGCTGATCAGGGATCGTTTCAAGAAGGAGAAGCCCCTTAAGGGAACCAGGCTTTCTGCCTGCCTCCATGTGACCACGGAGACTGCGGTTCTGATGAGAACCCTGGTGGCAGGTGGTGCAGAGGTGGCCCTCTGTGCCTCCAATCCCTTAAGCACGCAAGATGATGTGGCCGCCTATTTAGTGAAGGAGTTAAAAATTCCTGTCTTTGCCATCAAAGGTGAAGACAGTGAAACCTATTATGCGCACATCCGGGAGGCATTAGCCTTTCTCCCGAATATCACGATGGATGATGGAGCAGATCTTGTCTCCTCTTTTCATTTCATCGCGCTTGAAAAATGGGGGGAACTCATTCCCTCTTTGCGAAATTGGGCAAAAGGGCTTTCGGCAACCAAGAGGAAAGAGATGCTCAAAGGATTGATCGGGGGAACTGAGGAGACGACGACCGGTGTGATCCGGCTCCGCAGTATGGAGCAAAACAAGGTGTTGAGATTTCCCGTGATTGCCGTCAATGATGCCGAGACAAAACACTTCTTTGATAATCGGTATGGAACCGGACAGTCAACGATTGACGGCATTCTCCGGGCTACAAACCGACTGATGGCCGGGTCAAACTTTGTCATTTCGGGTTATGGATGGTGCGGAAAAGGGTTGGCCATGCGGGCCAAGGGAATGGGAGCCAATGTGATTGTGACCGAAGTCAGCCCCCTGAGAGCCCTGGAGGCTGTGATGGATGGCTATCGCGTCTTGACCATGAGCGAAGCTGCTGAAACAGGGAATATCTTCTGCACTGTATCCGGAAATGTGGGCGTGATCCGGAAGGAACATTTCTTAAAGATGAAGGACGGAGCTATTGTCGCCAATTCCGGTCACTTCAATGTGGAACTTGACCTGGAAGGATTGGAGAAGGTTACTGCCTCCCGAAAGATGGTGCGTGACTTCGTGGAAGAGTTTCAACTTAAAAATGGCCGCAGGCTTTATGTACTAGGGGAAGGAAGGCTGATCAACCTTGCCTCCGCAGAAGGCCACCCCTCCAGCGTCATGGATATGAGCTTTGCCAACCAGGCTCTCTCAGCCGAGTATCTGGTCCGGAATCACCGGAGTTTAGAACGAAAAGTCTATCCGGTTCCAGAAGCCATCGATCAAGAAATTGCACGGATCAAACTCCGTTCCATGGGTATTGAGATCGATCAACTCACGAAGGAACAGGAACGCTATTTAACCTCTTGGGAACAGGGGACATGAAGCATCTTACCAAAAGATGGAGATGGTTTTTTCTCATTTTTATCCTTTTAGTAGGAAGCTTTGCCCTCTACCGGGTGTGGGCACTGACTCAGAAAAAAGCTGTCCCCCAGAGGACAAAGCGTGGTGACATTCCCGTCCAAGTTTCTCCCGTTGTCATCAAACCCCTTGTCTATTCCATCTCGATGAATGGAGATATCGCCCCCTTGATGCAGGTCGATCTCTTTCCAAAGGTTTCCGGCTATCTTGAACGCATCTATGTCAATCTTGGAGACTCGGTCAAACAGGGGCAGACCATTGCTCAGCTTGACCGCACCGATTACCTCCAGAAGGTGAGAGAGATGGAGGCCCGGGTTGCCCAGGCCAAAGCTCAATTCACGGAGCTCGAAGCAGGGGCAAGGGCTGAGGAACTGCGTCAGGCTGAGGAGGCTGTCAGAAGTGCCCGGTCCCGGTTTGAGAATGCGAAACTTCATAAGGAACGGATGGAAGCGCTCTATCAGAGACAGGTCATCTCGAAAAAAGAGTGGGATGTCTCGGAGATGGAATTTACGGTTGCCGAAGCCCAGTTTGCGTCAAGCATGGAGAATTTGAAATTACTCAAGCAGGGAGCCAGACAGGAAGTGAAGGAGGCGAGCCAGGCGAAACTGAAGGAGGCAGAGGCCATCCTTTCTCAGGAACGGATTCGCCTTCAGCATACGCAGATCGCCGCTCCTTTTTCGGGCGAGATCAGTAAGAAGTATGTGGATGGTGGAGCACTGGTCTCTTCTTCCACGCCCATTGTGAACCTCGTCCACACGGAAACACTGAAGGTAACCGCCCATGTGCTGGAAAAAGATATTCCCCTTCTCAAGATAGGAATAAAAGCAAAGGTCCGGACCGAATCTTCTCCAGGAAAAGTGTTTGAGGGGAAAATTGCGCGGATCAGCAGTACCCTCGATCCTGCGACCCGAACCCTTCAGGCGGAGATAGAAATTCCCAATTCCGAACGACTGCTCAAGCCGAGCATGTTCGCTCGGATCGAGGTGGTCCTTGGGGAAAAACCCCGCGCCCTGCTCATCCCAAGATATGCAATCGTTTTGACGGACGGATCGAAAGCCATCTTCATCGTGAAGGGAAATCAGGCCATCCGGAGACCAGTCGTCACCGGATATGAACAGGAGCAGTATGTCGAGATTCTTGAAGGCGCCTCCGAGGGAGATCAGGTGATCGTGAAAGGGCAGGAGTTGATCAAGGATCGCTCCACGGTCCGGGTGATCGAGGGGAGTTAACATTCGATGGACATGATCCGAGGTTCCCTCAAGAATCCTGTGGCCCGATTGATGGTGGCCATTGGGATCATCTTGCTCGGAGCTATTGCCTTCTCTAACCTCGCCATTGATCTCTTTCCAGAAATTTCCTATCCCGTTGTCTCTGTGGTGACCGACTATCCAGGGGCAAGCCCTGAGGATGTGGAGACCACCATCACCCGGCCCATCGAAAAAAGGGTCAGCCGCATCCAGAATGTCCGCCATGTCTCCTCCCGTTCAAGAGAGGGGTTTTCGGTTGTCACCATTGAATTTTACTGGGGAACAGACCTCGATATTGCCTCCACGGATATCCAACGATACATCAATGAAATTTTAGACATCTTTCCGGAAGAGGCCAAACAGCCCATCATCATCAAGTTCGATCCCTCTCAGATTTCAGTCATCACCCTTGCTGTCACTGGTCCTTTGGAGAATTACCAGTTGCGGGAATTGGGAGAAGATTTTATTGCCCCAAGGCTGGAGAATTTAAAGGGAGTTGCGTCAGCCAATGTCTTCGGAGGACAGGTCAGGGAGATCCAGGTTGATCTAGATCGGTCAAAACTTGAGCGGTTGAACCTTCCTCTGGACAGTGTCGCCCAGGCAGTCAGGGCAAGCCACCTGGACAAGCCTGGAGGAAGCCTTAACATAGGCAAAAGGGAGTATAGCGTCCGAACCCTTGGCCGTTCTCCGGAGGTGAAAGATCTGGAGGAGATCGTTGTCTCGCAACAGAATGGAAATCCGATCAGGGTGAGGGACATCGGAAAAGTGAAAGAGGGGTATGAAGACGTAAGGACAGAGGTCCATGTCAATGGCCTAAAAGGGGTCATCATCGGAGTCCAGAAACAGATCGGTGGCAATACGGTCTCTGTTGTGGATCAGGTTCTGAAGGTCCTTCCTCAGATCAAGAAGGAACTTCCCAAGGGAGTCTCCATCGAGGTGGTATCAGACCAGTCCATCTTCATCCGGAAATCGATCCAGAATCTCCAGAAAGAGGCGATCATGGGAGCCCTTCTGGCTGTGGTCATCATCCTCCTCTTCCTCAGAAATGTGACCAGCACCGTGATCATCGCCCATTCCATTCCCATTTCAATTATTGCCACCTTTGTTCTCCTTCATTTTGGAAAATTCACCCTCAATATCATGACCCTGGGAGGGCTGGCCTTAGGCGTAGGTCGATTGGTGGATGATGCCATTGTTGTCCTGGAGAACATCAATCGTCATCTGGACCGGGGCGAATCACCAGAAGAAGCTTCCTATAAAGGAGCGTCCGAGGTGAGCAAGCCGGTGATTGCCGCGACCATCACCAGCATCATCGTTTTTCTTCCTCTCACGTTTGTCAAAGGGATTGCGGCGCTGTTGTTCGTTCAGATGGCTTATACGGTTGCCTTCTCGCTTCTCGCCTCGCTGTTCGATTCATTGACCCTTGTCCCCCTTCTCACTGCCAAATTTCTTCGGCCGAAGAAGGAGGTGGAGAAATCCTCATGGGGTCAGAGGATGCTTCTCAAAACCCAGCCCTTCTTTTCATGGTTGGATCAACACTATCAGAATACCCTTCAGTTTGCATTGTTCCATCGCAAACTGGTTGTCTCGGGCGTGGTGGCTGTTTTTGCAGGCACACTCTTTATGATTCCGATCATCGGGACGGAATTTTTTCCCGCTTCGGATGAAGGTCAGATCCGGATGTCCATGAGACTGGCGGTAGGATCTTCTCTCGAAGAGACAAAGAAGGTAGTCGGAGAAGTAGAGGAGATCGTCTTCTCAGAGGTGTCTGAATTAAAATCTCTATGGGCGAGGGCAGGTTCGGGCAGAGGCAGGTCTGTGATCTTCAGTGGAAGGTTCGCCGGTCCCCATACTGGAAACGCCTCGCTCATGCTGGTCGATCAATCGGAGCGGGATAGATCCGCGGAGATGATCGCCCGCAAGCTCAGGGAGAAGGCCAGGAACATTCCTGGCACCATCATCGTTGTCTCTCCAGGAGGGATCGTCTCAAGGGTGATGAGCTTTGGCACGGATGAAGCGATCAGCGTGGAGATCCTCGGGTTTGATCTTGCCACGGGCAGTCGTCTGGCCAGAGAAGTTGACGGGATCCTCAGAGAGGTCCGGGGGGTCACAGACATTCAGATCGGTCGAGAAGAGGGGTTGCCTGAATATCAGATCAAGTTTCAGCAGGACCGGTTAGCCAAGATGGGGCTCACCACCTCGCGAGTCGCTGAAAACGTGAGAGGCGCCATCGAAGGCATTGAAGCCTCCATCTATGTTGATCCTATCACAGGCCGGGAGCGTCAGGTGAGAGTTCGGCTCCGTGAGGAAGACAGAAGTCATCCACAGGATCTGAACCGTATTCCCCTTCCCGTTTCAGGGGGAAAGGTTGTGTCTCTGGAGAATGTGGCTGAAGTGGTGAGAACGACCACCCCTGCGCAGCTGGAGAGAAAGTATCAGCAGAGGGTTGTCTATGTGACCGCCAATACCAGCGGCAGAGATCTCGGGTCGATCGCCTCCGAAATTGAAGATAAGATTTCCAAGATGAAGATCCCAGAGGGTTTCTCCGTTCAGCTTAAAGGAACCAGGGAGGAGCAGAAGGAGGCTTTTCAAACCCTTCTCTTTGCCCTGGGGCTCGCCATCGTTCTGGTCTATATGGTTCTGGCCTCACAATTTGCCTCTCTGCTTCATCCCTTTCTGATCATGTTTTCAGTCCCTCTGGGGATTATCGGTGTGATCTGGGCGCTCTTCCTTACGGGACATACATTGAGCGTGATCTCATTTATCGGAATTATCATGATGGTCGGGATTGTGGTGAGCAATGCGATCATCCTGATCGATTACATCAATCGGCTCCGGGAGGAGGGGATGGAATTAAGGGAGGCCGTCATCCGGGGAGGAAGGGTGAGGCTCAGGCCGATCCTGATGACCTCTCTCACAACCGTCTTCGGCCTGGGTCCAATGGCCCTTGGATTCGGAGAAGGGGCTGAGACCAATGCCTCTCTGGCCATCTCCGTCATTGGAGGTCTCACGGTCTCCATGTTCCTCACGCTGGTCTTCATCCCCACAGTCTATTTTATTGTAGAGGAAAAGAGAAGCCGAAAAAAGCAGTTCGGAGTTATTAGTTCGCCTGCCTGCACGAAGCGTTTCGGCGAAGGCAGGTAGTTCGGAGATAAAAACTCCGAACTCCAAACTCCGAACTCCGAACTTCCATATGATTCCACGTAGAAAGACACGTCAGATCCACATTGGCTCCGTGAAGATTGGGGGAGATGCGCCTATCCCTGTCCAGTCGATGACTAATACCGATACACGCAATGTCCGAAAGACGGTGGCTCAGATACGGCGCCTTGAGGCGGCAGGATGTGAGATCATCCGGGTAGCAGTTCTTGATGAAGAAGCAGCTGAATCGATCAAGGAGATCAAAAAGAGAATTCATATTCCCCTGATTGCGGATATCCATTTCAACTTCCGGCTGGCGTTGAAGTCAATGGAATATGGAGCGGATGGACTCCGTATCAACCCTGGAAATATTGGTGGAAGAGAACGCCTGAAGGCGATCGTCAAAGAGGCAAAACGCCGCTTCGTTCCTATCCGTATCGGAGTAAATGCTGGTTCCCTTGAGAAAGACCTTCTGAAACGTTTCAATGGACCGACCTCAGAGGCCATGGTATTGAGCGGACTTAGAGCCATTGAATATATGGAGGACCTCGATTTTCATCTCATCAAAGTCTCTTTAAAAGCATCTGATGTCCTGAGGACCGTGGAAGCCTATCGGCTCTTTTCAAAAAAATCGGACTATCCGCTCCATCTCGGTATTACAGAGGCAGGAAGAGGATCTGGGGCTATGGTTAAATCGGCCCTCGGCATCGGACTTCTTCTTAGCGAGGGAATCGGAGATACGATACGGGTCTCTTTGACTGGGGATCCGATTGAGGAAGTCCGGGTAGGCTATGAGATATTGAGGGCTTTAAAGATTCGGAAGAGAGGGGTTGAAATTATTTCCTGTCCGACCTGTGGTCGGTGTGAAATTGATCTCAGCCACGTTGTCGGGAAGGTAGAGAAAGGGATTCGAAAAATCACTACACCCATGACCATCGCGATCATGGGATGCGTGGTCAATGGCCCAGGCGAGGCTAAGGAAGCGGATATCGGCATTGCTGGAGGAAAAGGGGTTGGACTCCTCTTCAAAAAAGGGAAAATTATCAGAAAGGTCAAGGAGCCAGAGTTTGTATCTGTCCTACTGAAAGAAATCCGTGAAATCGCAAGGAATGCATAAATTCGAAGCTCGAAATTCGAATTTCGAAACAAGCACGAATATTCAAAATCAAAATGACCCAAACAGATAGAAATCGTTTCGGATTTGAAAAATTTGAATTTAGGATTTGTTTCGGATTTCGATATTCGAATTTCGGATTTTTCTCCAGACGTAACAGATCCTATGGAAAACCGTGAAGTGGGTGAGGATGGCGAGAATCCAGAGGATCGGTTCCATCCAGTTCAATAGGGTTCCCAGGGCAAGGAGGATGATCCTCTCCGCTCGCTCCATCAATCCAATATGGCAGGAGATCTGGAGGGATTCTGCCTTTGCCCGGACATAGGGGATCAAGGCGGTTCCAATGGCGACCACTGAAGCGAGAATGACCAAGGAGGGATTTTCCTTTTTAAGATAAAAGATGGCAATAGCCATCAGTAGGATCAAATCCGAATATCTGTCCATCACCGAGTCGAAGAATGTTCCGAAGACTGTCACCTTCCCTAATTTCCTAGCAATCACTCCATCTAGAAGATCGAAAAGCCCCGAACCGATAATCGCGAAGCCTGCAGAGATCCAACACCCTTTCAGGATCAGCCATGAAGCGACAAGGGTCGAGAAAAATCCAAGCATGGTAAAGAGATTGGGATTACCCCATTCCCCGAAGATCTTTTTAAATGGGGGGTAGAGAAAGGAATCGAGCTGGTGTCCAAGTTTGTCGCTGAGCATAATTTGGAAATGAGATTAACATTTTCTATAGAAAAGTCAATTAGAGTGTGTTATATTTCAAACCCTACATTTCCAAAAAACAAATTCAACCGGAGGTAATATCTATGTCATCCCGTGTCATTCCTCAGACCGAATTTAAATCCCTGACCCTGAAGGGAAGGGGAAAAGTAAGAGATATCTATGACCTTGGAGAAAGGCTTCTGATCGTTGCCACCGACCGAATCTCTGCTTTTGATGTGGTCATGCCCAATCCCATTCCGGATAAAGGGAGGGTATTGACTCAGCTTTCCAGATTCTGGTTCGATCTGACACGGGAGATTGTTTCTAATCATATCATCTCTTTCAAAGTAGAAGATTATCCGTCAGAATGTCGGGCTTATCAGGAGGATCTCCGGGACCGATCCATGCTAGTGGTCAAGACAGAAGTCCTGCCCATAGAGTGCATTGTGAGGGGATACCTTTCAGGGTCGGGATGGGAGGATTATAAAAAAACAGGAACTGTTTGCGCTATCCCGCTTCCCAAGGGATTAGTGGAATCTTCAAAACTAGAGGAGCCTATCTTTACTCCATCCACCAAGGCAGAGCAGGGGCTTCACGACGAAAATATCACCTTTGAAAGGATGGAAAAGATCGTTGGGAAGGATCTGGCGAAGCAACTCAAATCTGCCTCGATCAATGTTTATAAGAAGGCAAGGGATTATGCTGAGCAACGAGACATTTTGATTGCAGATACGAAGATGGAGTTTGGCGTCAAAGATGGGAAACTGATCTTAATTGATGAACTTCTCACGCCCGACTCCTCCCGGTTTTGGCCAAAAGATGGATATAAACCAGGGGATTCCCAGAAGAGCTTTGATAAACAGTTTCTAAGAGATTATCTCCTTTCGATTAAGTGGAATAAGACGCCCCCGGCTCCCCAATTGCCCGAAGAGATCATTCAGAAGACAAGAGAGAAATATCTGGAAGCCTACGAGAGATTAGTGGGAAGGCCGCTTTAAGTTAGTCAAATCGTCATTAGTCGTATCGTCGATTAGTCAAATGACTAAATGACTATATGACTAAAAGACTGACGACGTCAGGGGTTAGATACATATCGTTTGATGAACTGTTGGATGGTTTCGAAGTAGGCTTTCCCTCCCACCTCGTAAGTGTCGTTATGATGGGCTCCTCTCAGGGTAAAAAATTCTTTTGGTTCATTCGCCTTCTCAAAAAGTTTTCGGCCTAATTCATACGAAACCAACTCATCCTGGTCTCCATGAAGCATGAGGAGAGGAGCTTTCAACTCTGGTATCTTTGAGAGGGAATTAAATTTTCCTTTAAGAAAGGTTCCTATTCCGGGGACAAAACGGCCCATGACCTCGCCGATATTGGTAAAGGTCGATTCGAGAACAACTGCTCCTGCCTGATTTTTCACGCCCAGGTCAATTGCCACCGCACCTCCGAGTGATTCACCGAAGAGGACAATCTTCTTTGGGTCGATCCCTCGTTTTTGAGTAAGAAAATCCCAGGCGGTTAAGGCATCGAGGTAGCAGGAGGCTTCCGAAGGTTGCCCCTGGCTTAATCCGTAGCCATGATAATCAATCATGAGGGCTGAGATCTCAGGATAACAGAGGAGGCGAATCTTTTCGATCCGATGAGAGATGTTTCCACCGTTTCCGTGAAAGAGGAGGATAACCGTTTCTCCGCATCCTGGGATGAACCAACCATGAATGGTTATCCCATCCGAGCAGGGAAGATAGATATCCTCATATTCCATCCCTACATCCTTAGGAAAAGCCCAGAACTCCTTTTCCGGAAAGAAGATGAAAGAACGTTCAATGGATAGAAAATCTACCATAAATTTTCCTTAAAGTTTAATGGTGGCCCTGTTAAAAATCAAATCTTTTTCTTATGGAAAGAGCTCTAAGTTGACAGGGGGGAAAAAGAAGGGATATGATTTAAATGGAGAGTGACTATGGATGAAATCATCTATTACGAAATACCGGTTCTGAACCGGCCCTATCTGATTGCGGGATTTGAGGGATGGCCGAATGCGGCGGAGGTCTCTTCCCTTTCCATCCAGCACCTGGTGGAAATCCTGAAAGCAAAGAAGTTTGCCTCCATTCCGATGGAGAATTATTATCAAATGTCATCCAACCGTCCGACAGCGATCATCAAAGATGGAAGGTTGATTGAATTGATTCATCCGGGCAACCATTTTTACTATTCAAAAGATGCAATTGGAAAAGACCTTATCCTTTTTTCGGGAATCGAGCCCCACCTGCGGTGGAACGTGTTTGCTGATTTCTTTCTTGACTTTGCAAAGCGGTTTGCTGTCCCAAGGATCTTCACTCTTGGGGGAACCTATGACTACATCCCCCATACGCACCCCACGGTGGTCAGTGCCCTCTTCAACCAGGAAAGTTTAAGAGAGGAGGTGGTGGAGGCCGGACTCAATTTGACCGAATACACTGGCCCCATCAGCATCCATACCTTTCTGCAAGAGGTTGCAAGAAAGCGGAAATTAGAGGCGATCAGTCTTTGGGGCCATGCCCCCCAGTATCTGCAGGCAAGAAACATCAAGGTCGTCTATGGCGTTCTGAAGAAGTTGAACGAGTTGATGAAGACAGAGATAGACCTCTCAAGACTTGAAAACGCCAGTGACTATTTTGACCATCAAGTAAACGATCTTGTCAGCCAGGATCCCAAACTCCAGGAGATCATCAATAAGTTGGAGGAGGCCTATCAGAAGTCCGGAAGGCCTTTTCCTTTCGGAAAGAAGGAAGAGCCAAAAGAGGACAAAGTCGTCTACATTCAAGCCTTTCTTAAACGACAGGAGGATGAGGAGAAGAAAGAGAACTAACCGAATACACCCACTCTTTTTTATTCCTGCCTTAAACCAATCTTCTAAACACAGCATAGGAATATTTGAGGTAGAGAGAGAATGAAAAAAATTAGACTTGGCCGGACAAACCTTTATGTTAACCGATTAGGATGGGGAGGGATTCCCATTCAACGGGTGAATGAGCAAGCGGCCATTTCAGTGGTCAAAGCGGTGATTGACATGGGAGTGGAACTCTTGGACACCGCTCGTGGGTATACGGACAGTGAATATAAATTGGGCTTAGCCCTTCAGACCATTGATCAATCTGTGATCCTTTCGTCGAAATCCCAACTTCGAACCGAAAAGATAGAGGACGATGTCCGAAAAAGCCTCAATCAGATGAAAGTCAGTCGAATTCATATCTATCATCTCCATGCGGTCAATCGGTTCGAGGACTATGATCAGGTGATGGGACCTGGCGGTGCCTATGAGGGACTTCAACGGATGAGAGACAGAGGGTTGATCGGTCATATTGGGATTTCCAGCCATAGCCTAAAGGTCCTCGAGAGGGCCATCGAGGAGAACCATTTCGATGTGATCATGGCTTGCTACAGTTTTCTTGAACCCGAAGCCGATCAGAAAGTCTTTCCCTTAGCCAGAGCCAAAGAGATTGGAATCATTGCCATGAAGCCTTTTTCCGGTGGGGTGATTGAAGAACCAGGGCCGGCCTTAAGGTTTGTCCTCAGTCAGCCTGATGTCCTTCCCATCCCTGGGTCAGAGACCCTTGAGAAGGCAAGAATGAACTGGGAAGTCTTTTCTCAAAATCGTGGTCTCACTTCGGCAGATCGCCAATATATCGACGCCCTGAGAAGGGAGATGGATCATCAGTTCTGCCGGAGGTGTGATTACTGTCAACCTTGTCCTGAGAAGATTAGCATTCAACATCTCATGGGGTTGAGGTCTATCGTTAAGCGGTTTGGATCAAACACTCAGGAACTCGACTGGTTTCAAACGTTGATTGAAAAGGGGCGAAACTGCACCGAATGTGGGGAGTGCTCAACTCGTTGTCCTTATCAATTAGCAATCCCTGAGCTGATCAAGAAGAATTTAGCCTGGTATGATGATTTGATGAGCAAATAGATACAAAACCCACGAAACCGTTCACCCTTCGAGAACCTCAGGGCGAACGGCTAATTGATTGATCCTTAAGATTTCGTAATCCGTTCGTGGTGAGGCTCTCGAACCATGAACGGGATTTCAACACAGTCTCTGGGTGGGAGAGGATAGGGTGAGGGGGAAAACATCATAAGGGCTGATCTAACAACCCCACCAGTTCTTTAAGCTCCCTTAATATCCGTTTCGGTTTCTTCTGCGATAGTTCCTGCCGGGTGTGAAACCCTGTTGGAAGGGCATAGACATCTACTCCTGCCTCTTTTCCCGTATCAATATCAGTGAGGGTATCTCCTACAAAGACCACTTCTTCCGGAGAGAGTTTCATCTCTCCAAGGGCGGCGTGAATCATATCAGGGAAAGGTTTGTTTCGGGGAACGTCTCCTGCGCCGATCACCGATTTAAAATAAGATGACACACCCAGGTGGTTGAGTGCCATTCTTGAGAAACGGCCGAATTTATTGGAAGCCACCCCAAGGATCACCCCACGCTTATAAAACATGTCAAGGGCCTCTTTTGCGCCATCAAGAAAGTGGGTATGGGAAAGATAGACCTCCTCATATTTCTTCCGCATGATTGGAATATTTTTCTGAGTCTCCTCCGGAGAAAAAAACTGATGGAGCGTTGATTCGAGATCTGCTTGAAGATAATGTTTCAGGTCTTCATATGGGAAGATCTCCCTTCCGGAGCGTTCGAATACCTCCTTCAATCCAAGGTAGATCGCACTGTAGGCTTCAATGAGAGTTCCATCGAGGTCGAAAATGATTCCCCGAATCCGCTTTTTGATATCCCCGCGAATATCGCCGAAATCCTTGAAATAATGGCAGGTGATGTCCTGATCGATGCTGTATGGATAAAGGGAATCTTTGGCAAAGGCGAGGTCTGCCTCACGGGCCGCACACCTATCGGATAGGCCATTTCCAACAAAGAAAATTTTGTCATATTGACTGCGATGATTCAGGAGGATCTGTTTCTTACAGGTGCCGCAGAGTCCACACTCCTCGCTGAAGTGGGGAAAGGAGATATCTATTCTCCCATCGGTCAGAGCGTGTGTCACATTGGCATAGAATGGGATTTCAGAAAGGCCATGGATTTCGAGGATGGTCCGGATATAGAAGTCGAGACCATCACTCACAATCTTTATTGCGATGTCATTCTCACGACAAAACCGATAAAAAGACTTGAAATAGGGGTCGATGTCCGAATGCTTTCGGATGAAACTGAGGACATTTTCCGGATTCCCTTTGAGAATCTTTGCGATACGGGAGTAAGCTTCCTTCGATCCGATCTTGCCCTCGCAGAAATCCCGGTCAATCGCCTCCCAATCTCCAGAACTGAACCGGTTGAGCAGGACATACCCCATGTCTTTGATACTGACCGTTCCATCGAAGTCGCACAGAATCAATTTTTTCATAAAAATTCAGGGTTCAAGGGTTCGAGGGGCAAAGGATTCAAGTGGATATTTCAAAAAAATATTGGGTCTTCGTGGAAGTGAGTGGGTAAAATTATATCTCCTTGAGCATGCAAGTTAGAATCTTGAGCCTGAGATATTCCTCATCCCGGAGACCGTAAGCCCTTCTCTGAAGGACGCGGATCTTATTATT
>Ga0194125_10007456_pt1 | contig 15759 bp, 7 predicted proteins | sample TA2KigC250mmetaG_FD_148626 | JGI IMG/M metagenome (GOLD analysis project Ga0194125, IMG submission 148626) | Freshwater microbial communities from Lake Tanganyika, Tanzania - TA2015034 Kigoma Deep Cast 250m | ecosystem: Environmental > Aquatic > Freshwater > Lake | place: Tanzania: Lake... | reverse complement strand
TATTAAATGTAGCACCGTTACATAATAAATAGTGAGAACTAGAATTTTTTCCACTAGGCATTTATATAATTGAACCGATTGGTAACTATAATTATTAATACATTTTTGTACTAACATCTTAATTATTAACTGGATTCGATACATTTATTATATTATTATTATTAGCATTTATAGAACCATTAGCTAAAGTTATATTATTCAAAGTTGTAGTATTAGGATAATAACCAGATAAATTTTATTATAATTATAAAAGATTTACAGCATCGGCATTATCTAGCGCAGCTGCTATATTTTTTATCTAATTACCATTCATATTTAAACGAACATTTGCTAATAATTCAGTTTAATTAGCTTATAAATTTGATGTAGTAGTAATAGAATTTTAAATTCTTTATGGATATCCTAAACCAGAAATAGCACTATCAACATAAAATTTATTTACTGCATCATTATTTAAACTAGGAGCAGATAAATTAATTATTTTATTATTATTTAAATCAACTTATCCAGACGCTTTCTATATGTTATTTAATGTAACAGTATTAGAATATTTTGTATTCAATCCATTATTTAATGTTTATAGATTGACTGCGTCTAAATCATTATTTGGTGATAATAAATTAACTATTTTCATATTATTTAAATTTACATTACCATCAGGAGCATTTATATTATTTAATTTTATTGTTGAGTCTAATTTATTAGAAACTTACTAATCAACATATATTTTATTAGTAGCATCTGAATCATCTGTACATAATCCTAAATTTATTATTTTTGAGGAATTCATATTTAATTTAGTAGTACCATTAGTTATTTCATATTGATTTGCAACTAATCGACTTAATTAATCAGTATTATTACGAATTTGTGTAGCTTATCCAGAAACAGCAATATTATTAACATAATTTTTAGTTGCAGCATCTTATAAATTTACAGGTTCAGCTAAATTTTAAATTCGTTAATTATTCATATCTAATTTAGTATAACCAACTTGTAATTTGTCATTTTGGGGAGCAATATACGAAGATTGATTACTACCTGATATTAATAAGTTTGAAATATTTTACGGGCCTTAATCTATCATATTTATATATAATAAAAAAAATATAAATCTATATTCATATTTAATATTATATAATATTATTATTTTTTGCATCTATTATTTTGAAATATCTATATTTTTATGGTAAATCTAACATTACTAATAATGCTTAAAATCGTTCAGCAGTTGCATCTTAGTATAATTATGTAAATTTTTATTTGTTGTCACCTGATAACTCTTCTACTATTTTTTTTCTATCATTATGATTTGGTAAATTAAATAATATTAACATATTAAATTAAACTCGACATGTAACAGATGCTCCTCTTTTAAATTCTTATACACACATAATTAAATTTATTTTTGCATGTCTAATCTTAACCATTAATTATTCAAATTATGAACCTTATTTTGTATCTAAATATTTGCCTCCTTATATATCATCCAATATTACCAATAATTCTCGTGCTTTATTTGTTTTTTATTCTTTATCTCCTTATATTAATTCAATTTATTAATCATACAAATTCTATAATGCAACAATTATATTACTTGTAAAGAATTATGCTTCTTCATCAAATTTGTAATCTTTATTACATTTCATATTCTTTATGTATTCACGTAAATCTAATTATGATTAATCTACTAATTATGTAGGACTCATCAAATAAATTTAATCACCTAAAAATCGTTTATTTAATCCATAATTATCATTTTATATTAAACTATTTACTAAATATGATTTACCTGAATTACTTTTCGCGCAAATATAACATAAAATTAACTCTTTGAATAAATCAGATTACTTATTAACTCCATATTAATTATTATTCATATCCATTTATTAGTAAAAAAAAAATATATTTATTATTGATATTTTCGAGTAGAAATTCTTGTAACCAGAATTTAATAATTCATTCTTTACGACCATTAATTAAATTATGACTTGTTATAAAGAACATATTTACCATTATTTCGTTCCATTTTGTAAATTATCCTTAAATTAATTGAGTACCAGCCGCATTTACTTAATTTAATTATCCACTTTTTAAAACTTAATCTGATGAATATAAATAATCAGGTGCTAATTCTATATGAACATTTACATGTGATTATGCTCCTGCTGCTTACTAATCAGGATATCCACGAGAGTTAATATCAACCAAAATAAAATACTTAGAACTGAAAAAGTCAGACATATCATGAGAATAATTTCTCATAAGAATACTTTATAATTCATTAATTGCCATTTTATATTATCTAGCTGCTTGTACTCCTCCTAATAATTGATTTGGTTAATATCTAATTCCTCCGATTTCAATATATAAATTTTAAACTGCTACAAAATGTGATTCTTAATATTAACACATAAAACCATTATTCCACGTACTAGGACATTATGCATGATATTTTAAATCTGTTTTTTCAATACATTCTCTATTATAACCATCTAATAAATTAGATTCGAAGAATATAAGAGCATAATTAATTTATGTACTTGCAACCGATACTTTTAAATCAGTAATAGATGATTGAAGAGGTTAATAAGATTATTAAGCGGCAAGATAATGAATAGGTTGCATTTATAATTATTTAACTAATTCAATTTTTGAAGGTTATATTTATAATCTTCTATAACTAATTACACAGTTCTTTAATTTATAATCATGTAATTATGATAAATTTGTCTCAACTAAATTTAACATTGGATTAAATCCATTACGTAAACAATATTGAGGAGAATTTAACCTAATAGTAAAATATAGTTTATTTCCAACCAAAGAGATTAAACCCATTGATTATAGTTATAAAAATATATCTTTGAATTTTACATTAATTGTCCTATGTGCTAATACTGGACTATAAAACTTCTTTTCTTTAACAATTAATTATGAAGCCGCACTTCCTTATGGTTTAAATTATGTTGTGGTTCCTTTTGATGAATATGAATAATTATAATATTTCTGTCTAAATTTACAATAATCTCTCATATATGAATTAATATAAGTTAATTAACCAAAATTAGGAGTAATAATATCATTATTTAAAGTATTTGCATTAGTCCATATTGGGCCATATTCTGATACAATACTTGGATTAAATAATAATTCTTATAGTCCTTTATTATCACTAAATGTAACTCCGGCAGTTCCTAATTAGTTTCTTATAGGATTTAAATTATCAGAATAATCTAATGATAATTATCCAGTTTATTTTTACATAAATAATCCTTGTTGTTATGGTTCGTGCTTATTAGGTGATAAATATGATCTATAAAAATTAATAAGTTTGTTATAACCAATATCTTATCTTGAACTTTCTTATAATGAAGTATCATTGAATGTAAAATCTTATCCAATAAATAAATCTGTTAAACTATGAGGACAAATTGCATCATCAGAAACTAATGTAGAATCATTTACATCTTAATTATTATATATTTCTAAATCTGCTATTAATTCTAAACTTTAAATATCAATCAATGATAATTCTGGGTCAATATTTACATATATTAGATCATTACTCTTAAATTCTTATTGATTATTTATACAACTAGATGTATATACGTATGATGATTTTGATACGTAATCGTAAGTATTTACTTTCTCCATTTCTATACAATAAAAAAAATATAAATAATTATATATTTATTATAATACCACTAGGAAGAAATCTTCCACATGGATAAATATAAAATCAAATCTATAATAATATTGTCATTGAAAATACTTAATTTTAATCATAAGTTAATAAATTACCACGATCATCTGTTAATTAGAATTAAATTAATTACACTGTTCGAAAAACATCGTTTTATGTCAAAGTATAATAAATATCGGTTGTATTTTCAATTTTATTAATTTCTCCTTATTATGCATATAAACATCCTTAAACAGTAATTTATGAATCAGAATATACTACAGGTTATAAAATTTTAATATTAATAGTTGAAGTTACAGCTACATTTGCGAGTGATGATGCTAAATGAGAAGTTTAATAGCCAGCAAATATACTATCTGTTGTTTTATATCCTAAATATCTATAAATTTAATCTCTACTATCTCCCCATAATATTAATTAAAATGCAGTTGCACATTACATAGTTATATAACCATTTGTTAAATTTACACTCATTGTAATTCCAGCATTTGCTAATTTAGTTACAATATGATTCATCAATGTAAGAATATTATATTATGCAAAATCTAAACTTATTGTCAAAATAGATGAACCTTATAATTATATTTTAAATTAATAATAATATTAATTAATATTTTGAAATATATTAAACATTGATAATTATTTAACTGATAATAATTTAGTTTATTGAAATTTATTAAGATGATATGTATATATATTATTTTCATATGTACTGTTCTATTATGTAATACATATAGGATATACTCTGCTTTTTGGAATAGTCTACATTTATATATAAAATAAAATTTTATATTATATATAAATATGATTGCGCCTCTTATTACTGAAACAATGGGTACCATTGGAACATAAACAATTACATAAGCTGCTGGTATGAGTTAAGCATAATATTTAGGAATTCTTGGAACAGCTTCCGCAAATATGAGATAAAGAACTCCTTAATTTTAAGAATAAATGGCAAATGATTATGCATAATATAGATAATTAAATGATAGTTAATAAAGTATGAATTTACCAATAGGAAGATAATTACCATAATTAACTGTATCAATAAATGATAGTGATTAAATAGATTCAACTTAAATTAATCCTTCTTGGTAAAGAGCATAAGATGATTTAAAAAAATAAGCACAAAGATAATAAGCTGAAATGGTATAATAAGTGGCAAAATAAACTGGAAAAATTCCTAAAATAAAGTTGCCATAAAGTAAAGTAGAAGAAATAAAAACAGCTACGTAATAATAATAATAAGATAATGATTAACATTTTATAAAAGATTGGAGCGAATTTGATACTGAAGAATTAGGAAATAATAAATAAGCTAAATCACATAAATAAAAAAAAGCTAAATTTAATCCTGCTGATAATCCAGATAATGACCCTCATGCAAATCCTTCTGGTGGAAATGACAATAATTAATATAAAAAGCCCAAAAAGCATCCAGGATTAAATATTCCTTAATTACCTAATGCAACAACTCAAATTATTAATGAAGCTGTTAATAAAAAGAAAAATTAAAATGATATTTAAAATGATAATGAAAATGAAATTCCAAATCCAATAACTGATAACAAAAATGATAGTGAAGATTTAATTGTAAAATAATTATAATAAATTCATTCTGATTTAGAAAAATTAAATGAAAATGAACTTTTACATATTTAAAATTATTTTGTATAAAATGATATTAATAGTAATTCATATAAACGTATGGATCCTGATGCTATTCTTGCAAGTATATTAACTACAATATGAATAATAAGTAATATATATTTTTTTTATTATATATAAATATGGAGTAAAATTCTAATATATAAGATTTAATATTAAATGTTATTGGTAGTCGTAAACAAAATTACATTTCATAAAATCAAGCAAAAAAGTACTTACGATGGAAATATGACATATCAATTGAAGAATTTAAATAAATTATTATATAATCATTGAATAAATATGGAGTATAATTAAAAAAGAATAGTGATCATTATATTAATAAATTCTTTTAAGATTTTATTTATAATGATTATAATTTTGAATTATTTGATTTAATATAAGATATTTAGAAGTAAACTGACTTAAAATATGTTAATTCTTAAGAAGAAAAAAAAATAAATAAAGAATTGTTAAAACCTGAAAATAAATTAGATTATTTTTAATAATAAAAATAATCATTATTAACAATTGTATAAAAATATACATATAATAAAGAAATTTAATTATAAGCAATTAAATTATTAGTAGCTTTATAGAATCCTTCAATAGCAAGTTCAAAAGAATTTAATAAAATGTATAACGATTTATTAGCTAAAGTACAAACTATTGATATTTCTGGGGATTAATAATAAAAAAAAGAAAATAAACTACATGATATTAAAAATCTTGAACGTTCTTAATTTAGAACAATAAATTCAATACCGTTTAAATAAAGATAATTATAATTTTGAATAAAATATAATATACATAAATGAATTGGCCAATAAGTGAAGATGATTATTAAGTTAATCAAATAAATTAATTTTTAACAAAAGAAGAATAAGATAACAATTATCGCAAAGTTTATAATCATTTAATCAATGAAACAATTGCACAATATGTTACATCATTATATTAAATGACTAAATATAGAGATACTATTGATAGTCCATATATTAAATAATAAATATAAAAATAAATTAATATTGTAGAATAAAAGATTAAATAATATAATATAAACTTTGCAGAAACAATGACAAAATTAGAGATTAAAAAAAATTAAAATATTGTATTCGAGAATAGCGACCTTTATCAAAAAAATACTTGATTAGTTCATTAATTGTTATAACAATCTTCGCGATGACTTTCGAAATATTATATTGATTTCATATTATATTTTTTATTACATTTGCCACAAATTAATTCAGTTTAATTATATGTACTTTTATGAAATTATTACCAATATTATTCATATGCCAAAATTTGTTAATCATTGTTATATTCAATTTATTCTATTGTGTCGACTCGATAATTTTAGTTGAATTATTATATTATAAGAGATTTATAAAATGGCAATTCTAATCCTTTTTACATAGATTATTTATGTTATTGAATTCTATTTTCTGCTGTTTTATGAGACGTCTATCCGATATAATCATATATTTTATATTTCATATTATAAATGCCATAAATACAACCATGTTTTAAACTACTATTATATTTATCTTATAATTATTCTATTTACTATTTTTATTCTTCAATTTTATTAAGTTATTTAAGTCTTAAAGATTTAAGCAAGTTATACACCATATCTTAAAATTATTATGCTATAGGTTTTTCAGATTTGATTAATGCGTAATATATACCTTATTCTGTGAAATATAATTACGACGGCGTATCGCCCTCGATTATAAATTTACTATTATTTCGTATATTTCTAAACCAATGAGCGTCATGAGATTTTCTATATCCTAAAACATGAATTAGTAAATCAGAACATTTGATTAATGGCTCATAAATACTACCATAAACATTTACCATATGTTAATTTAAATTAAGAGTTCCTATAATTTCAGAATCTTTATTTTATGAGTCTAATAATTATATGTCCATTTTATCAAATAATAAAATAAATAAAAAATAATTAATTAATTCATATTAATAATTCTATATATTATGTACAATTTGGGCACTTTATTAGTCAACTAATTCTTTATCTTTTTCCTAATTTTGATTTATAAGGTTAACATTGTTCACATGAACAAGCCGATATTTTATCTATATCTTCTAAATATTCACTACTTGAACTTTCCATTTATTAATCATTAATAAATGAACTTTCTAATGTATCTCCTGATTTATCATCTAATTATAATTCTTCTTATAAATTAATAGGTAATTCATTAAATTTACAAAATTATGTTTAACCTTATTCATCAACAATCATATAATATTTGAAATTACTAACAAGTGTAATAGACATTTTATAATTAAAAAAAAATATTTTTATTTTAATTAATCATTAAGCACATTATTATTTTTATTATTTCTTTTCTGCAACTAATTTAATAATATTCTAATAATGTTCTGAATCTTTTTTAATCATTTCATTTATATTATTATCGCGTTTATATTCATTCATAATTTTAACATATGAACAATCACTCATTTATCGTTTTGGTGGAACTAATTTTTTAGGTCTTCCTCTTTTACTAACTTTCTATTATTCTTCTTGTATAATTTCTAATTATTCTTTTTGTTCGTTTTATGGTTATTCAATCTACTGTTATTCAATCTATAGTTATTCAATCTACTGTTATTCAATCTATTGTTATTCAATTGGAAGTTATTATACAACTTATTTCTTTTATCTTGGCATATTTTATAGAATGAAAAAATAAAAAAAAAATAATTAATTAATTGGTATATAGCCCGCACGAATTCCTGCAGGCTATCATTTAATGTTATTTATAATTTTAACTTTCAATTTCTATTCAATATCGCGCAAAGATTATTCTATTGATGGTTTATTCCATAACAAATATCGTGCCCAATATCCAGCGGAATAGATATCATTTATATTATCATTTTTATGCCTCTATATATATCTTTATTTGCGTTCATTATCTTTATGAATCGTAAAATCCTCATAACCAGATGCGCCAAAATTAACTGTTTTCTTTCTATTATCTGTTTAAATTATAGCGCAATACTTTTTACCTTTAACTTTGCTATTCTATAATGTTATATTCATATTTATATTCATAATAATTTATCTCATTTTTTATTTATTAATTTTTATATTTCTGCTAATAATTTTCTTGATTTTTTAATTTTATCTAAATCTTCATCATATATTGTGTAATATCTATTTCCATATTCATCGTATCTATTTATTACTGAATAATAGAAATTATATATAAATTCATTATTTATTTATATATTATTGATTAAACTATCTATATTATCATGAAGTAATAATTTAACATAATTAATAGTTTCTTTTTTTAATTCATATTTATCCAAACCTTCTTCATTATCAATTGCATTTTACTAAATATAATATAATTATGGTTATTATTCTATAATATTAATAAATTTATCTAAATTTTTCTTAGCTATTTCACTTTTCGCAATAATAGGATTATTTATTAATTCTATATATTTTTTATGATTATTTTTATTATATTTATTCACCTTATATTTTTAATATTTATTCTATTAATTTATTTGCATCATTAATAAATCTAATTTCTTTTTAAGTAGGATCATTTTCAATAAACTTTAAATCTTCATGTATATATGGTATTTTTTAATTATTGTTTCTAATATCTGCAAATAATATTCTTACTCCACCATTTAAATCAGATAAAATTACTTATGTATAATTAATTTTATATTTTAATAATTCTCTAGTTTATAAATCAATTGTATATACATATTAATATTATTCAATAAATTATTTTTCTTTTTCTAATTCTTAATTTAATTATTATATTATATTATTTTAAGGTATTTCTTCAGGCATTTCATATTATTAATCATAATTAGAAGAATTATATTATATAGTTTAATAATATGCATCAACTAATTAAGGAGCATTTTTAATTATTTCTTGATTTTTTTTGGGCCTACCTCTGGGCTTTTTCTCTTTTACTTCCTATTATTTTATAGGTTTGATTAATTTTTCTTTCTTCGGTTTTATTATATTTTCTTTTTAAGATATTACTTCTTGATTTTTTTTAGGTCTACCTCTAGGCTTTTTCTCTTTAATTTCATTATTTTTCATAGATTTATCTTCTTTATTCTTTACTGAATTTTATTTAGATTTTAAATATTCATCATATGTTTTATGACAAATATTTTTCTTTCTAGTTTCAAATGCCTTCTTTTATTTTTCATAATTGTCCATTTATTAATCATAAATATTATTTTAAAATAATTATATTTATTATTAAGATTCATTTGTTTAATTAATATCACCTTATTATTAAATATCTTCATAATCAATAATTTCTTCTATTGTACAATGATTTTCTTAATCACCACATTATTAATTAAAATAATTTTCAACTTCTTAATTTTGAAAAACTCCAATTTAATATTCTATAAATTAATCTTTTAATTTTTCATATAATTATTTCTTATAATATTATTATCTCTTATAATATTATTGTTTTTATTTATCTGTCATAGTAGATAATTTATCATTTAATTGTTTTTGTTTATTAATATTAAAGACAATTTTCTTATAATAAAGTTTAATAACAGATTTTACTAAATTAAATAATTATCTGATTAATAATTTTTTGACTGGTTCTTATCTAATTGTTAAACCCGCGAGTTTAAAATTTATGTTTTATGTCTTTCTAATGATAGAAGCTCTTTTCATTGCATATTATAATGCTTACATTTTTTCAATTAATTATACTTTTCATAGTATTTTTTTAAATAAAAAAAAATATATAATTAATCATTTTTAGTTTGTAATTTTAACTCTTTATTTCCATTAATAATCAGATATCTTTTTATAAATTATTTTTTTTAATTTTCTTTAATCTTCATTAAGTATATGATCATAAATACATAAATTATCAAATTATTTTTTTAAATCTTATATATACAATGAATAATCATTATTGTATTATTCTTTACATTATAGATATAATTTAAATTAATTTGTAGATTAAAGAATAAATTATTAATTCATTTTTATAGTTTTTTTTTAAATAAAATCAATAAAGACTTTTTAATTAATTTTTCTATATCCATTTAATATTATTAATGTTTTAATAACAATAATACGCATGCAATAACGAATCGTTTTCGTCAAATGAGATTTTTTATAATTCAGGAAATAATTATTATATTAATTATCTACCTTTGTGTTTATTCTAATTATATTTATTTGAATCTGGGTTATCAACTTAAATATCTTTTAATTATTCATGCTTTAATTTTAATTTAGAATGTTATATAACATAATTAACATTTTAAGGAAGAGCCGCAATAATTCCATATTATACCTTAGTAGCACTATATTAACCCATTTATAATTCTACAACAACATATTATATATTGTATTTCTTGAATAAGCTATCTATAACAGTTTATATTGTATTTGAAACATAACCATCAACTTAACTTTATGTGCATTTATCTTTAGGTTTTAATTATACAACAAATGATTCAATATAGTTTCCTTATATATCAATAATACAATATCCACATTTAATAAATGCTGGGTCAATACCAAGTATATATTTTTGTTGGTTCATTTATTATTATTATTTTTATTATTTATTTTTATTATAAATGGACAAATAAAATTTATTAATCTCAATTGATTTTATAGGTATTGATTATAAGTATCATACATATTTATATTAATTATGTAATAGAATGAAAATAGATTATCACAATATAAATTAATTGTAATCATTATAAATATATTAATAATTAGTCCGCGATATTGAATCTAATGATAATATATAAGAATTATTCAGTTTAAATTATTAATAAGGATTTGAGGTATAATATTATAATATTGAACAAAGATTTATAATTGTAACGCATAATGGATATAAAAAAAAAGTATCAATATATTAATATAATAAATTTAAATATGAAAGATTAATTCATTAAACATTATATTATTTAAATATTAAATAAGATTCATTTATTGTTGATTAAGAATTAAAATTCGCTTTATAAAATAATTCATCTGTTAAAAGTAAATTATAAATAGTTATGAAACAAAATATATAATTACCATTATTATTATCTATAGAATCATAACCACAATAATATGTTCCTTAATAATTTACATATGAAGAATTAATCAATTTATTATAAAATAAAACATTTATATATAATAACGCGATTCATTAATATATACATTTTGATAGAAGTTAAAACTGTAAATATTATATGGATATTGATGGGTTAGATAAAGTATTTAATAATATAGATGATATTTATAATTTTATTAATGATTTATAATAATCTATTCATATAGCTATAAGATTTTATATAAATTGTAACTATATTAATGATAAATAAATAACAATAATGTCATCTAATAATTGTTAGTAAACTTGTCATATATATTGTTAATAATATGTGCGTTTGTAAGATATAAGAAAAATAACTAAACATATAAAAATATTATTAATAAATTAATTTAATTATGATTAATAAATTGTAGATAGTTTAATTGATTTATAAGTATATCCAAAGTAAGGATTTAAATAATTGCGCATAGATTATTCAAGTAAAATAAAAGGTTAATATAATAAAAAAACTAAATAATATGAATCTATAAATATTGATATTAATAAAATATGTAAAGATATATCTATGCAAAATTTAAAGAATATTATTATATAAGATTTAAGTGATAATAATATTCATAATAATATATATGTTCCTATATAATATATAAATACGCCTCTATTTAATATTCAATATGATTAATAAAGTAATAACATAAATAATGAATATGATATATAATCTAAGAATAATGATTTGAGAAATATATAAATCATTTCATAAAAAGAAATAATTAATTAACAATATAAATATTAATAAATTGAATATAAAGGTATGTGTTTTATTCATAATAGAGTTCATGATAAATGTAATATATTATATGATTATAATTATAAAATAGTTTGTAATAGATTTGATGGCTAAAATATAAAATATTATAAATAAAAAATTACAGAATAATAATAGGTATATAAATAATAATTATCAGAATAAATAATAAATTAATTATAATCTTGTAAATATGTAAATGATATAAATGCGAATATCATATTAAATTAAAAATATATAGAAGCAAAATTTAGATTGAAGAATACCTTTATTAAATCACATTGTGGAACCGGGAAAAGTTACAATATAATATAAAATATAAAATAGATGTTAATAGATAATTCTAATTTACGCGTTTTGTTTTTATCGACAAGAATTTCATTCAGTAATACAATGAAAACAGATATATTCAAAAATCACAATATTAATTTTAGTTTATATAATGATTAATAAAGCCAACTAGACAAGTCTTGGATTAGTTAATAATAATTTTTAATATTATAAATAGAATCATTATAATGTATTTAAAATTTATAATTTGATTTGGTGATTTTAGATGAATGCTTATCAATATTAAATCAATTATAATCATTATCGCGGACATATAAACATCTATAATTATTAATATAATAACTAAATACAAGTAAATATAATGTATTTTGTGACGCATTTTTATCATAATAATAAATTAATCTATATTTAAATATGATAGATAATAAAACAAATGAAATAATAATTAATTTATATTAACCATATAAAGACTAAGATTAATAATTTGATGATTCTAAATTAGAACAATATGAAAATTAATTATAAAAGTAAGAAACATAATTGTATATATTAGGCCATTAATTATAAACTACAAAAGATAATATAGAATATAACAATATGTATAATAAATATAAATAGAAATAATAATAAATAGAAAAATTAAAAGATATAATATATAATGCATATGAATTAGATGAATTTTATATTAATAAGTCATCAATATGCAAATTTATATGTTCATAAAATAATATACAAAAAGTATTTAATGATAAATTAATAACTATATTAAAATAAGGATAGAAATGTTTTTCTATGTTTGAGGAATATAATTAATTAAGAGCAACTATTGATTTATTAATAAATAATAATATATTAAAAGAGGAAGAAATATTATGTATACATGGACGAAATTTAGAAGAAGATTAATTTGGTAATAAACATATAATAAATAAAAGAAATTTCTATAATGATTCAAATGAAAATAAATTAGATAATATAAAATATGTTTGTTTTAGTAAAAGCTTAACTACTGGGTGCGATTTTTAACAAAAAGAATTTAAAATAGGATTACATTTATTATCAAATAATGCATATACATATCTTAATCCTTTTGAATTATGTTAAGGTTTACATAGATTTCGTTAAGTAAAAAAATAATATATATATTGTAAATATATATAATAGATTAATAATACAAAAAATATAACTCCTTACAAAGTTGCTAAATTATAAAATTAAAATAATAAAAACAAATTATATAATTTTTAAAATGATATATTATCATAATACTATATATTTAGAGATGCGCAAAAGAATTTATTTAATAATTATAAATCGTATATAGTAGCCGCATTATTATAAGATATGGGTTATTCTATTATTGTTTAATAAATTAATAATGTTCAAGATAATTATACAAAATAATTAAAATATATATCTAATGAAAATTAATTATAAAATATAGAATCAATAGAATAATATGACTTATATAGATAAGCATATATTAATGGTTTAAATAATTAATAAGATGAATAATTATAATAAATGAATTAATAATAATTTAATACATTTAAGAAATTATAAATATTTAGAGATAATTATTGTAAATCAATAAGTGAACTTAATATGAATTATGACTAAGTAACGAAGATATTATTAGACAATCAAGAATATATAAAAACACAAGATATAGAATTTTAAAAGCAATAGTTAATACTTAATTAATTTAATTCGCTAAATTGGTAATATAAAATTAATGAAGAATAGTTATAATAAACTAATAAGCGCGATTTTACATATGAAATAGTTTTATAAAATATAGATAAACAAAAATATAAATAAATTATTGATTTTATAGGTATTGAAATATTATAATGTATAATATAAATGATGACAGATTATGTACAAATATAAAATATGTATCAATAGTAATAATATACAAAATTAGTAAATTAATTAATGTTATATTTATTGATTGATTATAATGGTATTAAATTATAAGATATAATAGAAAAAAAATATATAATATAATCAATGTTAAAATATTATGAAATGAATTAAGATACAATAAATGAATTATTGCGCGAAAATAAAATAAATTTAAGTAGATAATATAAAAATTCAATAGTCAAATAATTAGGATTAAAATATGAATAATAGAGAATATAATTTTGCGGATAAAGATAAAGAAAATAAATATTAATATAATAATTAAAATTCAATTAAGAACTATCATAAATATTATAATGAATTAATTTAAAAAAATACTTTTATATATTACAATAAATATGAATTAATTAACTTAATGTGAATATTGCAAAAAAGAATTCAAAAGAATAAAAATGCATAAATGTAAATCTAAACCTTAACTTATTATTGAATAAATCAATGAATAACCTATTGTTGAATAAATCAATGAATAACCTATTATTGAATAAATCAATGAATAACCTATTATTGAATAAATAAATAAATAATCAATAGAAAATTGTGGAGTTTGTTATTAATAATTAGAAAGATATAATATAAAATGCGAAAATTGTATATATAAATTTTGCAAAAAGTGTTATTATAAAATAGATAAGTAATAATGTCCATACTGTCGTCAATATGGTTAAAAATATTTTATTTAGTTAATGAAATATAAATATGACAATGAAGGATTTATAGAAGCCACGCGTTTAGTTTATCTAAGTAAATATAGGTCAACTGACATAGTAAAATTTTGGGATAGAATATCTATTTATAGAAATATATATTATGAAAATTAATAATATTTATAAGTTATATTTTTCGCAATGGAATAAGCAGTATATAATTTAGATTAATTATATAATATAGAAAATATAATAGATGATATAAGTATAATAACAATTGCTATTTTATCGAAAATATAAACAAATAAATAAAATTTATATATGGATGAATTATTAACATTTGTATTTATTTATAATAATCAGGACTTAATGTAAAATATAAAGAATTTCTATATTGAATTATCATAAATGAGAAGACAATCAGATAGATTAATTACAATAATAGTAAAGAAGTATTTTGAAATATTATTATGGAAAGTTGATTTAGAAAATATGATATAATGAGAAAATAAATAGGGATATATAATAAGATTTTTTTTATGAGAATGAGAGTGGCCATCTTTAAAATTGAGGTGACCATCTTTGGTAATATATATATAAATAAAATATATTATG
>Ga0194125_10007441_pt1 | contig 15782 bp, 13 predicted proteins | sample TA2KigC250mmetaG_FD_148626 | JGI IMG/M metagenome (GOLD analysis project Ga0194125, IMG submission 148626) | Freshwater microbial communities from Lake Tanganyika, Tanzania - TA2015034 Kigoma Deep Cast 250m | ecosystem: Environmental > Aquatic > Freshwater > Lake | place: Tanzania: Lake... | reverse complement strand
CCTTTAATCAGGACGGACGGTGATTTCCAAACGGCGTCCTGGGAGCAAGCCTTAAATTTGATATCGGAAGAATTAAAACGGATTAAAGAGAAATATGGCCCCGATAGCCTGGCTGTTCTTGGCTCTGCCAAATGCACCAATGAGGAAAACTACCTGCTGCAGAGATTCGCCCGGACAGTGCTGGGTACTAACAATATCGATAACGGCAGCCGGATGTATAGTGCGCCAAGCCGAATCGGGCTGGGATGGACCGTTGGGATTCCGGGGACAACAGGCGAGCTGGATGACCTGGAAAGGTCAGAGGTGGTAATGGTTGTTGGCGCCAATCCAGCGGTCTCTGCGCCAGCGGTGAGCTACGCCGTAAAGCGCGCCGTCAAATATAAAGGGGCTAAATTAATACTGGTCGACCCGAGGGAAACCAAACTAACTCCGTTCGCTTCTCTCTGGTTAAGGCCAAAGGTCGGGACCGATGCCGCATTAATCGGCGGCATGTCAAGGTTGATAGTGGCGGAGAAACTGTTTGACGAGGAGTTTATCACCCGCCGGGCGGACAACTATACAGAATTTGAGAAAAGTCTGAAGTTATACACCCCGAAATATGTAGAGGAAATAACCGGCATCTCCGCCGAAGATACCCAGCTTGCCGCCCGTCTTTTCGCGGCGGCGGAGAGCGCTTCCATTGTGTATGGAAATGGCATCGCCCAGCAGGTCAGCGCCATCAACAGCGTCATGGCTTTGGCGAACCTCGCGATGCTGACCGGGAACATCGGTCGTCGGGGAGGCGGCATATTTGCCCTGCAACGGGAGAACAATGCGCAGGGAGCTTGTGATATGGGTAGCTTGCCTGATTTCCTTCCCGGATACCAAGGTTTAGATAATGCTGACGCCAAACGGAAATTCGAGGCCAGGTGGAGAGCTTCCCTGCCAACCAGTGCGGGACTGAGTGCTTTAGAAATGATGGCACGGGCAAAGGAAGGGAAAATCAAGGGTATGCTAATTGTAGGGGAAAACCCGGTCTCCGGCTTCCCCTGCCCTTCGCTGGTTAGAGAAGCGTTATCCTCTCTTGAATTCCTCGCCGTATCTGACCTGTTCCCTACAGAGACGGCCAAATTAGCTGATGTGGTTCTGCCCGCAGCCAGTTTTGCCGAAAAAGAGGGCACCTTCACCAATTTTGAGGGCCGTGTTCAGCAACTAGGCAAGGCCATTGAGCCACTTGGCGATAGCCTGCCTGATTGGCAAATAGTCCTCCAGCTTGCTGAGCAGATGGGTTATCCAATGCCCTATACCTCTCCGCAGGAGGTTATGGATGAGATTAAGGAATCGGTTCCCTTATATCGACACCTGGATTATACCGATTTTGAGGCTCAGTCTTCCGCTCTGGCTGACTTGGAGGATGACCATTTGGCAATGAAGCGTCTATATAAGGGACCTTTTCCCAGCGGATTCGGGCGATTTGCCAGAATCGAATATAACCCATCGCCAGATGATGTCGGAGATGAATACCCGTTTACCCTCGTGGTGGGGTCAATACTGCATGGCTTTGGCAGCGGCACCAGGAGCCTGAGAGCATCGCGGTTAAAAAAATTCTCGTCATATTCCTGGTTGGAAATCGGTGAGGCCGATGCCAAACGCTTTGGCTTCAGAAACGGCGACAGGGTCAAAATCGTCTCACCTGATGGGCAGATAACCGCTGTCCTGAGGTTTTCGGAAACGCTGCCAGAAAGAACGCTTTTTCTGCCGATGTCATTTCCGGAGAGCCCTTTTAACGAGCTTTTCGGTATAAACCCGGACCCTAAATCTAAAATCCCATCATTCAAAAGTTGTGCGGTCAGACTGGAAAGGATCGCTAAGAATGGCTGAGACAAAGAAAATCACGAAAGCGGACCTGAAGCGAATAGACAAAATCGTAGCCGATTACAGGGGGCAGAGATGGTCATTGATACCTCTGTTGCAGGCAATTCAGCAGGCCCTCGGTTACATTCCTCCGGAGGCGATACCCCGTATCGCCAGAGCTCTGGGCCTTTTCCCCAGTCACGTACAGGGGGTAATCACTTTCTATGCTCAACTTTATACTGCGCCGCGAGGTAAAAACATCGTCAGGGTATGCCGGGGCACCGCCTGCCACGTGCGTGGTGGTAAGACGATATTGAAATTAGTTAAGCAGCAACTGGGCATTGAAGAGGGCCAAACGACGCCGGACATGGAATATACCCTGGAGACCGTCGCCTGCATCGGCGTCTGTGCTCTAGCACCGAACATGGTCGTCAACAACAAAATCTACGGCAACATGAACCCAAAGAAAGTGACGTCAACCCTTGGTCATAACAGGAGATAGTAAGTGCGGCAACAAAAAAAGACAACGTCAACCAACGATCAACGAAAAGTTTTGGTCTGCTATGGCTCAGGTTGTCCTGGATCAGATCAAATCCTAAAACGTTTGGAGTATGAAGTAACACGGCTTAATTTACCTGTTGAAATAAAGCCCACCGGTTGCCACGGCTTCTGCCAGCGCGGGCCTACCGTCATAATAGAGCCGGAAAATATATTTTATTGTCACGTATCGGAAGATGACGTAACTGAGATTGCAGAGCGGCATTTAAAGAATAACGAAATAGTTGACCGCTTACTCTACACTGATCCAGTGACCGGTCAGGTTATACCGCACTACCCTGATATCAACTTCTATCAGAAACAGGAGCGCGTTATCCTGCGCCATTGCGGGCATATCAATCCGGAGAAAATCGATGATTACCTTGCCAGCGACGGCTATCAGGCTTTACGCAAGGTCCTATCTCAAATGACGCCGGAGCAGGTGATTGAGGAGGTCAAGAGGTCCGGACTGCGGGGCCGCGGCGGTGCCGGGTTCCCCACCGGGCGCAAGTGGGAATTCTGCCGTAATGCCGCCGGTTCACCCAAGTACGTTATCTGCAATGCCGATGAGGGCGACCCCGGTGCGTTCATGGACCGCTCCATACTGGAGGCTGACCCATACGCAGTTATCGAAGGCCTGACCATCGCCGCTTATGCTGTCGGTGCCGCTGAGGGTTACATCTATGTCCGCGCTGAGTATCCGCTGGCGGTGAGCCGGCTCCGTGTTGCTCTAAATCAAGCCCAGGAAAGAGGTTTTCTGGGGGAAAATATTCTGGGAACAGAATTCAATTTCACCGTATACCTCAAGGAAGGCGCCGGTGCCTTTGTCTGCGGGGAGGAGACGGCGCTGATCGCTTCCATTGAGAGCCTCCGCGGCATGCCCCGTCCTCGCCCGCCGTTCCCCGCGCAGTCAGGTCTGGGGGGGAAACCCACCATTATCAACAACGTCAAGACGCTCGCTTCCGTTCCGGTCATTATCCAGCGCGGTGCCGATTGGTTCGCCGGCATTGGCACTGAGAAAAGCAAAGGCACCGCCGTCTTTGCCCTTACCGGCAAGATTGCCAATAGCGGTCTGGTGGAGGTACCCATGGGCACCCCGCTATCCCGTATTATCTACGATATCGGTGGGGGTATTCCCCGGGGTAAGCGTCTTAAAGCGGTGCAAACGGGTGGGCCGTCAGGCGGTTGCATTCCGGCCCGTTTCATTGACCGGCCGGCCGATTACGAATCCCTGACCGGGCTGGGCTCCATAATGGGTTCCGGCGGCATGGTGGTGATGGATGAAACCACCTGTATGGTCGAGATAGCCAGGTACTTCCTCAGCTTCACCCAGGACGAGTCCTGCGGTAAATGTACCCCCTGCCGCCTGGGCACCAAGCAGATGCTGGAAATCCTGACCAGAATCACGGAAGGAAAAGGTCGGGATGAAGACATTGACACTCTGCTTACTATAGCGGCCACGGTCAAAGAGTGCTCATTATGCGGCCTCGGCCAGACTTCACCCAACCCGGTGCTCACCACCATCAAATACTTCCGTGACGAATATGAAGCACATATCAGAGAAAAGAAGTGTCCGGCCGCGGTCTGCGATGCCTTGATGCTCTCACCATGTCAGCATACCTGTCCGGTAGGCATAAATATTCCCAAATATGTGGCTCATATCGCCGCGGGCGAATACCGGGAGGCAATTGACACCATCAGAGAGCGCAATCCCTTCCCGGCTATTTGCGGCCGTATATGTCACCACCCGTGTGAAGGCAGGTGCCGACGGGGAGAGCTGGACGACCCGGTGGCCATAAGAGAGCTCAAGCGTTTCGCCGCCGACTGGTATTTCAAGCATGTAACTGAAGACCCGGAACCGTTCCCGCAGACGAAAAAACAGCGAGTGGCCGTGGTCGGCGCCGGGCCCACCGGCCTGTCCTGCGCCTATTTTCTCGCCCAGATGGGCTATCCAGTAACAGTATTTGAAGCCCTCCCCATAGGCGGCGGCATGCTGTCTGTGGCTATACCTCAATTCAGATTGCCCCGCGAGGTAATCCAAAATGAAATCGATTTCATTGCCAAGAAAGGGGTGGAGATAAGATACAATACCCCCATAAATGTTAACTTCACCGTGGAAGACCTGAGAAAAGACGGCTATGACGCCGTCTTCATCGCCTCCGGTGCCCAGAGGAGCCAGCGCGTCGGCATCCCCGGCGAGCTGGAGGATGTCGCCGGTTTCTATTACGGCCTGCGTTTCCTCAGGGATATCAAGCTGGGCAGGCAGGTAAACGTTGGCCGCAGGGTAGCGGTTATTGGTGGCGGTAACGTGGCCCTGGATACAGCCCGCTCCGCGCTCCGCCTCGGTGCCGACGAGGTGAATATTTTCTACCGCCGGTCGCATGAAGAGATGCCGGTCACCGATGTTGAATACGACCAGGCCATCGCCGAAGGTATCGAAGTCAATTTTCTGGTCAGCCCCACCCGGATTGAAAGCGAGAACTGGCAGGTGACCGGGCTGCAATGCATCCGGATGAGCCTTGGGGAACCTGACCAGAGCGGCCGCCGACGTCCTATTCCGGTTGCCGGCTCGGAGTTCTTCGTGCCGGCAGACACTGTCATTGCCGCCGTGGGCCAGGCCCCGGACCTGTCTTTTCTGCCCGCAGATAGCGCACTGGAGCGCACCCGCTGGGAGACCCTGGTGGTTGACAGCAATACCCTGGCGACCAATGTCAGCGGCATCTTTGCCGGCGGCGATTTTGTGACCGGGCCAGCCATGGTGATAGATGCCATTGCCGCCGGGAGAAGAGGCACCATCGCCATAGACAAATACCTGAAAAAAGATATCTCCAAAGTCCAGATGTATGACCTCAAGGCTAAAGTTGCCGGCGCCCCGGCTAAACCGGATGTTGAGGAATCCTGGGAGAAACAGCCACGTGTATCGGCGCCAACGCTTTCGGTTCAGAAAAGAAAGGCGAGTTTTGATGAAGTTGAGCTTGCTTTATCGGCGGAAAGAGCTGAACAAGAGGCCAAACGTTGCCTGAGGTGCGACTTAGAAGGGTAAGGTACTAGCTTTATGGGAGGGCTATCATGAAATCAATAACCAGACAGAAATCGCTGGAAGAAATAGAAGGGCAGCTGGCCAATCTTGACCACGTGTTCATCATCGGCTGCGGCACCTGTACCACCATGACCAAGACCGGCGGCATTGACCAGGTTCTGGAGATGAAGAATCGTCTTCTCCAGATAGATAAAAGGGTCAGCGGCTGGACTGTTATCCCCACCGCCTGCGATGAGATGACCGGGGCCGCCATGAAGGAAAACAAGCGGGCGATTGAGGACGCCAACTGTGTTCTGGCCATGACCTGCGCCCTGGGGGTGCACCGCATAGGTTCCTATATTGACCGGCCCGTAATCCCGGCGCTGGATACCCTGTTCATCGCCGTGGAAGAGGCCCCGGGATATTTCCGTGAGGTCTGCGCCCAGTGTGGCCAGTGTGTACTGGGCGAGACCGCCGGCATCTGCCCGATTACCAACTGTCATAAAGGACTGGTAAACGGTCCGTGTGGCGGTACCAATAACGGCAAGTGCGAGGTGGACAAGACAAAAGATTGCGCCTGGACTCTCATCTACGAGCGCCTGAAAGCGCAGGGGCGACTTGATTTGATGCGCAAGTATCAGCCTCCACATAATTATCAGGTAATGCCCCGGCCGAGAACCATCAAAATAGGATGAGCGAGGAGGTTAGGATAATGGCGTCACGCTTTCGAGATGCTTTAAACTCCGGCAAGTTCGTCATTACCAGTGAGGTGGCACCGCCGAAGGGAACCAACATTGATAAAATGCTCCACCATATTGACCTGCTCAAGGATAAGGTGGATGCAATTAACGTCACTGACCACCAGAGCTCGGTCATGCGTTTCCCTTCCCTTGGCGGGTGCCTCGCCATTAAGGAGCAGGGTGGTGAGCCCATTTTACAGATGACCTGCCGTGACCGTAACCGCCTGGCGCTCCAGGCTGAACTCCTGTTAGCGCATACACGGGGAATCAACAATATTCTTTGCCTTACCGGTGATGCTATTCCGGTGGGTGACCACAAGGAAGCTAAAGGTGTCTTTGATTTTGATTCGGTTCAACTATTGAGGGCAGTCCGCGCTCTGGAATCGGGAAAGGATATGGGCGGCAACAGCCTTGACGGCTCCGTGGAGTTTTGCGCTGGTGCTATCGTCACTCCGGAAGCACAGCCAATTGAGCCTCAGCTGATTAAATTTGAGAAAAAGATTGAGGCGGGTGCTGAGTTCTTTCAGACCCAGGCCATCTATGACCTGGAAAATTTTAAAAAATTTATGCAGTATGCCCGCCAGTTCCCGGTGAAAATACTGGCCGGCATAGTTTTATTATCGTCGGCCAGAATGGCAAAGTACATGAATGAAAATGTCCCCGGTATCTTCGTGCCTGAGGAATTGATCAATGAAATAGGTGGTGTGGCCAAGGAGGAGATGTTAGCCAAAGGTATTGAAATCGCCGGGCGGATGATAGCCGCGCTGAAGAAGGACGCCATCTGCGATGGCGTCCATATTATGGCTATTAGTAGAGAGGAGGTAGTCCCAAATATTCTGGCTGCTGCCGGACTCTAGGCTTAGTACAGCTATCACTGTATTAAACCAGATTTCTAAAATACGCCTAGAATAACAGTATGAATTATGTTGTTACAGAGATGAAAGGAGGAAAATATGATATCTTATGAAATTCTAAAGGGATTAACTCTTTTTGAGGGCGTAGATGATGCGGCATTGAAGGACATAGCGAAGCTTTGCCATGAGCGCAGTTATAGTGAGGGTGATTCTTGTTTTCTGCAAGGAAGAAAGGCAACTGAGTTGTACATCTGTCGCAGCGGTACAGTAGATGTCACCGTTCAGGTTCGTGAGCCCTGGGGTATGGAAGTCACGGTTCATACAGCGATGCCAAGCGAACTCTTTGGCTGGTCTGCTATGTTAAAGCCATATATCTATACGGCATCCGCAAAGTGTCAGAAAAGGACTGAGGTCATTTGCATTAACAGGTCGTATTTGATTGACTTCTTCAGTAAAAGACCAGAAGTAGGTTATTTGGTGATGACGAACCTCGGCGCGGTTATCAGCTCGAGGCTAACGGAAAGCAGGTTAAAATTAAGTAAAGCGTTGGCTGCTGCTGCCAACCTGGAATGGTAGACTGCATAGCCTGTTTAAATTATTGATAACCAGAGGTTCGTCATGAAAGCGGTTTTACCGTAATGCGGTCACAATGGCTATTAGAGATTAGCACGCAAGGTTAAGCTCTCTTGACCGAAGAAGTGTACTGAAAGATAGCAGGACCGGCCCCTACGATATTATTGCGACAGTAGAAGTAGATACACTGGAGCAGGTTAAGGACTTGGTGACTGGTCAAGTTCACCCATTCCGGGCGTGCACAGAATCCTGATCTTAGAGGACGAACCAGCCATCGGTCGCGTTTTTCGCAAAGTTCTTGCCCAGTGGGGATTTGAGGTGGATATTGCCAGCAACGGCAAGGAAGCTCAGGGCATGGAAAGGAAGCAAATCCAAATTTGCCTGAGCAGCCAGATGAGATAGTAAGACAAGCGCTGGAGTGCCGTAAGGCGGGGGCGGCCATAGTGCATGTACACGCCCGAGACGAAAAGGGCAAAAATACTATGGACCTCAATATCTTCCGTAAGGTACATGACGGCATCAGAAACTCCAGCGACTTAATCGTGGAATTGAGCACCGGTGGAGGGCCCACGCTACCGATGGCAGAGAGAATAGGCCCGCTTTCCCTTAAGCCTGAGATGGCATCACTTAATACCTTTATGATAATGCTTAATACTGACGGCAAAGAGCAGCCTATCATCTATAGCCGGGCAGAGATTGAGGCTACGGCAAGACGGGCACGAGATATGGGGGTTAGGCCTAATGTGGCTGTACTCAACTTCAGCTGTCTGGAAGAAGCCGAAAATCTCATCGAGAAGGGACTGCTCGACCCACCTTATTGCCTTAGTGTAGGCCTCGGTATGCCAGCCCAAGGAGCGCTCAAGGCAACACCAAGAACCCTTTTTGCCTTAATTGACAGAATGCCCCAAGGTGCAATCTTCAGTGTATCAGCTCACGGCCTTGCACAGGTATCGTTAACGACTCTCGGCATGTTGCTCGGTGGGCATGTGCGTGTTGGCTTGGAAGATAGCGTTTATTATACTCCTGAACGTCTCGCGAAAAGCAATGCCGAGCTTGTGGCCAGAACAGTCCGCCTGATTAACGAACTCGACTTCGAAGTGGCAACTCCAGCTGAGGCACGAGAGGTCTTGCATCTTGGCAAATAGCTCCAGACTCAAGCATAAACTATTAAAGAAAGTAATAAAAGAGAAATTAAAAAGATTTGATGCAGTTTTAAGGGGTCAAGAATATAATAGAAACAGGGCAGAAAATAGTCAGAGAGTTGGGCAATGCCAAAATCATCTTAATTAAAGACAGTGATGCTCATTGATATGGTTTTAACCTAGCCACATAAGTCGGCTCAGAAAATTCTTATTATGAGCAAAGGAGATTTACTATGTCAAAACCAATGTATTCTGGCCTAGAAGGGAAGATCGCCCTAGTAACCGGTGGAGGCCGTGGCTTGGGTAAAGCGATGTGTCTTGCGCTAGCCAGAGAAGGTGCTAATGTGGCCTTAACCGACCTAAATAATGCCGGGCAAACCGCCAAGGAAATAGAGGAACTTGGCCGGAAGGCGATGGCCTTTAGTGCTAACGTTTTAAATGAAGATGAAGTCAAGACAATGGTTGAAAGAATTGTTGCCGAGTGGGGAGGAATTGATGTCCTAGTAAACAACTTGGGAGGCGATCACTCTTATTTGCTTGAGGATTTGCCGGTATCGGAATGGGACTGGACGATGGAAATCAATTTAAAGGGACTGTTTAACTGCACCAAGATGGTGGCGGAGGTTATGAAAAAACAGGGAGGGGGCAAAATAGTCAATATCGCCTCCCTAGCTGGCCTTAGGATGACCATGTACGGGGGCATTGCCTATAGTGCAGCCAAGGCAGCGGTGATTGGTTTTACCCGTCATGCTGGTTTTGAACTGGGTCCCTATAAGATAAACGTGAATGCCGTCTGCCCAGGTTCTACATTGACTGAGGTGGTAGAGAGTAGAATGACACCTGAAATCAAGGAGGAAATGCGTCAAGCAACCGCTCTGAAGGACTTCATCCTACCTCAAGACCAGGCAGATGCGGTTGTATTCCTTGCCTCTGATCGTGCTCGGATGATTACTGGCACTACTCTACTCGTTGATGGTGGGCAGAGCCTACCGATTGGTCAAGTAAGGTGGGAGAGCTTTTACTCCACTCGAAAGCAGTGGCTTAAAGAGGGGCGGTGGCATGGCAAAGCGACCTCACTCTAACTTAAGAAGTCGTATTACTATTGAGGTCTGCTAATGTGGAGATAGGGGGATTCGAACCCCCGACCTCTGCGATGCGAACGCAGCGCTCTCCCAGCTGAGCTATATCCCCGCCAATGCTAAATTATAGCACAGATTCAGCCACAGATTAATCCGCTGGCGTCAGCGCTCAATCCGTATGATTTGGCAGCGCAGCCGGCCCGCGGGCACAGCTATTTCCACCTTGTCTCCCTCACCCCGCCCGATAAGGACTTTGCCCAGCGGTGAGACGCTGGAGATTTTGCCCTGCGCCGGGTCCACCTCTTTGGGATTAACTATCTGGTAACGCAACTCCTCGCCGGAAGCCATGTCCTGCACGATAATACGGTCGCCGATGCCTATTTTTAACCCCGTCTTTGTCTGCTCATCAATAATCCGGGCCGCCTTGAGCGTTTCCTCAAGCTCCCGGATGCGCCCTTCCAGATACCCGCGCTGCTCCCTCGCCGCCGCCAGGGGCGCGTTTTCCCGGAAGTCCTTATCGGCAGCGGCCCGGCGTATCTGCTCAATGAGCTCAGGTCGTTTGTTCTTCAGTGTATTCAGCTCGTTTTCAAGCTCGGCATACCCCTGGCGCGTGAGCTCAACAACCTCCAGCGCTCCCTGCCCCGTGGCCGGAGAAGAGCCAGCGTTCACCTTCTTTCCCTTGAGATGAACCGCCAGATTCACCCGGCTCCAGCCCTTCTTCCTGGCGTGCGTTAAAAAGGCTCGCAGCTGGTCAAGTTTACGTCCGTAATCGGTATCAGACAGGGACAAACGCTCGGCGTAGCCCGCTACTTCCCGCGCATTGAGGTTGGCCAGCACCCGCTCCCGACCAAACCAGCGCACGAACTTATATATTTCTGGCTGGCAGTTTTCCCTTTCCTCAGGTGTCAGCCGGGAAAGGAACTGCCCCGCCGCCTCTTCCAGAGTGATGTTCAGCACGTTTTTATCTGTCATAAAATCACCAAACAGGTTACTCTATATCTTTACTGTCCGGCAATGGTGGCTTGCTGCCGCCGAACATGCTGCCTATTACCGCACGCCCGAATAACTTCACTATTGCCCAGCTGTGCCAGTCAAAGGAAACAGCATCGTCGGCAAGCAGCGTCTTATCAAGATGTTTTCCCATAACCACATCGAATAAACGGTCTATCCGCCGGTCACTCAGACGCTCAAACAGCTTCCGCGCCCAGTACCCCATGGTCAGCTCCCGGCCAAGCCTGCGCCGCCACCCCCGCTCATATTCCGATAGCCTTCTGGCGGATAAATCATCACGGTGCAGGGTTTTGTTCAGGACACCGGCGGCTATGTCGGCACAGAGCATCCCGTAATAAATGCCGCCACCGGTGGTCGGCTTGACCTGACCGGCGGCATCGCCCACTGCCAGAACTCTTTCGCCATACGTCCGGCGCAACGGCCTCAGCGGTATGGTGCCATAGTTCGGTTTGCCTGCGCCGGGCATCACCTTTCCCTGAGCTGCCAGGGAATCCAGCAGCTTCTTTAAATGCTCCTCGGGGGCACGGCGCGACAGCAGACCAACTCGGGCTTTCCCATCAACCGTCGGTACGAGCCAGCCAAAGAACCCCGGCGCCGTTTCCCGCCCGAAATACACCTCAACCTCATCAGCCTCTTTTGTGGGCACCTCTATCTGGGCACCGACGACAAAATCGCCTGTTTTGCCCAGTTTCATAGCTTCGGTCAGCCGGGTGCCATAGCCACTGGCGATAACCACTGTCCTCGCCACCAGACTACCGCCCCTCTTCTGGCAGTAGACCTCAACACCCTCCCTGGTTACCCTCAGGTCATGGACCATGCTGCCAAATAAATACTGCGCCCCGGCGTTCTGTGCCCTCTGCGCCATGGCAGCGGTAAACGCCGCCCGGTCCAGGATGCTGGCCTGGTCTTCTTCCCGCTTTATGTAAAGCATTTTCCCCGACGGCGAGAACAACCGGGCGCTTTTTACCTTGCGCAGGATAACGCTGGCATCGATATCAAAGCTGCGGACACATTCTTCCCCCACGACGCCGGTGCAGCATGGCTTTTCCCCCACCCGGCCCTCTTTCTCCAGGACAGCCACCCTCCACCCCTGCCGCGCCAGCATGCATGCCGCGCGACTTCCCGCAGGCCCGCCACCGATAACAATTACATCGTACATCGCCGCTCAACCAGCATAATAAAATGATAACTGGTGAAACAATGTCATAATAGAAAATTCAGCATTGAAATTCAAGAGGCATGTCTGAGAGCGGTCCACGCAGGCCCAGTCTTATTGTCCCTGCCAACGGATTATGTTACTATATTGAGGAATATCAGGTCAGCATCGGGGTGTAGCGCAGCCTGGTAGCGCACCTGAATGGGGTTCAGGTGGTCGGCGGTTCAAATCCGCCCACCCCGACCACAGGCGTGAAATTAAGCGGTCAGACCACTTTTCAAGACACCTCAACTTTGTCGTCTTCTCCTGTAGCGCCGTGCTAACTCAATGACCGTGGAAGCAACTTCTACAGCGTCTTTTCCCAGTGCCAGAAACAAGGGTTCCTTTCCCCAGTCAGCTTCCTCATAGAAGAGACGGGGCATGGCACCATACCTGGTGAAGAGCTGTTTAACCTTCCAGGGCATTGACGCGCCATCCTGTTTTCTAATATGTTCCGGCTCCTGGCTGCGCTCGAGCCGGCCAAAGAGTAACCCTTGTCCCGAGCAATATTCTTTCGCGACTCCAATTATCGTATCCTCACATTTAAAATTGATGGCGGCGTTAATCTCAGCGTCATATTTACGTGCTTCCAGTATGCGTCTGGCCAGATGGTCGGACGCACCCCAATTTGGCATACCGGAGGCTTTAGGAAGGCCACGTACCACCGTTATTCTACCCTCTACGGCGGCCACTTCCTTGGGAGTGCTGGCACCGGGCAGCGCATAGGCTACGTTAGTTCGCACCTCAGGTATGAGCGATGCAAACTCTGGGCACCTTTGCAACATGCTTACCGCCATCACAAGATTACCTAGAACCACGTACTTCTCCCCAGCGCTAGCCACTTTTGCCCTCCAACAAACCTGTTGCCACTTCAGCGGCCTTCTTCCCCGAGAGCAGCATACCGCCAAAGATGGCGCCCATGCGGGGCAGTCCGTAGGCAGCGTTGGCGGCCATGCCAGCAACAATGAGTCCAGGGTAGACTTCCTTGGTATGCTTGACAAGCTCCTTTTCTCCGACCTCGGCCCACATTGACTTCTCGCCCACGACTCCCCCCGTCGGCGTCCTGAGCTTTGGTCCTATTTTGCGGGCTACTATGCTGCATACTTCGGCCTCGTGGCCGGTGGCATCAATTACTACCTTTGCCCTCATGCCCAGAGGGTCGACATGTAACTGTGCGAGGTCTACAGCACTCCAGTTCAGCACCAGCCCGGCAACCCTGTCTTCCTCTCTGATCACCACATCCTCAACTGTGAGCAGGTTAAAAATGCGAGCTCCGGCCTTGATAGCCTGGCTACAGAAGGTGGAGGCGGCCTCTATGGCATCGGCAACGTAGTAGTCTTTCTGATATTCCTTGGTGCTTATCCCAAATTCGTCCAGAATTTCTTTGGCCTCGGCTTCGACCACAATGCGGTTGAACATTATGCCGCCACCCCATATCCCGCCGCCGATGCTCAGTCTCCTTTCGTAAATAGCGGTCTTTATTCCTTTCCTGGCCAAATAATAAGAAGCAACCAGGCCCGAAGGTCCAGCACCAACGATGGCAACATCTACTTCCATAAATTCGAGCAGTTCCTTCATGTAACTTTCGGTTATGGCCTTTGAAATGACTATCTCGTCCACTTTGCCTACCTCCTGATAATCGCTTTCGTCTCTCATTATTTTTCTTCACCGGCTTTGGGATTACAAGGCGAGGTTCATCTTTCGGGCAAGTTCCTCTGGCAACGTATCAATCACCCGCACACCCTGCATTCGTTCCATAGGGCCGGAGTCATTGGTATAAATACCCCTCGGGTAAGGCCTTGAAATCAGTCTGGCACTCATCCAGTAACAATTAGAAAAGTCCTCATCAATCGGGCCAGATAAAGTGCAGAGATTAAAGGAGCCGATTCCCATCCCCTCGTAAGCCATCAAGACTATGGTAAGGCGGTCGGAGAAGCTCTCAATGCGGGTCTCGTCCAGCTGTGCCAGCGAACTTATACCATGAAAAATGAAGCAGATTTCGTTGAACCCGCAGGGAGCAAAACTGGCTATCACCGAAATAAGGTCGTCTCCGGCAATAAATCTCTCGCCCTGTTTCCTTTCCTGCTCTACCAGCATCGCCCAGTAGTTCTGTCCGCTACTTCTGTAATAGTTTAAGCTTTTCGCCATCAGATTGGCCAACTGGGGAGTGGGCTCGCTCTCGAGCAGTATCTGAACATGCGGGTGAACTATGCTTCCGGCAGATGGGGGCAAATAATTCCACATGTAGACCGGATACCTCGCTTCTCTATTCCTGGCATGAACTGAAGCGATATAAAGTTTCGTCGCCAGCAAATTATCCCTGACCATGTCAGGCGTGAACTCACTTATTTTCAGGAAATGGTTGCTACAGATAGCGCCGACGGCGTGTTGCTCGCCGAAGGGGTTAAGGTTTGGAAACAGCAGGCTCTCGCCAATCCGGAGCCGCCCTTTCTCACAGATATCCTCGGGGAAACACGGGGTTTCCGCCTCTACTCTACCAGGACAGAAAGGGCATTTCTGCCTTGATACTTTGATAAGCCGCGCCAAATCATCCTCACGAAAGGCCACGTGTTTTGCCCTTCTTGCCCGGGCGGGGTTTATTCTAACCTGCGCACCGGTCAGCGGGTCAAACCGGTATTCTACTGGCGCATGTAAGGATTTCCGAAATTCTATCATGTTTAGCTAAACCCTGGCCTCCAAAAATTTGCTGTGTTCCACAGTCAACGAGCCTTAATATTGAACAGCTACAACAATCACATGCGGGCATGGTATAATTTAGCACATCCGCTGTCCCTGTAAAAGCTCGGCAGCAGGAGTAGAACCGCTCCCACTGTCTTACCTAATGGCACAAAATAGCGACCGTAATTTTCTCAGCGCATAAGGGCCGAAGTTATCAGGCCCCCCTCCCCCACCACCATGATTTTATCGCCTTTTTCCATGAGTGCTCGTTTTCCCAGTCCATCTGCCAGCAGTACAGGCCTCTTCGGTCTGGCTAAGTGCTTTCGGCCAGCACTTTTTCCACAATTTCGCAGATAATATGCCCCACGGTGATATGGGCTTCCTGAATCCGGGGCGTGCTACGTGATGGCACAGTCAGCACTAAATCGGCGACCTCGGCCAGTTTGCCGCCTTTGCCGCCGGTTAAGCCAACCGTTTTCGCTCCCCTCTGCTTGGCCATCTCCACCGCCTTCACCACATTAACTGAATCGCCGCTGGTACTGATACCAATTACTACATCCCTTTCCGTCACCAGCGCGGCCACCTGCCGACTGAAAACCTCATCATAACTATCGTCATTGGCAATTGATGTTAGTATTGAAGTATTGGTGGTCAGCGCTATGGCAGGGAAAGCCTGCCTTTTGAGCAGGAATTTACCCACCAGTTCGGCGGCAATATGCTGAGCATCGGCGGCGCTGCCACCGTTGCCGAAGAGGACCACCTTGCCGCCATTCCGATATGCGCCAATGATAAGCTCAGCGATAGCCTTAATTTCCCCGACACTTTTTCGGGCTATTTCTTCCTTTACCCCAGCGCTTTCTCTAAGCCTGCTGGCAATCTGTTTTCTCACCGCATCAGCTCCGCCGGCCATGGCACCCCCTCATAATTCCGCTTCTCAAGTAAAGTTTTGTAAGAGTAAAAATTCATCAGATTTGTAGCTATTATAACAACTATTTCCTTTGGCGACTAATGGCACCGTATTATGTATACCCTCACCGATGGCCTGTCCCGCCTTCCGGTACTTACCCGATTCCGCTCCCACAATACTGCAGGACCGTGGCCATCAGGTATTAACGGAAAG
>Ga0194125_10007440_pt1 | contig 15784 bp, 13 predicted proteins | sample TA2KigC250mmetaG_FD_148626 | JGI IMG/M metagenome (GOLD analysis project Ga0194125, IMG submission 148626) | Freshwater microbial communities from Lake Tanganyika, Tanzania - TA2015034 Kigoma Deep Cast 250m | ecosystem: Environmental > Aquatic > Freshwater > Lake | place: Tanzania: Lake... | reverse complement strand
TTCTTTATAAATAGAGTTTTATTTATTACTGAGGTCAATTAATGGTTCCCATTCCTGCGGACTCCAAAATTAATTTTGGGGGCCTTCGGTTGATGATTGTGAGAACAATTTTATGGCCTGAGTAATATAGTCATACTTTTTTGCGCAAAAGAGACCTTAAAACCTTATCATCAAATACTAAAGGCCGTTCCAATTCAACTTTAATTTTAATAAGGTCAGCCGAAGAAAGACTGCTTACATCGGTCTTGGGAAGCGGGTATTCCTGCTTAACCCCCGCAGATGGTATATATTTGGCTTGCCCGCTGTAGACACGTTTAACTTCATTTGACATTTTTAAACCTCCTCTTTAGGATTTAATTCTGGTGGATACCATAATTTGCGTTGAACCCATTTAAAGCCCTCATGCTTAGTAATTGCAGCCACATCAACTGGTCCACCAACTGTGGGAGGGCCAGGAGTGAAGCGGGAAAACATTATAGTAGCTTCAGCAAGAAACATAGCCAAATCGATTGCGTCCTTTATAGGCATAGGGGAATAGAACCAAGGCTTTGTAAGTCGTAACTTAAATATTTCTACTATTGTTGGTATTTGTTCGAAAGGGACTTGAAGTTCTGTTAGAACTTCCGATAGTTGAGTCCCATAACCGAAGATCAATCTGTTTATAACTTCCTGTTCGCCAGCCCAAGTGATTCCGGTTTCCTCCTTGGGTCTGACAGGCTTGGGATCAGAACATTCTCCCTTTTCAATATTTATTTCCCATTCTTCTGCCAGATCTTCGCCTGCCGAATAACCCGCTACAATAAATCCTATGGATAAGTTAGGTTGAATTTTCCTTAATTCTTGCGTGTATTTTTCCTCAAAGAAGAATTTTCTGACCAAGTTGGCCACCTGTTCCATTGAGTAATGTTCTTGGTCTAACCAATATTCATTATGACTTGGTTCTTTGTTTGTAAACCTTAGACGAAGGTCTTTTGCGAGGGTTGATATGGATGCAAGACCTATGCTACCAGCACCCCATGTCACAAAACCTATTGGCTGCCCCTTGTATAAGTTAAATACTTTCCTTGCTGTATTAAATATATTTATTACTGCCGTGCTACCATCAGGGTTTGGCGTAACTAGGGTCGAGGCACTGTCAGCTGCTAGAACTACTCCGTTATGAACTTTTAATGAGATGGCAATTGTCATTCTATTTTTCCTTCCTCCAAGCCTATTAAGGGGACTTTACTAAGGTTTTCGCTTTTCATATTTATTTTACTTTTGTTACCTTCCTTTTAATGCTTCCGCCACTTCCTCCCGATCATCGAAGTGAATCCGCTCCGCGCCCCGGATCTGGTAATTCTCATGGCCCTTGCCCGCCACCAGGACCGCGTCCGGCGGCTCAGCCAGGCTCACGGCCACCTGGATGGCCTCCCGCCGGTCCGGGACGATGAGATAACCCCGCTCCCCCCGCCGGGCCGCGGCCGCGGATATAGGCGCCAGGCCGGCGGCCTGGAGGCCCGGTTCAATCTCCCGGATGATGACCAGGGGGTCTTCGGTGCGGGGATTGTCACTGGTCACCACCACCAGGTCCGAGCCCCGGGCGGCGGCCCGTCCCATGAGGGGCCGCTTCCGGCGGTCCCGGTCCCCGCCGCAGCCGAACACCGTGATGAGGCGGCGGAAGTCCAGTTCTTTCAGGGCCGCCAGTGCCTGGGCCAGGGCGTCGGGGGTGTGGGCGTAATCCACGAAAACTGCCGGGCCTTCCGGCGGCCCGAAGCGCTCCAGCCGGCCGGGCACACCGTTCAGGGCGGCGATGCCCCGGGCGATGGTTTCCGGGTCCAGTCCCAACCCCAGGGCCGTGGCCGCGGCCGCCAGGATATTAGACAGGTTGAAATGGCCCACCAGCCGGGAATTGATCTCGATGTCGCCCGCCGGACTGGCCAGCCGCGCCTCCAGGCCGGTGCGGCGGTAAACGCATTCCTTAGGCCGCACCTGGCTTTGGGGATGGCGGCCGTAAGTTAAGGCGCCCACCTGGACCCGCCCCGCCAGGTCATGGCCCCGGGGGTCGTCCAGGTTAAGCACTGCCAGGGTCTCCTGCCGGCGGCCGTTGGCCAGCAGCTCCACGAAAAGCCGGGATTTGGCGGCGAAATAGTCCTCCAGGTCCCGGTGGTAGTCCAGATGGTCCTGGGACAGGTTGGTGAACACCGCCGCGGCGAACCGGGCGCGGTCCACCCTCCGGAGATCCAGGGCATGGGAGGAGACCTCCATGAACACGTGGCTCACGCCCCGGCGGCGCATCTCCCGGAGGAGGCGCTGCAGGTCCAGGGACTCGGGGGTGGTCACCGGCGCCGGCCAGGCTTCCCCGGCCACCCGGTAATTCACGGTGCCCACCACCCCCACCCGGTGTCCGGCGGCGGTGTGAATGGCTTCCAAAAGGTAAGTGGTGCTGGTTTTGCCGTTGGTGCCGGTAATCCCCACCAGGGTCAGGTCCCGGCTGGGGTGGTCGTAGATTGCCGCGCTGATATGGGCTAAGGCCAGGCGGGCGTGGGGCGTCCGGACTACCGTGACTCCGGGGATAGGCTCCAGGTTTTCCTCGGTGACGATGCCCCGGGCGCCTTGATTGATAGCCTGGGAAATGAAGCGGTGGCCGTCGGTGCGGTGGCCTTTCAGGGCCACAAAGATTCCCCCCGGGACCACGTCCCGGGAATGGTAGGCGACCCCAGGGATCAGAAGGTCTTCGTCACCCTGAATCAGACAGCCTTCCAGACCGGCCAGAAGGTCTCTTAAGGTCTTGGGGGACTCCTGTTCGTTCTGCACCGGCCCTCTCCGGCTTCCGGGGGGAGAAGCATTCCAGGGCCTCCAACCCCCTCCCTGAGGCCCCAAAAGGAGGCCAGGGATTCAAGTAGTGTGGTGAATTATGGTTTTATCCTATAAAAATTTCCCTTGTTTGGCAAGCCGGTCTAAAGGTTAAAAGGTTAAAAGGCGAAGAATGGAAAAGGGGAAAGAAACTGATTTTATTAACCTTTTCCCCTTTCAACCCCGGGTTCAGTCCACCCTAGGAATTTCCCTGGAACCTCACGACACAGGTTTCTCCCGGATTAATGGCGGTCCCCGGCGGAGGGTCCTGGCCCACGGCCAGGCCGCTGCCTTCGAAGCGGCAGTGCAGCCCGCAGCGGTGCAGCAGGTCCAGCACCTGTCGGATGGTATAGCCCCGCAGGTCCGGCATCACGTTCATGGGCCCTTGGAGGGCCGGAAGCTTGGGCGGGGTGAAATTCACTTCCTGGGCATTGGCCGCAGCTACGCCCACGGGAATAATGCCGCCCAATACTGGAGCGTTTTCTTTCTCTTTGCCATTTTTGGCCGCCTGGGCTGGTTTATCGGTTTTTTGTTCCTTTTTGCCCTTGGCATCTTTTTTGGCCAGGACCGACTCGTTTTCTTTCTTCGGCTCCTTCTCGGGGTAATAACCCAGGACCCTTAAGGATTGGGCTGCAATCTCCTTAAAAATGGGGGCCGCCACCACTCCGCCGTAAATGGCCCCTTTGGGTTCGTCAATAATGACGCTGATGGCCAGGACCGGCTTGTCCGCGGGCACCATGCCGATGAACAGGGCGTTGAACTTGCTGTGGGAATAGGCCCGGCCCACCAGCTTCTGGGCGGTGCCGGTCTTGCCGGCCACGGTGAAGCCCTCCACCGCCGCCTGGGTCGCGGTCCCGCCCTTTTGGGTCACCGTCTCCATGATGGCCAGCATCTGCTGGGCGGTTTGCTGGGACAACACCCTTCTTAAAGGCCGGGGCTGAATCTCCTTGATCTTTTGCCCCTGGGGGCTGACGATCTCTTTAACCAGCAAGGGCTCCATCACCACCCCGTCGTTGCCCATGGCGGACAGGGCCATGAGCAGTTGCAGGGGGCTCACGGCAATACCCTGGCCGAAGGCCACGGTGGCCCGGTCAATGAGAGTGCGGGCATGGCGCAAGGCCCGCATCACTCCGGAACTTTCTCCGGGGAAGATGATGCCGCTGCGCTGGCCGAACCCGAAGTTTTTGAGATACACGTCCATCTGCGCCGGGCGCACCTTGGTGGAAATCTTATAAGCCCCGATGTTGCTGGACTTCGTAATAATCTGCTCCACCGTCATGGAGCCGTAAGGATGGGCATCGTGGATGACCTCTTTGCCCACGGCCATTTTACCGTTTTCGCAGTGAAACTTGTCCGTGGACTTCACCGCCTGGGCGTCCAGGGCCGAAGCCACAATAAAGACTTTATAGGTGGAGCCCGGCTCCAGGGCGTGGGTGATATTGCGGTTGTGCCGGGCCTCTTCCGAATATTTGGTATAGAAGTTGGGATCCATGACCGGGACCTGGGCCATAGCCAGGATTTCCCCGGTCTGGGGCTGCATTACCAAGGCCAGGCCGCCGGCGGCGCGCCACTTTTCCACGCCTTTGGCCAACTCTTTCTCGGCAATGTGTTGGATCGTCCGGTCGATGGTGAGAACCAGGTTATTCCCCATCACCTCAGGGTCCCAGGCCTTTTCCCCGGTGGACACGATGTGGCCCCGGGCGTCGATCATCTTCCAGGACTGTTTGGGTTTGCCGTAAAGAGTTTCGTCAAACTGGCACTCCAGACCTTCCAGGCCCTTGCCGTCAATGTCGCAGAAGCCCAGGATGGAACCGGCTAAGGTCCGCTGGGGGTAAATCCGCTTGGCCTCGGGCAGGAGATAAATCGCATCGATCTCCCGGCGAGGGTCGGAAGGGTTGATTTTGTCCTTTTTTTCCACCTCGGCCTTCCAGGTCCGGAAGGCCTCTTCCCGCTCCGGGGTGAGGTGGCGCTTCACCCAGACAAAGGGCCGGGCCCGGGTGAGGAGCTCCTTCAGCTCCGCCTGCTTCATCCCCAGCACCGGCGCCAGTTCCCGGGACCAGCGGCCGGCGTTTTTGAGCTGCTGGGGGTGGGCCACCACGGAAGCCACCCGGGTGCTAACGGCCAATTCCGTTCCCCGGCGGTCCAGGATCAGGCCGCGGACGGGGAGTATGGGGCAGAATTTCTTATATTCTCCGGTGGCCTCTTCATAGAGGTCCGGCCCTTCCAAAATCTGGAGTTGGAAGAACCGTCCGGTGATCCATACGGACGCCAGCAAGAGGCCCAGGCCCACTATAACGATGCGCAGGCGGACCCATTTGCCGATGGTGGGAGTCACGGCAGTTTCACCACCTGGTGGCGCTGGGGCGCGCCCATGCCGTATTCCGCCGCCAGTTTTTCCAGGCGGGAAATGGCCTTGAGGTTGGCCAGTTCAATGCGCAGCTTGTTGTTCATGTCCAGGAGCTGCTTCTGGGTCTCCTGGGCCTGGGAAATCTGATAGCTGAGGGTAATATTCTGAAGGTCGGCGTAAGCCCAAAAAAGGGAGGTGAGAATGATCCCCAGGGCGGCCATGACCAGGGCCTTCACCACGACCCGGCCCCAGCGCCAGGGCTGGCCCAGGCGGCGATTGCGGGACACTATGACCTGCCCGACGGCACTTAACCGGAGAGTGAGGTAACTGGGCATCCTTTCCTCCTCAACGCAATTAAGAAAATTTTTCGGCGATGCGCAGTTTGGCGCTTCGGGCCCGGGGGTTGCGGGCCACTTCGGCAGTCGTAGGGGTGAGAGGTTTCCGGGTGAGGCGGCGCATCACCCCCGCCTGCTCCCAGGCTGCCAGGCGCTGCTTCACCCGGCGGTCTTCCAGAGAATGGTAGGAGATGATAGCCAGCCGCCCTTCGGGCAGCAGCCAGGCCGGGGCCTGGCTCAAGAAGAAATCCAGTTGGTCCAGTTCCTGGTTGACCGCTATGCGTAAGGCCTGGAAGACCCGGGTGGCGGGATGCAGCCTCCCCCGGCGCCGCCCCCCGGGTCCCAGGGCCTGTGACATGACTCGAACTAAATCCTGAGTGGTGCGAAAAGGAGCGCGGCGCCGGGCCTCCACCACACCCCGGGCCAGCTTCCTGGACCGGGGTTCCTCGCCATACTCCTTAAAAATCCGCTCCAGCCCCTCTGGCGGCCAAGTATTGAGGAGGTGGGCCGCAGTCACCCCCTCCTGGGGGTTGAACCGCATGTCCAGAGGCTCGTCCCCCAGGAAGGAAAACCCCCGGTGGGACTGATGGAGCTGATGGGAAGAGAGGCCCAGGTCCAGGAGGATGCCGTCCACTCCCGGCGCGCCTTTTTCTTCCAAAATTTCTCCTAGTTGTGTATAAGAGTAGTTGTAAAGGTGAAACCTGGAGGTATGGTGGGCCAACCGGGCTGTTGCCGTCTGCAGGACCGCGGGATCTTGATCCAGCCCCCAGAGCTCCCCATCCGGGGTGGAGCGATCCAGGATGGCCGCGGCATGCCCCCCCTCACCCACAGTGCCATCCACGTACAGGCGGCCAGGCCGGCAGTTCAGGCCCACCAACACCTCCGCTACCATAACCGGTTCGTGAACCGGGTACGGGACTTGAGTTAAATTATTTGCAATTCGTGCAACACCTCATCAAAATCTCGGGCTTCCAAATCCTGCCGGTGGGTGTCATAGGCCTGGCGACCCCAGATTTCAAAGCAGCGCACCGCCCCCGCCAGGATGACTTCCCGGGACAGCTTGGCGTATTCCCGCAAGGCGGGCGGGATGAGGATGCGGCCCTGGCGGTCCAGGGGGCACTCCTCGGCGCTGTTGATGAAAAAACGCTGGAACTCGCGAAAATTTCGGCGCAAAAACGGCTGCTCCGCCAGCTTGGCTTCCACTTTCACCCACTCGGATTGGGGAAAGGCCATGATGTAGCCTTCGTAGTTGGTGAGGAATAGGAGGCGGTCCTGCCGCTCCTGCAAAAACTCGCGGTAGCGGGTCGGGATGCTGATTCTCCCCTTGTTGTCCATCAAAAGGGAGTGCCTACCCCGGAACATCTTCCCTTTCTCCCCACCTTATTCCACTTTTTCCCACTCGGCTTCAAATTTGGGGGTTTTCTAAGAATTTGTCAAGAAAAAAATTGCGCTTTTGTGAGGAATTGTTTGGAGAGGGGCTTGGGGAGCAGGGGAGAAATGGGGCAAGCCCCCACCTGGAGGCCGGATGAGCGGCGTAAGGCGCCGCCCTCTTCCCGCAACCGCCGGTTCAATCTCTTAAAGGCAGGAAATTTAGGGCGTAGAACCTACTAAAAGAAAGTTGCCAGTGGTCACTGTTTGACGGCAATCCGTAAGGCTATGAGGGGAAATGCAATTATTAATGGGAGCGGAAAAGGAGTTCCATTCACCCCCACCCCAGTCCCCCCCCTCCAGGGGGTGGGGGCTTAAGGGAGGAACTACTTTTATGCTCCGAGTAATAACTCTAATCCAGCAATAGGTGCATGAATAAGTAAGTGCTTGGTTTTGTTATTGATGCAAACCTGCCCGTATGTTTCAGGTCGTGGCGGAACATGGGCCAGGGTGAGTTGGCCAACCCGGGCGAATCGCCGTAAATGGCGTACAGTTTATTTCCCAATCCTAGATAGATGGTGCCGTCGGGGCCAATGGTGGGGGAAGAATACGAACCCCAACCCAAATCGGCAAAGGTCCACCTCTTGGTGCCGTCGGGATTGATGGCATAGAGCCTGGTGTCCCATACCCCCCCCACATATACCACCCCGTTCGCGCCGATGGCGGGTGAGGAGACGGTGTTGTCAGTTTGAGAGACTTTGTAGGCCCACTTTTGGGCGCCATCGGGATTAATGGCATAGACCCAGCCGTTATGAGACGCCACATAAATAGTCCCGTCCGGGCCCAGGGAGGGGGAAGAATATACCGAAGAAGAGGTTTCAAAGGCCCATTTATGGGTGCCATCGGGATTGACGGCATAGAGCTTATAGTCCTTGGACCCCACATAAATGGTGCCGTCCAGGCCAATGGCGGGGGAGGATTGGACTTCCCCCCCGGCTTTAAAGGCCCATTTCTTGGTCCCATCGGGATTGATGGCCAGAAGACTATTCCAGAAACAAACCCCCGCATAAATGGTCCCGTCCTTGCCGATGGCCGGGGACGAGGTTATACCCGTGTCCATACATAATTGCTCGTAATAAAACTTCCACTTCAGGGCGCCATCGGGATTGAGGGCATAGAGATTCGTTTGCGATCCCGCATAGATGGTCCCATCCGCACCGATGGCGGGGGATGATCCGATCTTCCCAAGGGGATTATTGGCCGTCAGAAAGTCCCACTTCTGGGTGCCGTCCGGATTAATGGCATAGAGCTTATTATCATATGATCCTATATAGATGGTCCCATCCGCGCCCAGGGCGGGGGAGGAGGACACCTCGTCTCCCGTTTGAAAGGCCCACTTCTGGGTGCCGTCCGGATTAATGGCATAGACCTTATGATCATATGATCCCACGTAGATAGTCCCGTCCGGGCCGAGGGCCGGGGAGGACGTCACTTTACCCGATGTCTGAAAGGCCCACTTCTGGGTCCCGGGGGTTCCGGCCCAGCCATTAATGCTAACCGGTATTAACAAAACCCCTAACAAAACGGCCCAAACCCCTTTCGACTTCATAACCACCCCTCATGAGCGCCGGTTAATTTTTCATTGCGGGTTTCTTTCGGACCCCAAAAGTTTCAGTTCTTGACGGCGAATCCTTACTTCGGTGGCATGTTAGCACAAATTTCGATGCAGGAGCGCTTATTATCATAATGGCCTTACAATAACCAAGGCCATTCCCGCAATGGAAACCTCTGCCCCACGATGGGAGACACCTTGCCACTGTTCAATGCTCACTGACTATCCAGATAACCCTGGAGAATCAGGGCCGCGGCCACCTGGTCCACCACCTGGCGCCGCCGCCGACGGCTCAGGTCCGCCTGAATGAGCACCCGCTCCGCTTCCCGGGTGGTGAGGCGCTCGTCCCAGGGGACCACCTCCGCGGCCAGAGCCTCGCCCAGGGCGGCGGCCAGGTCGAGAATCTCCTGGGCCTGCTTGCCCGGGCGCCCATCCATGTGTCGGGGCACCCCTACCACGATTTTTACCACCCGGTAGTCCCGGACCATTTCTTGGAGCCGGGCCAAATCCGTGTCCCGGTCTTTCCGGTGTAGGACTCCCAGCCCCTGGGCGGTGATTCCCAGGGGGTCGCTCACCGCCACCCCGATGCGCTTCTCCCCCACGTCCAGACCCAGGACGCGGGCCTCGGGGAATTGACTCTTTTCGGTCATATATTAGAGCCTCTTGCAAAATTATGTAGCCGCAGGCTTCAGCCTGCGCCCGCACAGGCTGGAAAGCCTGTGCTACCGGATATTTCTTTGGGCAACATGGGAAAAATCGTAGCCTCAAAATGAATTTTGCAAGAGGCTCTTATGTTTCTTGGTGTCTTGGTGGTGAATCCTTTCATTTCGATATCAACCATACCGCCGCCACGGCTAACACCACTCCCGCGGCCCGGCGCAGGGTGAAGCTTTCCTGGAGCAGGGCCAGGCTTAAAATAACGGTGACCACGGGATACAGGGCGGTGACCGGCACCACCACCGAGGCTTCCCCCCGGGCCAGGGCAAAAAAGAACGCGAGTAATCCAAAGGCCATGCACAGGCCGGCGGCCAGGGCCGCGGCCACCCCCACCGGCTGCCAGGTGAGGGGAAAGCCCTGGCTCAGCACGTAAGTCAATACCGCCAGGTGGCCGGTAATGGTGAGCAAATACACCCCCTGGGGCGGGAGATGGCGGGTGGCGACCTTGCTCAACACCCCCCACAAACCCCACAGCGCCATGGCCATCAAAGAATACTTAAACCACACCTCCCCCTCCTTGCTTCTTGCCATGGATGGTGCTTTTCCTCTAATATATTTATATGCGCCCGGCAAGAAAAGTCCAAACCGCAGATAAGCGCCGATGATTGCCGATTAATTTTATTATCCGGCGAGCCTCTTGCAAAATTATGTAGCCGCAGGCTTCAGCCTGCGCCCGCACAGGCTGGAAAGCCTGTGCTACCGGATATTTCTTTGAGCAACATGGGAAAAATCGCAGCCTCAAAATGAATTTTGCAAGAGGCTCCGGCTTAATCCGCGGTTTCAAATGGGAAATGCCTTTGCTCCATAACTTGCCCATAAAGATAATCGGCCACCGGGGCTCCCCTCGGGAAGAACCGGAAAACACTCTACGGTCTTTCCGGCGGGCCCTGGATCTGGGAGCCTGGGGGGTGGAGTTGGACGTCCGTCTCAGCCGGGACGGGCGCCTGGTGGTGATTCATGATCCGGCCGTGGACCGCACCACCAATGGCCGTGGCATGGTCCAAGACCTGACGTTCGCCCAACTAAGGGAGCTGGACGCCGGCCGGGGGGAGCCCATCCCCGCCCTGGAAGAAGTGGTGGACCTGGTGCGGGGCCGGGGGGGCCGCCTGCTGGTGGAGCTGAAAGCCCCCGAGGCCGCGGGGCCGCTGCTGCGGCTGTTTCAGAAACGCCGCTTGTTTGACGACGCCTGTCTCATCTCCTTCTGGCACCCGGTGGTCAAAACCCTCAAGGAGCAGGAGCCGCGGCTCCAGGCCGGCGTCCTCATGGTGGGCTGCCCGGTGGACCCCGGGGCCGTGGCCCGGGCCGCGGGAGCCGACTTCCTGATCTTGAATTATGCGTACGTCAACCGGGAACTGGCCGACGCGGTTAAAGCCGCCGGCCTCAAACTCATAGTTTGGAACATTGATGAGGTGGACACCCTGAAATTTTTCCTGGAATTCCATCCGGACGCCATCTGCACCAACCGTCCGGGAGAGATTATCGATTACCTGAAAAGCGCCGGTAAATTTAGACTCCTGCCGGAGTGATTCTACGCGGGGGAATATGAGTAATACCACTCAGACATTAACCGGCCAATTTAGCCAAGTGGCCCAAGAAATTCCCCACCAAGTGGCCATCCTCTTCCGGGAAGGGGACGCGGTGCAGGAGTATGCCTATGGCCGGCTTTATCAGGCCAGCCTAGCCGCGGCCCGGTGGCTCCGGGCCCAGGGCGTCAAAAAAGGGGATAAGGTCGCCATCCTCTTGGAGAACCGCCCCGAGTGGCCCATGAGCTATTGGGGCGCGCTTTATGCGGGCGCGGTCGCGGTGCCGCTAGACCCGGTTTCCCGTTGGGACCACGTCCGGCATATTCTGGAGGAAACCCGGACCGGGGTCATTTTCACTTTCCCCCGGACGCCCCTGGCCCAGTTGCAGCAGCTCCCGTTCCTGGAAAAGATTGTGGTCCTGGGGGAAACCCAGGAATTGGGGGATAAAATCGTAACTTTTGCGCAGGTTCTGGAATCGCCTGACCGTGGGGAGCCTCTCCCGGAAGCCGCGTCCGGCGACCTGGCCTCCATCATTTACACCTCGGGCACCACCGGGGTCCCCAAAGGGGTGATGCTCACCCACCAGAATTTTTGCGCCAACTATTCCGGGGTCGCCGCGCTCAACGCCACCCGGCCGGACGATAACGTGCTGTGCATCCTGCCTTTGCAGCATTCCTTCCCCTTCACCGCGACGCTCCTGGTCCCGCTGTTTTCCCGGATAAAGATCACCTATCTGGACACCCTCCGGGCCGAAGCCATTCTCAGGTGCATTAAAGAGCAGAAAGTCACCATTCTGGCCGTCACGCCCCAGGTGCTCCAGCACTTCTACCACGGCATCCAGCGCCAGTTAGAGAAGATTCCCTGGCCGGTGCGGCCCCTGTTAGTCTCCTATTTAAGCTTTTCCTGGCGCATCTCCCAATACCTGGGGGTAAACCCCGCCCAGCCGCTCATCAATAAATTCCGGGGCGCCCTGGGAGAACAGTTCCGTTTTTTTGTCAGCGGCGGAGCCAAGCTTCCCGAGGACCTGGCCCGGAATTTCGCCCGCCTGGGGTTCACGGTGTTGGAAGGCTACGGGCTCACGGAAACCGCGCCGGTGGTCACCATCAATCCGCCGGAAGCCCCTCGCCTGGGGTCCGCCGGCAAACCCCTGCAAGGAGTGGAAGTCAGGATACTGAATCCCGATGCCGAGGGCGTGGGCGAAGTCCTCATCCGGGGCGATAACGTCATGGCTGGCTACTACCAAAACGAAGCCGCCACCCGGGAGGTCATCAAAGACGGCTGGTTTCACAGCGGCGACCTGGGCTGTTTGGACCGGGACGGCTACCTCTATATCCAGGGGCGCATTAAAGACATCATCGTACTCTCCTCGGGTAAAAACGTGTCCGCCGAGGAAGTGGCCCGGCACTACCTCCAGGCCCCCTCCATCAAAGAGATTTTCGTCACCACCGACGACCGCGACGAGAAACTGGCCGCGGTGATGGTGCCGGATTTGGAATTCTTCCGGAAAATCGGGGAGACGGATATTTACGGCAAGGTGAAGTGGGACCTGGAGATGCTCTCCCAGAACCTGGAGCCTTACAAGCGGGTAAGGGACTATGTCCTGGTCAACGAACTGCCCAAAACCCGCCTGGGAAAGGTTAGGATGCACGAGGCCCGCCAGCTTTACCGGGAGCGGGCCGGCAAGAAGTACGAGCATAAAAAGCTGGCCAAGGAAGAGGGCCTGTCCACCGTGGGAGAGATGGTGGTGGAGATTCTGGCCCGGCAAATCGAAGACCCGCGCATCTCCCTGGACGACAACCTGGAGCTGGACCTGGGTCTGGACTCCCTGGGTCTGGTGGAATTGCTGGCCGCCCTGGAAACCCGGTTCAACCTCAGCATCCAGGAAGAAGAATTTACCGGAATTTTCGCGGTAAAAGAGCTGATCCAATTTATTGAAGAAAAAAATCCGGAAGTGGTAAAGGAGCCTGAAGAGCAAATGGCAGCCTGGGGCGACATTCTCCTGACTGATCCGCCGCCGGCCCTGCTTCAGCGCCTGGGTCTGGCGGGAGGACTGGCGGCCCGCCTGGTCACCCAGGGGCTGGCGTTGGTGTTGGGCTTATGGTTTAAATGGATGTTTAACCTCAAGGTGTACGGCCGGGAGCGGTTCAAGGCCGAGGGGATCATCTTTTGTCCCAACCACGCCAGTTTCCTGGATGGCTTCATCTTTGCCTATGCGGTGCCCCGGCCCCTCCGCCACCGTTTATTCTCCCTGGGGTACAGCCGGTATTTCGATGTCCCGGTGGTCCGGGGCCTCCTCAAGCTCATCCGGGTCATCCCGGTGGATTCGGCCCGGAACCTGGTGGCGGCCATGCAGACGGCGTCCTTTATCCTCCGGAACGGTCAGGCGCTGTGCGTCTTTCCGGAAGGCTCCCGAAGCCCCACCGGGGAAGTGGGCCAGTTCAAGAAGGGGGTGGCCATTCTGGCCAAAGAATTGAATGTCAAGCTGGTCCCGGTGTATATTCACGGCTCCTACGAAGCCTGGCCGGCGGGCGCGACCCTGCCCCGCCCCCATCCCATCCGGATAATTTTCGGCCGGGAGTATTCCTGGGAGGAGCTTAAAGCCAGGGGGCTGGAGATCGACCCGGGGGCTTCCGACTATAACGCCGTCAGCTTGGGGCTGCGGGAAGAAGTCCTTAAACTTAAAAGGGAATTAACCGGGAAGTAGGTTCTTTATTTGGAAACATGAGGTACAATCATCTGGGAAGAAGTTTCGAGTTTCGAGTTTCGAGTTTCAAGTTTTTGGGCTTTAGGTTCTGGATCTGGGTTTTAAATACGCGGACTTAAAAATCAAAAATCAAAAATCAAAACTCGAAACTGACAACTGACAACTGTTTACTGTCAACTGAACCTAAGGTTTTTAATGGCCAAGACCCTCGTAGAGCAAATAATGGCGGTCCATCTGATGTCCGGGGAGTTGGTCCCCGGGGCGGAGGTGGCCCTGAAGATCGACCACACCCTGACCCAGGACGCCACCGGCACCCTGGCCTATCTGGAATTCGAAGCCATGGGGGTGGCCCGGGCCAAACCGGAAATCGCGGTGAGCTACGTGGACCACAACCTGCTCCAGACGGACTTCCGCAACGCCGACGACCACCGTTTTTTGAGGACTATCGCGGCCCATTACGGCCTCCATTTTTCCCCGCCGGGAAACGGCATTTCCCACCAGGTGCACCTGGAGCGCTTCAGCGCGCCGGGGAAGACCCTCATCGGCTCCGACAGCCACACCCCCACCGCGGGGGGCGCAGCCATGCTGGCCTTCGGCGCCGGGGGCCTGGACGTGGCCCTGGCCCTGGCCGGCCAGCCCTTTTATCTCATCATGCCGGAGATCCTGGGAGTGCGCCTGGAGGGGAAACTCCCGGCCTGGGTGTCGGCCAAGGACGTCATCCTGGAATTGCTCCGCCGTCTCACGGTGAAGGGCGGCCGGGGGAAGATCCTGGAATTTTTCGGCCCGGCCCTGCGCTATTTGAGCGTTCCGGAGCGGGCCTCCATCACCAACATGGGCGCGGAGCTGGGGGCCACCACCTCTATATTTCCCTCGGACGAGCAGACCCGGCGTTTCCTGGCCGTGCAGGGGCGGTTGCATGACTACCGGCCTTTGAAAGCGCCGGGCCGGCCCCCATACCATTCCCAGGAAGAAGTAAACCTGGAGCAATTGCAGCCCCTCATCGCCTGCCCCAGCTCCCCGGACAACGTAGCGCCGGTGAAAGAGGCTGAGGGCACCCCCGTAGACCAGGTGCTCATCGGCTCCTGCGGCAATTCCTCTTTCCGGGACCTCATGGTGGCGGCCCAGGCCCTCAAAGGCCGTCGGCTGCACCCCCGGGTGAGTCTGGAAATCAATCCCGGGTCGCTCCAGGTGTTGGAAAACTTGACCCTGGCCGGGGGACTGCTCATCCTCCTGGAAGCCGGCGCCCGGGTCATGCCCCCGGGTTGCTGGGGCTGCATCGGCATGGGCCAGGCCCCGGCCACCGGCGCGGTCTCGGTGCGCACCTTCCCCCGGAACTTCCCGGGCCGCAGTGGCACCAAGGACGATAAGGTCTATCTGGCCAGCCCCGAAACCGCGGTGGCCGCGGCCATTTTCGGCGAAATCGTCGATCCCCGCCGCCTGGGAGACTATCCCAAAGTGGCCCCGCCCCGGTGCTTCCTGGTGGACGGCCGCACCCTCGTGGCGCCGCCCCCGCCGGAAGAGAAGGTGGAGGTGCTCCGGGGCCCCAATATCGTGGCCTTCCCCCGGCTCTCGCCGCTGCCCGAAACCTGGTGCGGCGAAGTCTGGCTCAAGGCCGGGGACCACGTCACCACCGACGACATCCTCCCCGCGGGGAGCCAGATACTCCCCCTGCGCAGCAACCTCCCCGCCATCAGCCGCTACGCCTTCACCCGCCTGGACCCGGACTTCCCGGAGCGGGTGAAAGGCCGGGGGGAAGGGGTCATCGTGGGCGGGGAAAACTACGGCCAGGGGTCTTCCCGGGAGCATGCGGCCCTGGCGCCCCGGCACCTGGGCGTCCGGGTGAAGCTGGTGAAGAGCTTCGCCCGCATCCACCTGGCCAATCTCATCAACTTCGGCATCCTGCCCCTGACCTTCGAGAACCCCCAGGACTACGACCTCTTTGACCTGGGCCGGGCGGTGGCTCTGCCCGGCGTGCGGAAACTATTGCTGGCAGGGGCTGAACTCCTTCCGTTGCAAATCGGCGATGAGGAAATCTGGGTCCGGGTGGACCTCACGGAACGCCAGCGCCGCCTGCTGGCCGCGGGAGGGGCGCTGAATATGGCGAGGGAGGGGTAGAATTGATGCGGGGGGAGGGCCAGGGGCCGACGGCCCCTGGCCTCCCCACGCACCCCCCTCCCAACCCCCATAAGTTTTTGCCTGGGTGGGGCGGACCTCCACGCCCGCCAAACAGTTGTGTATGTCAGGTTCTGCAAATTGGTCGAGGCATACAGGTTTTAGTATTCTCCCGCCGTTGAGCTAAGCCGCGGAGGGCCGCCGAGAATGGGCCCCCAATTGCTCGTCGGA
>Ga0194125_10007439_pt1 | contig 15784 bp, 16 predicted proteins | sample TA2KigC250mmetaG_FD_148626 | JGI IMG/M metagenome (GOLD analysis project Ga0194125, IMG submission 148626) | Freshwater microbial communities from Lake Tanganyika, Tanzania - TA2015034 Kigoma Deep Cast 250m | ecosystem: Environmental > Aquatic > Freshwater > Lake | place: Tanzania: Lake... | reverse complement strand
CATATTACTCTATCGCAGCTTAGAATCCTGATGCAGGCGGTGCTTCCCCTGCGAGAATGCGATATCAACTCCCTGATTTTCTTGGTTCAGGGGATTCAAATGAGAAATCATCGCTCATACCCCTCACATCGACATAGAAAATTATCTTATATGTCGTTGTAGGGTTATTCTCAATCTTCCTTAGTCCGGGCCACGGTGATAATCTCCACCTGCCTGGCCCCGGCCTTCCTCAAAGCCCGGGCGCACTCCCGGGCCGTGGCCCCGGTGGTGAAGAGATCATCCACCAATAGCACCCTTTTCCCCTTCAGCCGCTCCGGGCGGGACACGGCAAACGCGCCCTTGACGTTTTCCCGGCGCTCCTGGGGGTTCAGTTCCACCTGGGGCCGGGTATGGCGCACCCGGATAAGCAGGTCCCGTTCCACCGGCAAATCCGCGAGACCCTGGGCCAGCATCAGGGCCTGGTTGAAGCCCCGGTCCTGAAGGCGTCGGGGGTGGAGTGGCACCGGGAGGACCAGGTCGGCCTGGGCCGCCATTTCCCCGGCCAGGGGTCTGAGCCATTCCTGCATCACCGGCAGATAGGCCAGGGCGCGGTTAAATTTGAAGCGCTTGATGGCCTCGGCCGGCGGCCCGTGATAAATCGCCGCGGCCCGGGCCCGGCTAAAGGGCGGGGGCTCCTTCTGGCAGGAACCGCATAACCGGTCCTCTCCCTCCCGGGAGGGAAAGACCTTGCCGCAGCAGAGACACAGGGGGCTGGCCGCCCACTGGATTTGCCCCGCGCATTCCGGGCACACCGCCTGCTTCGCCCCTTCCCCCACCGCCGCCCCGCAGAACAGACAGAGCTGGGGCAGGAAGAATTCCAGCAGGGTGAGCGCCAGGCGTTTGAGAGGAGAGCGGTTTACTGCCAAGAATCGCTCCTGAAGCAACCTTCAAAATATTTATCCACAGATTAACACAGATTTACCGAAAACCGAAAACTGCCTCAAATCCGCCGGTCCCGGCCGGCGTCGTAAAAAATGTTGTCCACTTCCTGTCCGGCCAGCAGCCGCCGGTAGGCGTCGGCCATGAACCCGGCAATAACCTGGTTGGTCATAATCACCGACGGCTCCGGCTGGTAAAGGCAGGACTCCCCGCCCTTGGACGCTTCCTGACGCCGCCGGCCCACGATCTCCTGGAGGCCCAGCAGCTCGCCGGGCGCCGCGCCCCCCCGAACCGGGTCATAAACCACCATCTGCCCGGCCTCCACGTGAGTGCCGCCGCTGATGAGAATTTTCCCATGGCGGCGGCAGGCTTCGCTGAGCAGGACCCGGGTTTCGAAATTGTCCACGCAGTCAAAGACCGCGTCAAAGGAGGAAATGTCCGAGTCCGTCCCAAAAGAGGCCGCCTGGAACCGGGCCCGGGCGCCAAAGGATTCGTTGAGCCGGGCCGACAGGGTCTCAGCCTTGCCCTGGCCCAGGGCGTCGTAAAAGAATACCTGGCGGTTGAGGTTGGTGACTTCCACTTTTTCCGGGTCCATAAAAGTGAGGCGGTGGAACCCGGCCTCGGCCAGGGCCAGCCCCACAAAATTTCCCAAGGCCCCCGCCCCCACCAGCAGGATTTCCGGGTCGCCAATTTTTTCGGGCAGGGCCGGCCGGCGGTAATGCGTCAGGGTCCTGGACACTCGCCGCCTTAGGATCAGGTTCTTGGTGTCCTCCAGGGCCAGGGCCGCGGCAATGAGGGCCAGGGTGGCGTCCCGGAAAGGCCGGCCGGGCAGTTGGGGACGGGCCACCAGGTCGGCCAGCTCTTCCCACTCCCGGCCTTTCATATAAGTGAAGATCTTGACCCCGGCCTGGCCGTCCTGTTCGTAGCCAAAAGCCCGGACCAGGGGCCGGCCGGTTTTGCTAGCGGCATTCAAAAGTTGTTTGTTGGCCAGCCCGTAGAGGCTGAAATCCACCATGACCCGGCAGCTTTGAAAAATGTCTTCCAGAGCCGGATGGGTATAAAACCCCTGGATAAAAGTCAAGTCCAAAAGAGGATTTATCCGGGAAGCCATATGAATCAGCCGGGGGTCCAGGCGGGGCCCCAGCACCACCAGGCGATTGACGCCCAAAGCCGCGGCCGCGAGTGCGTACAGGGAGGCGGTTAAATCATCGTCCCCCGCCACGGCCACCGCGGCCCTCTCCAGGGCGTCCTGGTTCCAGCCCGGAATGAGCAGTTGCCGGTCGAGGCGGGGATGGGGAAATGATGGTTTTCGGTTTTCGGTTTTCGGTTTTCGGTAATTAACGTCCATCAGCTTTTATCGGTAATTTCTATTTGTTAATATTTTCATAACGTTAAGAAATCACTGTTTACCTCAGATGTTAGCGGATTTATTAGATAACCTACGAGCCTCTTGCAAAATTATGTAGCCGCAGGCTTCAGCCTGCGCCGGCACAGGCTGGAAAGCCTGTGCTACCGGATATTTCTTTAAGCAACATGGGAAAATCGCAGCCTCAAAATGAATTTTGCAAGAGGCTCCTGCTTTAGCTTGGTAACCCCAATTTTTAACCGAAAACCGAAAACCGTCTTTAAACGCTTTCCAGCTTGGCCAGTTTGTAGGCGATGGGCTTGATCTTATCCCGCACTTCCTCCCGCAAGGCTTCCAACTCCGCGGCTTGCAAGGTCCGATCTTCTTCAATGATATCGATCTCGGCGGTCTTCCGGGTCACTGCAGTCTGTCCCGAAAGGATGCTCCGGGTTATGCACAAAATTTTCTGTCGGTGCCAGCCGCCGTCCCCCACCACGATGCTGTAACAGAACCCGCCGTAAACGGTTTCCAGAATCCGGGCTTGATTTACGGGCGCGTCGGTTATGAGGCAGACGGCGCCCCGCTCCAGGTCCCGCTCCGAATATTGGCCCTCGGTGAACAGCGCCAAGTCCTTGATGAGCACCTCCCGCTTGGCCACGGGAAAGCGCAGCCGGGCGGTGACGTAATCCAGCACCGTCATCTGGTTGGCCTCGTCCAGGGCGGAAAAGCCACGGAAATCCATGCTGCCGTGGGAGTGAATCCAGCCGTTGATCACCAGGGCTTTGGGCAGTGATTCCTGGAAGGCGGCGATGAGTTCCGGGCTGATGCTGGTATAGTCCTGGACGTTATCCAGGTTGCCGGGAAGCCCCACGTCGGCCACCAACTCCGGCCGGCTCCGGGGGCCCAGGGTAAAGCCGTACCACTCATAACTCTGATGGTGGAGGGCCAGCACCAGTTCATTGATTTTGAAAGCTTTGTCCAGGGCATACCGGACCGCGGGGATTTCCTGGGGCATCTCCCTTAGGATTATTTCCCGGGGCCGGGGGCGCTCCAGATCCGCCAGCTTTTTGAACCTCAAGGGAGCCTCTCCTCCACGTAGTCTTGATCCACCCGCAGCCTGCCGGTAAAGGTCCCGGGGCGTTGGTACATGTCTTCCAGCAGGAGGCGATGGAGAATGGCGACGAGACCCCGGGCCCCGATTTCTTCCTCCCGGGCCCGGCGGGCCACTTCCTCCAGGGCCTCATCGGTGAACTCCAGATCTATGTCCCAGGCCTTGAAGTCCTGAACGTAAGATATTAGCGGGCTGCCTTCGCTCCTGGTCATGATGTCTTTCAGGTCCTGGGCGCTGAGGCCGTCGTAGGCCACCCGCACCGGAAACCGGCCCATGAGCTGCTTGTCCATGCCGCAGGCCACGAAATCATCGGTGTGGATACGCGCCTGCCAGTCCCCCGGCAGCATCAAGCGCGTCAGGCGCTTCTTCACCACCCCTTCCAGCTTCTCAAATGACCCCCCGCCGATAAAGAGCACGTGTTTGGTGGTGAGGTGAATCCGCTCCCGCCCCAGTTCAATAGTATTTTCCATGCCTTCCACCAGTTTGAGCAGCCCCTTCTGCACCCCTCGCCCGGAAACGTCCCGGGTGGCGGCCGGCTCGCTGGCGATCTTGTCGATTTCATCCAGGTAAACCATGCCCATCTGGGCTATCTGGGCATTGCCGTTGGCGTAAATGAGCAGGTCCGCCAGGATGTCGCTGACGTTCTGGCCCACATAGCCCACTTCGCTGAACTTGGTCAGGTCCACCTTGACGAAGGGCACCCCCACCAGTTCCGAGGCGATTTCCGCGGTATAAGTCTTGCCGCAGCCCGTGGGGCCCAGGATGAGGATGTTGGCCTTGGGGTTGGCGGTTTTACGGAGCGCCAGGTCAATATCCTGGCCGTTTTCCATCACGGCCTGCTTCAGGGCCTGGCCCAGCCTCCGGTAGTGAAAGGAAATGGCGGTGGCCAGGACTTTTTTGCCCATTTCCTGGCCGATGACGAAACGGTCCAGGTCCGCCTTGAGGTCCGCGGGAGTCCGGTCAAACTCCATGACTTTGTGCACGGCTTCCAGGGCCAGGCGTTCCTGGAGGCGGCCCAGCTTCTCTTCTATGCGCCTCTGGGTGGGGTCGGAAATTTTGTTTAACCCTCTGATATTTTTTCCAGTTTTCGGTCTTAGGTCTAATTTTGGTCTTCAGTTTTCGGTCTCCGGTCTCCGGTCTCCGGTCTTCGGTCATTTTTCCAATTCTTCCGCCAGCAGTTCGGCAAAATGGCGGGGCGCCAGCACTTCCGGCGGCAGGGCCGGGTTCCGCCGGTAAAGCGGCGCGCTCAGGACAAGCTCCTCCGGGTCCCGGGCATTATCCAGATACGGGTTGTCCAGCTTCTCCATGATCGCGGCGGTTAAAAGATATTCGGCCTCGGTGGCCAAGGAGAACAAGGGCAGCGTCAAACCCGGCTTTTCTTTTATTTTCGCGGATTTCGCCAGGTTATGGAAGGCTCTCTCATCAACCCGGTCCAGAAGGCGCAGAAAGGCGTTATCCAGGCCGTAAGCTTTGACTATGGAACTTACCAAGTTAAACCGGGAGGGCAAGAAGAGCTTTTTCCGGGCTTCTTGGGCGCGCCCGGTCTTGAAGTTCCGCTTCAGATCCATATCAGGTTTCAGGTAAAGTCATTCTTGATCTCAATCCGGCCAGAAACTATTCCAGGATGGTCCCGGGAGATCTTCAGATCGTCAAAATCGACGATCTGGTAGGGTTGTTTCACGTCCCCCAGTTTGTGGTAGCCCCGGATGGCCCGGCTGCTGTAATTAACAAACAGGGCATTCACCCCCTCTTCCAGGGCCGCGATGGCGTTGGGCCCGGAAAAGACATTGGGCGGGGCGAAATCCTGGCTGATGCAAATGGCCTGGCCTGGAGCATGGCGCTGCAGCAGCGGGTGCTTGTATTTTTCCAGCACCACGGGTTTAAGGGGTGGCAGGGTGGACACTGCCACCCGGCAGTCGGGAAAGAGATAAACCCGGCCTAAAAAGTCCTTCAAGGCAAATTCCCCGGTGCGCTGGTAAATGATGTACTCGTCCGGAAGACGGAGGCGGGTGAACCCGAACCCGTCTATTTCCAGGAACCCCACCGCGGCCAGGTAGAGCAGCACCACCCGGCGCTCCGGGGATATGCCCCCCAACTCCTCCTGTTCCTTTAGGGAATCCTCCAGCCGGCCCTTTTCCTCCTCCCAGATTTTGCGGGCCAGAACCTGCCGCAACCAGGGGCGCAGGTCTTTCGCGGCTATTAAGCCCTCTTCCGGAGGAGCCGGGGGTTCTTCCGGTTCCTCCCATCCCAGGCGTTGGGGCAAGGTCCGGGATCGGTGCCAGGCAAAGGATTGGGCCAGATCCTCGGCCATCTTCCCAAAATCCGGCAAATCTTCGATCTTTTCCCGGATAAGGTCGAGGATCTCCCCCTCGCCCAGCGACTTTCGGGAAAACCCCGAACTTCTTCTCCAGAAATGGGGCAAGACTCTGAAAATTATGGCCTTCAGGTTGGGACCTAGGAAAAGTTCCCCTTCCCCCGCCGGGGGCCAAAGCTTGCGGAGAAATTCCCCTCGGCGCCGTTCATACTCTTCGGCGTGGATCCTATGATAATTGGCCGCCAGGGAAGCCAGATCCAGGGTCTGGATAAATAATTTTCCCGATACCCGGATCAGGGAAAAATGACGGGATAGGCCTTGCTGGCTGCCAATTTCCCCGGCAATCTCAGGGTCGAAGAGCAGGGGCAGATACAGGAACCCGGACTTGATCACCACTTCCAGTCCGGAGTTCAACAACTGTTCCATATTGTACGGTTTTCGGTTTCCGGTTAAAATAAACCAGAATTGTCAATAAGTTACAGATTAAAGATTATTGCCTTTGAAAGGGAACGCGTATTATTCTCGGCGTCTTATCTTAGCGCTTGGGCGCCTTGGCGTGAGCATTAAAAGGCGGGCCGCCGGCTCGCCCCTGCCCTTGGTTAAGCCCAAGCCGTTTCTTATTTGTTTTTTACCGAAAAACGAAGACCGAAAACCGAAAACCGTATCTCCCGCCGCCTTCCTGGGGTTTAATGGCCCGGATGGGCAGGTACAGATATTCCTCCCCTTCCTCGGTAACTTCCTCCACCGCCAGATCCTGGGCCGCGCCGGTGAGCTCCCGGCCCTTGAACAGCAGTTTGCCCCCGTCCAACTGGCGCTGGATGTCATCGATAATTATCTGCTCCTCGAGACTCCAGTCGGTTTTCCTGAGGGTGAGATCGCACAACTCCTGGGGGGCTTTACCCTCATAGGTCCCGGGAGGATAAATGTCCACCAGGCCTTCACCGGCCTGCCCCGGCAGGATTTCCAGCACCAGGGGCAAGGGTTTCTCCCGGCGCACCGGACGGGCAGCGGTTTTGGGTTCAGGTTCGCTCATGATGAAATCCTTAAGTTCAAAGTTCAAGGTTCAAGGTTGAAATTAACTTTGAACTTTGAACCTTGAACTTTCAACTTTGTTCTCGACTTCAGCCGGAATTAAAAAATTTTTCAGAGCCCATTCCACCCGGTCCAGGTCGACCTGGGTATCGAAGCACGGGCCTTGGGGCCGTCGATTCACCACTCCGAAAACCGGCAGGGGGTAGCTGTCCTGGATGCCGCCGCTCAGGTCCCGCTCGCAGGCCACCGCGATGATCAACAGGGGCCGGCGCTCCACCACGATGCGCCGGGCCAGGGTGCCGCCGGTGGCCACCGCCAGCCCCACCCCGTACTTTTCCGACAATTCCGCCAAGCCCTTGATGGGACACTTGCCGCAGCGCTTGCAGTGCAGGGTGCTGCCGGTGATGCGGAACTGGCATTCGTGAAACTGCAGGCAATGGGGCATGAGCAGCAGCAATTTGTTCGCCGCGGCCCGGGGGTGTTGGGCCAGCACCAACTGATTGTTGATTTCGATAAAGGAGCGGCGCACCTGGTCTTTGGACACGCCGCAGAGTTTCCCCACGCCGCTCATCAGGGGAAGGAGCAGCTTGATCACCACCCCCCGCAGTTTCCGGGAAAAGAACAGATCCCGGCCCAGCATCACCGTGAGGGCCAGCATGGCCACCACCCCGAAGACCATGGAGAGCATGATAAAAAAGGAAATTCCCAGGATGAATGGCAAACGGGGGTGGAGGCTGGTGAGGCCTACGTAGGGGACGTACCAAAGGACTCCCAGGATAAAGGTGAACAACAGGCAGGTCACCACCAGCAGGCCCAGAAAGATGCGTTTCTGGGGCCTGAGAGAGTTGCCGCCGTCCAGAATGGGGGCAGACTCATCCATGTCCATTAACCCAAATCCTGTTTGAGAATCGGATTCCCCCGGACGAATTCCGGAGCGGGAAGACGCCGGTGTCCTGAAAGCTGGAGTTCCTTAACCAAAACGCTCCCCTGGCCGCAGGCGATTTCCAATCCCCCCTGGGGATGGAGGCCCAACACCTCTCCCGGCGTCCCCCAAAGGTCCTCACTATGCATCACCCTGGCGCCGAAGAGCTTCACCACCTGGCCCCGCCATCGGGCCTGCGCCCCCGGCCGCGGGTCCAGACCCCGGATCCAGCCGGCCACTTCCGGAGCCGGAAGCTGCCAGTTGATCCGGCTCATCTCTTTGGTAAGGGGGGGCGCGTAACTCACCCCTTCGTCGCTCTGAGGCTGACGAATCGCCCGCCCCTGGCGGAGCATCTCCAGGGCCCGGACCAGCAGCGCCGCGCCCCGTTGGGCCAGCTTCACCGACAGGGCGCCGGCGGTGTCCTCTTCCTGGATGGGAATCCGCTCCTGGAGAAAGATATCGCCGGTGTCCACTTCATATTTGACCCACTGGACGGTGACTCCCGTTTCCTTTTCTCCCCGGATCAAGGCCCAGTTGATGGGGGCTGCGCCCCGGTGCCGGGGAAGCAGCGAAGCATGGACATTGAGAAACCCCACGGAGGGGAGCCCCAGGATCTCATGGGTCAGGATTCGGCCATAAGCCACCACAATCATGAGTTCGGGCCGCAGGTCGGCCAAAGTCCGGATGAGGGCCGGGTCCTTGAGGCGCTGGGGCTGGAGCACCGTCAGCCCCCTAGCCATGGCCAGTTCCTTTACCGGCGAGGGGCTGATTTGCCGCCCCCGCCCCCGGGGCCGGTCCGGCTGGGTCATCACTGCCGCCACCTCTTCCCCGGCATGCAGCAGCGCTTCCAGGGAAGGCAGGGCAAAAGCCGGGGTGCCCAGGAAGATAATGCGCCAGGGCCCGCGCTTCACTTGGCCGCCGCCTTTCTCTTGAGCCGTCGTAAATATAGCCCTCGCTTCAGCCGGCTGATGTGGTCAATGAACAAGATGCCTTCCAGATGGTCCAACTCGTGTTGGAGCACGACGGCCAGCAGCCCCTCCCCGGTGACGGTGATGGGTTTCCCTTCCCGGTCCAGACCCTGGACCGTCACCCGGGCATGGCGTTTCACTTCCGCGGAAAAGTCGGCTACGGATAGACACCCCTCTTCGCGAGTGGCCTCCCCTTCCCGGGTGGTAATGCAGGGGTTGATGATCACCTGGAGGTCCCGGGGACCGCCATCCCGATGGGAAATGTCAAAGACGATAAGTCTTTTAAGAACCCCCACCTGGTTGGCGGCCAATCCCAATCCCGGAGCGGCGTACATGGTTTCCGCCATGTCGTCGATGAGCCGTAACAGTTCCTTGTCTATCTCGGTGACTTCCCGGGCCTGCTGCCGCAAGACCGGGGCGGGCAACTGGCAAATAGGTAAAATCGGCATGTTGATCTGAATCTGGCTAATATAATTCAATTTTTTATAGAGTTTAACCCATTTCAGGGGATTTTTCAAGGATTCCCGCCGGGAGCGGGTAAAATTACGGAACTTTGATGAACATCAGGAAGGGAAGGATGGAGGGTTGTCGCCGCCCGTTTACCTGGGCCAGGCGCCGCCCGTTGCCGGTTAACGAAAGTTCATTTGCTTTCCCCCGGCAATGGGCGGCTGCCGAGGCCGTCCTTACCAAAACTTGTCGTCTTTTTTGGGGGGAGTGAGGCCCCGGCACATTCGGCTGTCACCAGCAAGATCGACATATTTATATTAACAAATTTTTGTGCAAGAGACCTGCCATTTCTTCAAAGGCCGGAATGGCGGCCCCCCAAACTTATTATTAGAGTTTTACTTACATTAATGTAAGTAGCCCTCGTTAATATCATGCAATATTGTAATTAGAGTGGCTTGAGGTGTCTTACTAAAATATCTCGCCCGTTAAATGAATATCTTATAGCGATTGCCAAAAGTTTTTTCCGATTGTTTTTTGACGTAGGGGCACGGCTCGCCGCGCCCCTACGGGGAAATTACTTTGGGCAACCCCTATAGATTCTACCGAAAACCGAAAACCGAAAACCGTATAAAGGGGTACGGCTCAGCCATACCCCCTTGGGTAAACGGGTTCAGTCGGTGAAAAGAGACAATGGTTAATTTTTCTAAGGACATTTCTAAGGACAAACCCGGTAAGAGGAATCAAGCCCCAAGCCCGGCCTTGCCCTTATCAGCAGTATTTACAGTCCCGGGCCGCCCATGCCCATGCCGGGTCCCATGCCGCAGCCAAGGCCCATGCCCATGCCCATGCCGCCCATGAACCCCTGGGGGCAGACTTGCCGAGCCTGCATCTTGAAGGCCAACTTCTTTTCCTGCATCTGGTCCCGCAGGGCGTTCATCTCCTTCTGCTTGGCCCGGATCAGGTTCTGGTCCGGAGTCTCGGCTTTCCACAGCGCCGCCATTTCCGCCTGCTTCATGACCATCTGCTTGCGCAGGTCCGCGGTCTCATTCATGAACTTCTGCCGCATATCAAATATTTGGCCGGCCTGCTCCGGAGTTATGTTCATGCCTGGGCCGCAGCCCGGACCCATACCCTTCGGACCCATGCCTCTCTGGGCATAAGAAGCAGCCGTCAGACCCAGGGTCAGGGTCAGGGCCAGCAACAGCATTAGGGGGATTCTGATTTTTTTCATTACGAAACTCTCCTTGGGGTTGTTGGTTGGAATTTTCAGGCCCGCAATCGCCTTTATTCTTAAAACCCCGAAGCAGAGCTAATCCGGCGCGGGGGAGAAATTTTTATTTAACCACAGAGGCACAGGGAACACAGATCAAATGCTGAGAAATAATTATGGCCATGGTGGATTCCCCGCCAGGGCCATACTCTTCCTTTCTGTGAACCTCTGTGTCCTGTGTCTCGGTGGTTAATAAATCAGTAACGACACACCCGCCGCGGCCACCGCCACCCAGAAGAGGCTCACCCGGCAGACCATGAGGGCCGCTCCCCCGCCGGCCAGGATGGCCAGATCTTTCCAATGGGTCAGGGCCTGCCGGCCCAGCTCCAGGGTGACCAGGGCCAGCATGGCCACCAGCGCGGCCAGGATGCCCTGCAGCGCCGGGCGCACCCACCGGGAGGTCTTGACCTGCTCATAGAAGGGATACAGCAAGAAAATGATCAGGACGGGAGGCAAAAATACCCCCAGGGTGGAAAGGATCGCCCCCGGCAGGCCCTTTACGAAGTAACCCACGAACGTTGCCAGAATCAGAAGAGGGCCGGGAGTGACGTAGCTCAGGAGGATGCCGTCCAGAAACTGTTTGAGGGTGAGCCAGCCCAGGTGGTCCACCACCTCCCACTGAAGGATGGGGATCATGACGTAGCCCCCGCCGAAACTGATGGCGCCGATTTTGAGAAAGATCACGGTCAGTTGCCCCAGGACCGGGTCCAGCCGGCCCAGACCCCAGGCCAGGGCGCTTAAGCCGCCACCCACGGCCAGAATTCGGACAGCCGTGGTCTTGGCTGCAGTCCGGGGCTCCCGGGACAACTCTTCACTGATAGGGGGAATCTCGCCCCCGCCCCACCAGAGTTCCAAACCCAGACGCAGCAATCCAGCCAGCAGGAAGACCGCAAAATAATTGACCCCGCCGGCCAGGGCCGCCAGGGCTGCTCCCACCACTAAAAAATCCAGGTAGCCGCGGCTCACGGCCCGGCCCAGCCCCCACAGGCTCTGAAGCAGGAGGGTGATGACCAGCGCGTTAAAACCCCGGGAGGCGGTCTTCACCCAGGCCAATTCGCCATGGTGGAAGTAAAGAAAAGAGAGGCCTCCCATGAGGAAGAAGGCCGGCAGGATAAAGGCCCCCGCCGCGGTGAGGCCGCCGGGCGCGCCCCGGAGGCGGTAGCCCACATACGCGGCCATCTGCACCACCGTGGCCCCGGGGGCCATCTGGCACAGGGCCAGGCCGTCCAGGAACTCCCTCTGGCTCAGCCAGGCCTGTCCGTCCACCACCCGCCGACGTATGGGCTCCAGCATGGCCAGGCCCCCGAAAGCGCTGACCCCCAGGTGGAGAAAAATGGCGGCAATATTTTTCAGAGAAACATGGTTCATGGCAAAAAAGGGGTAGAAATAAAAAATGCACGTTTGGCGCAGATAGTCAAGGGGAGGGTCAGAGGGGCAGGATAATTTTGGACGGAAGTGGGTCTGCCTATGGCATGTTGCGCATCATGTTCGTGCTCTTATCCAAGAAACAACCCTATCGTGATCCCGGCGTGGACTATGAGGCGCTCATGGTCAAGCGCAATGCGCCGCGCTGCATCAAGGCCCTGGCAAAATACGGCTATGCCCCGACCGCAACCGGGGAGTCCGGGCGCTAGCCGGTAAATGCCAGGATAATCTTAAAGTTATGGAAGTGTAGCCCACTTCCCAGGGGTTTCTTTGCGCTTCTAAGCCATCACCCTCAGGAGTTTTTCACGGTAAAAGACCTGGCTACCCTTAGGCATAAGCTGGAAGACGAAGCCTGCCAATTTTAGCCGCCAGCTTAACTTAATACGTCAACGTATTTATGAAATTGACCTCTTAGCTTTAATTGCCCAAACCAATTCCACCGAATCGGCGGGATGAACCGCCATGCCATTTTAAACTTTCAATTACGAAAGGGACAGTCTCCCGCCCAATCCAGAGAAGCTCCTTTCACAAATTAGCTTTTTCAACAGTCACTGCCGCCAAAAGGGCGCTGCCGGTGGCTCCCTTTTCTATGGCCAAAAACCCTTCAAACGGTCCCCTTTTCCATGACCATACACCACCAGATATTCAAAAGCTTAATCTATCTGGGGTTGCTTAGACTTGAGCAGGTTGTCCGAAGCGAGATTTTATCTGGCATGTCTGATATTGAATGTCAATCCCATTAATCTCTCCTGATTAAAACTCGACTATATCAACTCATGGGATTTTACTCTCCGGCTCCTCGGTCAGGCGCCAAAAATCATCGTCCAGGCGAACAATGTCGTCTTCTTCCAGGTAGGGACCGGTTTGGACTTCAATAATGGCCAAGGGGGCCGGGCCAGGGTTTTCTAGCCGGTGCGCCGTATTGAGCGGCACAAAGACGCTTTCGTTGGTGGCCACCCGGCGGACTTCCCGCCCGATGGTCGCCAGGGCGGTCCCCTGCACCACCACCCAGTGCTCGGCTCGCTGGTGGTGCAGTTGCAAACTGAGGCGTTTGCCCGGATCCACCATGATGCGCTTGACCTTGTAGCCCGGCCCCGATTCCATGACCGTATATCGGCCCCAGGGCCGCTCCACGGTTAGGGGCCACTCCGTTTCCACCATCCAGTGTCGGCTCAGTTCCGCCACCAAGTTTTTCACTTCCTGCACCCGGCTCATGGGGCAGACCAGGGTGGCGTCGGGGGTATCCACCACCACCGTACCCTGGAGGCCCACGGTGGCGACGAGGCGTTCCTGGGCAAAGATGAGGCAATCCCGGCTGTCCAGGTTCAGGGTGCGGCCCAGGGCGACATTACCCTGATCATCCTTGGGAAAGAGGTCTAACAGGGCGCTCCAAGTGCCCACGTCGCTCCATCCCATGTCCACTGGCACTACCGCTACTTGAGCGGCTCGTTCCATGATACCATGGTCTAGGGAGATACTGGGGACCTGCGAATAGACCTCCTTCAGGGAAAGCGCCTCCTGGCGCAGCTCTTCCAGGATCGCAGATACTTCCGGGAGATGGCGGGCGAAGGCCTCCAGCACCGCCTTGCGGGTAAACATGAAGATGCCGCTGTTCCAATAGCAATCGCCTTCCAGTATGTAGGCTTCGGCTTGAGCCAAAGGTGGTTTTTCAAAGAAACGGGCCGTCTTAAATGCGCTGCCCTGGCCATCCAGAGGCTCTCCCCGCTTGATATAGCCGTAACCGGTGTCGGGCCGAGTGGGACTGATGCCGAAGGTCACCAGGTAGCCCGCCCGGGCCCAAATAGCTCCCGTGTCCAAAGCCTCCAGGAATTTCTCCTGCTCCCGGATAAAATGATCCGCGGGAAAAACCGCCAGTACATCCTCATCGGTCAATCCCGGGACCCGGACCGCGGCCAGCCCCACGGCCATGGCGGTATTGCGGCCGAAAGGCTCCAGCAGGAGTTGCACCTGTTCCCAGCCTTTCTGGTAAAGATCGAGGCGGATGATGTACGCCTGGGAGGCATTAGTGACCACGGTTATCCGATCCGGAGGGATACGGGGCAAGAGCCGCTCTATGGTGGCCTGGAGCATGGAATCGGACCCCAGGAGGCGCAAAACCTGTTTGGGATATTGGGAGCGGCTCAGGGGCCAGAACCGGGTCCCGGAACCTCCGGCCAGAATCACGGCAAAGACGCGGGGTGATGGCGTTGCGGTCAAAGAGCCTCCCGAAGTGCAGCCAATTCTTCATTTAGTCGGGACTCCACCAAGCCGCGGATTTCCTGAAGCATCTCCGGAGTGCTGGCTTCAAAGCGCAAAACCAGCGCCGGCTGGGTATTGGAGGCCCGCACCAGCCCCCACCCATGAGGGTGCAAGAGGCGCACCCCGTCGATGTCAATGACGGGGAAATCGTTTCTTAACCGGGATTTTAACCCTTCCACCACTTGAAATTTGATTTCGTCGGGGCAATCCCGGCGAATTTCCGGGGTGATGACGGTTCGGGGCAGGTCGGCCAGCAGTTCGGTGAGGTTTTGGTTACCCTGGGACAGTAACTCCAGCAGTCGGCCGGTGGCGTAAATGGCGTCGTCATAGCCGAAATACCGGTCGGCAAAAAACAAGTGGCCGCTCATTTCCCCGGCCAACACCGCGCTTTCTTCCATCATCTTCTGTTTGATGAGGGAATGGCCGGTTTTCCACATGAGCGGCCGGCCGCCGTGCCGGGCCACATCATCGTACAGCTTTTGGGAGCACTTGACTTCGCCGATAATGGTCGCGCCGGGATGCTTCTTTAAAATGGCCCGGGCAAACAAGACCAGCAATTGGTCGCCCCAGATAATCTCCCCCCGGGGGCCGATGACCCCCAGGCGGTCGCCGTCCCCGTCATAAGCCACTCCCAGATCCAGCTTCTGTCCCAGCACCAGTTTCCGCAAATCCTGCAAATTGGCCTCAATGGTGGGGTCCGGCTCATGAGCCGGGAACCGACCGTCGGGCTCGCAGTATAAGGGCCAGATTTCGCAGCCCAACCGTTGGAGCAAAGGCAGCGCCACCGCCCCGGCCGTCCCGTGCCCGGCATCCAGGCCCACTCTTAGAGGACGGGAGATGGTTAAATTTTGGGCCAGATGGTCCAGGTAGGCCGTAGTCACCTCCTGCTCTTCCCGGGAGCCGGCCTCGGTGACGAATTCCCCATGCTCCAGTATGCGGCGCAGTTCCTGAATTTCCTTGCCAAAGATGGTATGAAATCCGCTGCAGATCTTGAATCCATTGAATTCCGGGGGATTATGGCTGGCTGTAACGATTACCCCGCCGTCGGCGGCCAGATGGCGCACGGCGAAATAGAGCACCGGGGTGGGACACAATCCGATATCCACCACCTGGCAGCCGCTGGCGGCCAGGGCTTCCATCAGCCGCGCTTGCCATTCCGGCGAACTGAGCCGGCAGTCCCGGCCCACCGCCAACCGGATTTTCCCCTGTCGCCGGTAATAAGTGCCTAAGGCCCGGCCTAACAGGAAGACCTCTTCTGCGGTCAAATCAGTCCCCACCCGGGCCCGGATGTCATATTCGCGAAAGATTTGAGGGTTCATGGCCCTATCCAAGCACCTTTCCATTCAACTTTTGGATAATAGAGGAATGATACTCAACTTTTTATATGAGAATACACTGGTGCATTCTTTTTAATTCTTTAACAGGAGAGGCTCTTGCAAAATTCATTTTGAGGCTGCGATTTTTCCATGTTGCTCAAAGAAATATCCGGTAGCACAGCGCGGCTGAGGCCGCAACCAAACTGATAAATTAAACTGATTCCTTATTCAAATCAACATGTTGCATGCAAATTCTTTGCCAAAAAACAAGAAACCCAAATTCAGTAGCACAGGCTTTCCAGCCTGTGCGGGCGCAGGCTGAAGCCTGCGCCTACGTAATTTTGCAAGAGGCTCTGGAGGCTCTTGCAAAAGTTTAGCAAAACCGGTCCCGGCTTCTATTCCCCCTCCCCACGGGGGGAGGGGGCTAGGGGGAGGGGGGCGAAGCCGTTTATAACTA
>Ga0194125_10007437_pt1 | contig 15785 bp, 16 predicted proteins | sample TA2KigC250mmetaG_FD_148626 | JGI IMG/M metagenome (GOLD analysis project Ga0194125, IMG submission 148626) | Freshwater microbial communities from Lake Tanganyika, Tanzania - TA2015034 Kigoma Deep Cast 250m | ecosystem: Environmental > Aquatic > Freshwater > Lake | place: Tanzania: Lake... | reverse complement strand
AAATTTCGATAATCTTGTTCCTGTTTTTGTAGCCACTCAAGATTATTATCGAACCTTGTGTAACTCCGAAATGCTCAGCTAACAGTCTAATAACTGCCTTGTTGGCTTTCCCTTCTTTGGGGGGGTCTTTGACCCTCACCACAAATCCATCGTCTTCTTTAATAACCTCTTCGATTTTAGAATTGGGAATCACTTTGACTCTAATTTTCACCGATGACCTCTCCCCATAGTCCTTGCTCATGCAGTCGGACCAGCCGCACTGGTACGAGCTGATTGGTTAATTGCTGGTGGCTCTTGGTGAATACCCTGATATAATTAGGGCTAAGCCCGGAATATATACCGCTGCCGGGTGTCACCTCTTTCTCCCACAAAACCATTGTGCTGCGTTCCAAAAACCGCTGGCAAAACTTATGGGCGCTCTCTCGAGCCAGTTCCAGCATTCGCAAACTGCGCTCTTTCTTCAGCCTGTCATTGACCTGCCCTGGCATCTGAGCTGCCGAAGTCCCTGGCCGAGAGGAATAGTTGAAGACATGAATATTTGCGAAGTCAATCTCCTGGCAAAAGCGATAGTTTTCTTCAAATTCCTCATCGTTTTCTCCAGGAAAGCCAACCATAATATCTGTGGTGATAGCTACATCCGGCACAGTCTTTCGAATTAAAGACACCGCCTGTCTATAATCAGCAACTGAATAACGGCGTCTCATCCGCTTAAGCACTGTGTCACTGCCGCTCTGCAGCGCCACGTGAAAGTGACGGCACAGACGAGCATCTCGCCACAGACTGAGAAGCTCTGGAGAAATCTCCTGGGCCTGTAAAGAGGAGGGATGCAGCCGTTTCACAGCCGTATCCGCGAGAATCCGTTCAACTAGGTGTAAGAGATTAGCTCCGTTATGCTTATAGGCGCCAATTTTGGTTCCGGTGAGCACAATCTCTTTATAGCCCGTAGAGACTCTTACCTTTATCTCCTCGATTACTTCAGCCAAAGGCAGGCAGTACTCCCGCCCGCGCACCTTAGGCACAATACAATAGGCGCAAGAATCATTACAGCCATCCTGAATTTTCACAAAACTGCGAACTCGACTAGCACTATCAGCCACAAACTCTTCTGCTGGACAACAAGCCTTAGGTACACGCATATCTCTTATCAGTCTCGGCAGATGCATCTTCTGCTCATTACCAATAACAAGGTCGGCGCCGACCTGAGCCAGTTCTTGAGGTGCCCTTTCAGCATAGCAGCCGATAGCGGCAATAAAGGCTTGAGGGTTTCTCCTACGCCACAGCCTTAATAAATGCCGAGATTTACGGTCGGCAATGTGCGTCACCGTACAGGTGTTGAGGACATAAATATCCGCCCTGTCGCCGTCACCGACACTATAACCAGCTTCAGCAAATTGCCGCGCCAGAAGCTCAGTTTCAGCTTGATTAAGCTTACAGCCTAGAGTATGAAAGACTACTTTAAGTTTAGCTCCGTAGTCTTGTCTCGGAGAATTATGTAACGCCAGTCCCATCACATGCCGGGCATTCTATTGTACCATCTCCATGACATTTGGGGCAGTCTCTTGTGATTCCTTGCACTGCAGCAATTGGCATACTAGCTTCTACTCTTCCTGTACCACCACAACGAGGGCACCGCACTACGCCTTTTCCATGACATCTTGGGCATCTTTCCGGTGGCATCTGTCCCCTCCTCAGATTTATTTAGCGTATGAGCGTATAATATCATTCTCACTCCAGAACCACAAATCCGCGAACTAGAAATCGTTTAACGACTTTTGTTGAGAAGTCTGCAAATACAGAATTGCGAGTGTTTTTCCTTCTGTCGCCTATGAGAGATCTGACTGCGTCAGATTACAAGTCGGCGAGCTACGGGGACGGACCTCTAGGCATTCTGCTCGGCTGTGGTTGATTTGTTCATGGTAAAGCAGTACTCACATCATCCTCATGCCTCCTTTATGCAAAATGATAAACCGCTTTTTTCGCTTACCTCTACAAGAAATTGTCTCTCACATCTTGGAACGTCTCGACCTGTCGCAGATATGGTGAATATATACTTGCCAACAGGGAGTAAGGTATCTAATTGCCTTATCTGCACATGATAGTTCTCATAACTGTGTATTGACGCCTCATTGAAATCGCTATACCACTCAATAACTTCCACGTACCGTGTGTCACCACTATTGAGTGCAAATGTGCTGGGGGAGCCTTTCGTGATGCCCCTAGGGTTTAGAACTAACTCTCCAACGTGCAGAACATCAGGGTCAATCTTACCAAGCTTGACCTCGACGTTGTCTATTGACCTACCCCCAATTGTTCTTAGTCCCACCATATAGATGGTGTTATATGCTCCGCACCACTGCTTCTGGCCCATGGCGTCAGTCATATATATTGGGGAAATTAAGACACATGTGTCCTCCTCGAAAAAGAGTTCGATTGCCTGCTTTTCAAACACATCAAGCTTGTCACGTTGGCTTTTCCACATGCGCATCGGTGTGACAACCAGAAATAGGAAAGTCAGCCAGATTACAAGGCCCGTTGGGATGTATCCCCATAAGGGGAATTGCACCAGCCAACCTATGCCCCACGTAGTTAGTGCGCTAAATATTGCCGTACTCAAAAGTGTTAAAAATGTACCCGTAGCTTCGGCTCGTTCTCAAGACTTGAAGCTTCTGTTAAAGTTTTCTGTCCAATAGTCAGTCTTCCAACCCATATACTCATTTTATCACTCCCGAAACCAAGCAGGCTAGGCAATCACAACCATAGGCAAACAGAACCCCTTCAGGTCTATCCGTCTCGAGCAGGTTTAAGACCTATCTCTTCGTTCAGGGTGGCAAAAATACCCAACTCCGCCTTCCTGGCTTGCAGGCGATGGCTACTTGTGATATAAATCAGAAAATTGGACGTGTAAGGCATAATTTTGAGCCGCATTCACTGGAAACTACTACCCCCAGCCGAACAGCTAATTAACATATCCGGTCTTCATCCGCTAGTGGCTCAATTGCTTCACAACAGAGGTATCTCCGAGCCTTCCCAGGCTGAACTTTTCCTCAGTGCTGACAGACGTTTAGAAGCTGACCCTTTCCTGATTCCAGACATGCACCTGGCAGTAAGCAGAACCTATCAAGCATTGCTTTCCGGTGAAGAAATAGCCATCTATGGTGACTTCGATGCTGATGGCATCACAGCCACAGCATTATTAGTTCAAGGGCTATCAGCACTTGGTGGCAGGGCTATCCCCTACATTCCACATCGTCACCGTGAAGGCTATGGACTGCAGGTAGCCGCTCTGGAAAAGCTCCACAAGCAAGGTGTCAGCCTAGTAATCACCACCGATACCGGTATCACAGCCCTCACCGAAGTGGGAAAGGCTCGCAAGATGGGACTGGACATAATTATCACTGACCATCACCTCCCGCTGGCCTCTCTGCCACCAGCCCTGGCGGTGGTCGACCCCAAACGGAGCGATTCCGCTTGCCATTCAGCCGAACTTGCCGGGGTAGGTGTCGCTTTCAAACTTCTGCAGGCGCTATTCAAGGGTAGTGGTCGGGAGGAAATACTGAACAAGTTACTAGACCTGGTAGCTTTAGGCACTGTAACCGATATGATTCCTCTCGTCGGTGACAATCGTTACTGGGTAAAACGTGGACTTGAACTCCTTAACAACACCGAACGCCCAGGACTTCAGGAAATGATGCGCTGCGCAGGCCTGAAAGCTGGCAATCTGGATACCGAAAGCATCTCCTGGATACTGGGACCTCGTCTTAATGCTGCCGGTAGACTCGATGATGCCACTACCAGCTACCAATTGCTTCTCACCCAAGACCCACAGGAGGCCAGTCGGCTGGCTTCGGAGCTTGAGGAAAAGAACGCTAAACGGCAAAAGCTAACCAGTGAGTCGCTAGAAAAAGCCAGAGGGAAAATAGTTGCCGCCGGCGTTGACCTTCCACTGTTGATGGCAGGCGATGAAGATTATCCCCCGGGCGTCATGGGGCTTGTCGCTGGCAAACTATCCGAAGAATTCTACCGTCCAGTGATTCTTTTTAAAATCGGTCCGGAGATGTGTCGTGGTAGCGGACGGAGCATACCTGAGTTCAACCTCATGGCCGCACTTAGCGACTGCCGTGAATTCCTGTCCAACTTCGGTGGTCACACCAAGGCGGCCGGCTTCACTGTACCCACCACCAACTTAGCCTACCTGCAGAAACGACTCCTTGATATAGCCGAGACTAAGCTGGCTGGTCTAGACCTCCGTCCCCACATAGACGTAGATGCTGAGGTGCCTTTGTCTGCCTTTGCCGGGGATACTTTTAAACAAATACAACAACTAGCTCCTTTTGGAAGCGGCAATCCGTTACCTACTTTTGTCAGCCGTTGCGTTGAAATAGTTGACCAGCATCAGATTGGGAGCCAAGGTGAGCATTTGAAGCTGAAGCTGAGGCAAGAAGGTACAGTCTGGGATGCCATTGCCTTCAGATTCGGCAATTTAGCTCAAGAGATGACTACTTACCTGGATATCGCCTATAATCTAGATATAGACCGCTGGAACAGCGAAGAGAGGCTTCGACTTAAACTCCTCGATTTTGCTCCGTCTCACTGACTTCGCTGATGCTTGCTGTCGCCAGTTGCTTCACCCGATAACGCCACATCCTGATAATGAGCCAAGGCACTGTAACCACAAGTATTGCTATGCCAATCAGCTGAGCCTGTTGTATGCCGAAAAGGAAAGGCTCCCCTTCACGAACAAATCTTATGCTCAGGTCGCCAGCAGCATATAAGGCAAGGTAAATAAGGAAGCCCGAGCCCACTGGCTTGAGTCGGGTGCGTAATGACCAGATTATGGCAAACGCAATCAGGTTCCACAGCAGATGATAAATCTGCGTAGGATGGACAGCTTCATGTGGTCCATAACTGCCAGGATAGGTATAGATTACTCCCCAGGGCAATGAGGTAGGTAATCCATAGCAGCAACCGTTAAGGGTGCAGCCGACCCTGCCTATTGCCTGTCCCACAAGTGCTCCTGGAGCCGCTATATCACCTATTTGCCAGAAAGAAAGCTTTTTAACCCAGGCGTAAATCAATACTCCTAGTATGGCGCCGATAACTGCACCGTAAACAGTCAAACCTTCAAAATGGATAATCTGCTCCGGATGTGTCACATAATAATCCCACTTGTCAATGATATGAAAAAGTCTGGATACTGCTATACCGCCGATGATTGCCCATAGGCCGACATTATAAATGTGCTCAGTGGGCATACCAACCCTTCTTGCCTCAAGTAAAGAAATAGCGATTACTGCCACAATAGCCAGAACCACCATAATCCCATACCACCTCACTTCAAAAGCCCCTATACTAAAAGCAACCGGATTAATTCCTATGGTAAGCATTTTTCTCTCTCCTGCCTATGAAAAAATCGTCTCAACGAAGGCGTCAGCATCAAAAGGAGCTAAATCATCAAGCTGCTCGCCGGTCCCAATGTAAATTATGGGAATTTTCAATTCATCGCAAATCGCCAAAACTATTCCTCCCTTAGCTGTGCCATCAAGCTTAGCCAGCAAAATGCCATCCACACCCACAGCCTCAGTGAAATGCCTGGCTTGGGCCAGTCCATTCTGGCCAGTTGTAGCATCCATTACCAGCAACACCTCTTGAGGCATATCGTACTTACCAGCGACACGCTTAATCTTTTTAAGCTCCTCCATCAGGTTGAACTTGGTGTGAAGACGGCCAGCCGTATCAACTATAACTGCCTGAACTTGGCGGTTTTGAGCCGCTTGAATGGCATCGAAAACCACAGCTCCCGGGTCGCCGCCGGGCTGGTGAGCAACAACTTCCATTCCCACCCTCTCCCCCCAGCGCTTAAGCTGGTCAATAGCCGCGGCTCGAAAAGTATCGGCGGCAGCTAAAATGACCCTTTTCCCTTCGCTCTTAAAACAGTGAGCCAGCTTGGCAATGCTCGTTGTCTTGCCTGAACCGTTTACTCCGACCACCAAGATGATTTGTGGCTTGTCCTGATTAGAGACGCTTCTTGTTCCAGCATCAAATGCTAGCAGGTTCACCATCTCCTGCTTCAAAGCAGCGCGTATCTGTACGCCTTGGCTCAGCTTCTCTTCCTTTACTCGTTTCTTCACTTTTTCAATGAGCTTATTTGTAGTAGCCACACCAACATCCGCAGAGATGAGCAACTCCTCTAACTCATCCCAAACCTCATCTTCGACACTGGTTTGGTCGAAAAGACTAGCAATTTTACCAAACCAGCTCTCTCGGCTACGTTTTACAGCTTTCTTGGTTCTATCTAAAGAATCAGGCATTTTGTTCACCATATTACCCATCTCTGCACATCCGCAGAGCTAATGGTCGATTTCGTCGTGATGATGCTGCTCGCCGCCGAGAAACAGATGGGGATATACTATATCACTTACACAGCAGGGAATCCAAACAGCCAGAAACAGAAAGAAGAAGACGAAAGGCAACAATGGCAGCCAGTTTGCCACACCGAATGCGGTGAAATAGAACAGAGATGCCCACGTACTCAAAAATACATGTGCTGCATGCGGTAGTTTGGTTGTCGGACGCAGATAACCGATAGCAATACCCAAAAATGCTGGAGGATTTACCAGCCACCACTCCTCAATAAAAGGTAAATGAAATTCTATTCTAACTTTAAGCGATTCTCCGCCCAGATAAGGAATTATGGCGTCGCTTAATGTAGCAATGCCAATTGAACCTGTGTAACCGATTAAAATTGCCGCCCATAGTTTACCCGCACTATATCGCTTATACATCGCTGTGGTTACGATGGCACTGAACAGAACATGGGCTGGATGGAGGACGTAGAAAATAGTCTCGGAGATGCCGGAGGGGACATGGACAAAAATCACGATGACCATGATGACAATGCCGGAAATTGCTCCAGCAGCGGTGAAGGGGACATGTCTTGCCAGTTCAATTCCTATTCTTCTAAGCATGAGAATCGCCAAATAAGCCTGAAATCAAAACATCGCCGAAGCCATACATTCAGAGCAGATGCCGGAAAACTCAGAGAAGTGCTGCTCGGCTCGGAAACCAAATTCCTGAGCAATTGCATTTTCTTCTTCGCACAGTGCCTTGTCTGCATACTCACGAATAGCGCCACATTGACGACAAACCACGAAGCGGTGACATCCACCCCCTTCTCCAAGCGTACATTTCACGAATCCACCCACCAGCAACACCTTGTGAGCCAGATTGAGAGAGCAAAGAAGTTCGAGTACACGATAGATGGTTACGTGGTTAAGATATTCGCCTTTTCGGTGCAGAATCTCTTGTATGTCGTAAGGAGAGACAGGACTCTGCACCTCCGTCAAAACCTTGAGCACACGCTTTCTAGGTTCAGTTACCCTGTAGCCTCTGCTGTGTAAGACCTGGAGTGCACCATGAATCTGAGACATAGTCTCAATTTTACAATGTTTCTATTATAAATGCAACATTGTTGCATTAGCAATACGTCGTGTTATTGCGGGAAGTATCAAGCAGCTATGTTCGGAGAGATTCTTCCCGATAAATCGGGATAAATCGTGTTCAGGATAACAGGGGAAAACTAAGTCATCACTTGATGCCCAACAGTTTTTGCAGCAAAATCAGAGCTGCCTTTTTATCCAGAGGCTCGTTGTTGCTGCCGCACTTGGGCGACTGGATACAGCTAGGACAACCATCCTGACACGGACATCCCTCAATTGCCTGCAGAGTGGCTGACCATAACTCCTCTATCATCTCAAAGCCCTTCTCAGCAATGCCAATGCCACCGGGGTAAGCATCGTATATAAATATTTGTGCTCTCCCGGTGTCGGCATGGAAGGGAGTGGAGACACCACCGATGTCATTACGGTCGCACAGGGCAAATAGGGGCAACATGGCAATGGCTGCGTGCTCAGTAGCATGTAAACCACCAGCCAAATCAAGTCCGGCTTTAGCTATTTGTTCCTCAGCAGACTTGGGCAAGTCAAACCATAGTGCCTGAGTGACAAAACGCAGGGGTGGCAGGTCAAGAGGTTCATCACCGATAATCTCCTCAGTAAACTGCATCTTCTTCTTGAAACCAACCACAGTATTACTCACATCCACTTCTCCAAGGCAGACTTTTGTACCTGAACATCTTCTTTCACGTTCACTTTTCAGAATCCTGATATCAGTTAGTTCCTTGGTCTGGGTGTAATAGGGAACATCGGTCGGAGTTACGATAGCTACACGCTGCTCAATGTCAAGCTTTTCCACCAAATAGGATTCACCCTGATGAAGATAAATGGCCCCGGGATGTATCTGGAAAAAGGCGACACTGGCTTCGACCGTCTCCAACAATTCATAACCTCGAGAGGCATCAAAAACAGCGTAGTTCTTACCCGATGTAGACCTTATATTGATCTCCTGGGCTGGATGGGCGATTCTGGGAGAAAGATGCCAGCGTCCATCGCCTTTTCTAATCTTGCCCTCTGCCTCCAGCTCAGAGATTGCCATATCAAAGGCTTCACCGAAAAACGAGCTATCACCATCAGATAAAGGCTTCTCCCAGGCAGCACAAAGTAGATGAGGTTTCAAGATGTTAAGGTTTTCCGAATTTGTCAGTGCATTCTCAAAATTTTTGCCGAAAAAGTAATCAGGGTAACGCATAAAATACTGGTCAAGTGGATTGTCCTGAGCAATAAGGAAGCTCAGCGAGCTACCTCTACCCCTACCACTCCGCCCTGCCTGCTGCCACGTGCTAGCAATGCTTCCCGGATAGCCAACAAGCACAGTGGCTTCAAGGTCACCGATGTTAATCCCCAATTCCAAAGCAGTAGTAGCGACAACACCAAGGAGATGGCCGTTGAATAACTCCCGCTCGATTTGTCGCCGGTCCTCAGGAAGATAACCTGCACGATAAGGCTTAATCAGTCCAGCCAAAGAAGAGCCCAGTTGCTCCCGAGTATAAACATAAATGAGCTCAGTCAGCTTCCGGGTGCGGGTAAATACCAGACTACGGATACTACTCCGAATGAGTTCGGTAAAAAGCAAAGTGGCTTCGCTATTGGAGCTGTGCCGTCTCGTCCTGGCTTCGTCAATAAACGGCGGATTCCAGAAGATAAAAGACTTGCCACCGTGAGGTGAACCATCCTCGTCAATCACTTCAAAAAGCAGCCCGACGAGTCTTTCAGCATGCTCTTTCGTATTGGCAATAGTCGCTGAACAGCAGATAAACTGTGGATTAGAGCCATAGAAGGCACAGACACGACGCAGGCGGCGCATAATATTAGCTACGTGAGAACCGAAAACGCCACGATAAACATGAGCTTCATCTATCACCACATATTTCAAGTTACGAAACAAACGTGACCACGACTTGTGGTTGGGTAAAATGCCCAGATGAAGCATATCGGGATTGGTAAGCACAATTCTGGCTTTCCTTTTTATCTCAGCCCGTTCTGATTGTGGTGTATCGCCGTCAAAGGTGGCACAGTCACCAAAAGAGATAATGTCGGGGCAAGCTAGTTGGTTCAAGCTTCGTAGCTGGTCTTGGGCTAAAGCTTTCGTTGGGAAAAGATACAAAGCCCGGCTAGTGCGGTCGTCCAATATCGTTTCCAGAACCGCCAGGTTATAGCATAATGTCTTGCCGCTAGCGCTGGCAGTGGCTATCATCACATTTTTGCCACTGCGAGCTGCATCAATTGCCTGCGCCTGATGGATATACAGAGATGATATACCTAAGGATTCAAGGCGTGATTGAAGAGCGGAATGAAGAGACTTGCCTAGTTCGCCGAAGCCGGCATCACGAGGGGGGATATGCTGGATATGGACAACCTGTTCCTTATAGTCGGACAGTGTCGTGATGTGGTGGATGAAAGCGTCAACATACATTCAAGTCCACTAAATACAACTAATACTTCAGCAGAGACCAAAACGTCATTCTGAGCTTTTATTTTTATGTCATTCTGAGGGAGTAAAGCGAGCGAAGACTCTCCCATTTGAAGGGACATCAAAATTCATCCCGACAAATCGGGGAAAAATCAAAATGACAGGTAAAAATGCAAAAATTTAATTTTGTTCTTTACACGCGAACTGGTTTGAAGCCATATCCTTATCTTTGACTTTTGATTTGTCATTTTGCATTTCAATGTTTAATTTTTACATTTAATCCGAGGGCACCACATCGTCCTTCACATTCGGGAAGGACTTCCTCGCATGACAGGCAGCAGTTGCTCATCACTTTTTCTCTACGGGCCAGACAGAATCTCTATCTCGTGGTCAATGATTTCTAGCTCTGGATAGTTATTGGTGATAAAACTAATCACCTTGGATAGAATCTCATCCACATGCTGATTATGGTTGCTGACACAGGCTATGCCCAAAGTCACCAACTGCCATAAGTCCTGGTCATCCACCTCAGCAATGGAAATATTATATTGGTTTCGGAGTCGAGATATGATAGACTTGACCGTTCGCCGTTTTTCTTTCAGCGACCGACTCTCCAAAAGGTGAAGCTTTACCTTGCAAATACCAGCATTCATTTGTAAGAATAATTCGCAAATACCGTAGATTTCTCAAAAGTGAGAGCCCTCTCAGTGGGGAGACTACTGAGAGGGACATCAATTATCCTAACGACTTTGCCTTATCTCTGTATAACAAGCACTGCAATAAACCGGGCGGTCTTCTCTAGGTTCAAAAGGCACTTCGCATTCAGTGCCACATTTAGCACATGTCGCCGAATACATTTCCCGAGCTTGACCACGGCCCCGATAGCGACTCTGCCGCCTAGCTGACCGACAATCTGGGCATCGGCCCGGCTCGTTTTGCAGCCCCCGCGACTTATAAAACTCTTGTTCACCCACAGTAAAGGTGAAGCTACTGCCGCAGTCTCTGCAGGTTAAGGTCTTGTCCGCTAGAGCCATTTGCGCCTCCTTATTTAAAAGATACTTATGCCCTGTTTCTGTTGCGCTTCTTTACGGCTCAAGACCTCTATATACAGATTGCCGAGAAGGACATCCTCAGCAAATTGGTCTCCCCATTACAAGAGGATGCCGAACTAGGAAACGGCACCAGCCAGGTTTTGCATACGCCAACTAGTGTAGTTTATAATTATCAACCCGTCAAGTCTATGTAACAAAATAGTACTTGTCATTGCAAGTCCTTCCGCTGAAGGACGTGGCAATCTTGGTGGAGGGCATGGTGTTGAGATTGCCACGCGGAGTTTACCGTGAGCAATGTGAGATTCTTCGCTTCGCTCAGAATGACAGGGGCGAAGAGTTGTGACTCTTTAGGGTCGAGCCTAGCGAGGTTATCCCGCTTTGCGGGATGCGCTACATAGTAAACATCTCTCTAATGGAATATCGTGTCAAACATCGGTAAAAAGAGCGAGCGAGCGAGGTCAATAGCAAGCCTGGTAGCCAGCATCCTGATAGGGCTAACGCTGTTATTAGCAGGTAGTGGTAAGGCATTTGGATTCGGAGAGATGCCGGGACAGACCATGCAGTTCATCGGTGCAATTTTGCCAGATGCTTTTCTCACTCCAGGAGTGGCTCACTTTATTGGTGACATCTTTTTCCCCTATATTATCCCCTGGACAGAGTTAGCTTTAGGACTTCTCTTTATCTTGCGCGTCTGGCCGCGTCTGATTGCAGCTCTCAGCCTGCCACTCACTGTGGCTTTCATGGCAAATAACTCCTGGTACATTAGCCAAGGGAAGATGAAATTCACTTCCTGCGAATGCTTTGGCGTATGGGAAGAGATGTTCGGCACTCTGACACATGTGCAATCCCTTTCTATCGACATTGTACTTTTCGCCCTGGCATTAGTTATAATATTCATACATCCTGGCGGCTTCCTGTCTTCACCACCATGGCTGGAGAAGTTAGGGAAAAGAGTCGAGCGGCGAGCCAAGCCGACAACATGAAACGAGGGAAGTACAATTGAACAGGTCGCGATTTCATCATCGACTTAAGTGGGCAATTCTGCTAGTCACCATAGCGATGCTGCTAAGCAGCGCTTGCACGCTATTATCTCCGCCCCCGCCTCCCCCACCACCCCCACCACCAAACCAACCCCCCGTCATTGACTCTTTATCAGCCGAAAAAGAGGTGCCCACTTCATCAGAGTCGCAGATAACATGTAAAGCCACTGATGCTGATGGCGATATACTGAGCTATCAGTGGTCGGCTGATGGCGGGACCGTTAATGGGGAGGGCAACAGTATCATCTGGGTAGCGCCTGATATTCCTGGTGACTACACCATTAAGGTCGTGGTAACTGATGGAAAAGGTGGGGAGGCTACTAAGTCGATAACTATTACCGCCACAGCCAGGCCCAATCATCCCCCGGTCATTGTCAAACTGACAAGAGACGGAAATCCGCCAGACGATGAAAATCGAGCCAGAGAATGGACAACAATGACTCTTCAATGTATTGCCGAAGACCTGGATGGTGACAAGCTAAGTTACCTGTGGAGAGCCACAGGTGGCAAAATTACCGGAGAGGGAAACACGGTCGGATGGACTGCACCAGGCGTTACTGGTGAATATATAGTCACGGTCATTGTAACCGACGGTAGAGGTGGGCAGGTCGAGGAGTCAATAACGTTCAAAGTGCTTTGCTGCGGCCGTTGAACGGAAAGCTGTTCCACCGACTCGCTGTATACTGTCACAAAGGCACAAGCTTCACCCTACCCCATACTCCTATTTTGTCACCTTTGATTACAACTACACCGGCCAGTCCGTCTATAGCCCGAGCCTGCTCAATCGCCGCAGTAATATCATCGGCGCTTCTAATGTTATTGCCAATGGCTGTAGCTGTGGCATCAGCTAATGCTGTACAATAAGAAACAACGACCACAGCATCAGCAGTACCAAAGCTGAGAGAGTGCCCCACAGTTCCTGAAGAAGTGCAGACACCCAAAGGTGTGTCCTCAGGTTTTATCTCCAGAGCGATTTTGCTGGTAAGAGGAGATTCACCGGCATAAATACTGACCAACCTGGTTTTTGAGAGCCTAACAAATATATCGCCACCATTTTCTACAATCACCTCTGGCGTATGGGCAAGCAGGTCTCTGCCCACAGCTTCAGCGATAGCTCCAGCTACGGCTGCCATTGGGCCAACGCCGGCCATATGTGCAGCTCGTGCCATATCTCTGACAATAGCCGGAGCATCATCCTCTACAGAACAAGGCTCTAAACTATGGAGGAAAAGCGGATGGCTTTTGATATACTCCTCAAGCGGTGTACGGTGCTTCATAACTGATTTCAGAGCTTCAGCTTCAAGATTACTTGCCGCCCGGATATAGAGGTCAGTCTCCTTAACTGTAACGTTGAAGGAAACTAAATCATCATCTTTAATCCAGCAGCGATATGTCCTCGGCTGGTACATGTTAGAATACCATTCTTGCTCTTCGTCATTCTGAAGGAGCGAAGCGACTGAAGAATCTCAACTCAGGGTAAGCTCCGCGACCGAAGAATCTCACACTGGATAACTCGGTAAAGGTGGTGAGCCTTAAATTTTGCGCAAGGTCTACTCTGAACAATTCGATGAGATTCCTCTCCCGATAAATCGGGATCAGAATGACATGCAGAGTTTAATGCAAGCCTGCTAGAAATACAGCTCCATGGCTCGAGGCGGACAAGCTTTAATGCATAATTCGCAGACGACGCACTTGGCATGGTCAAAACTCACCTTTCGAGTCTCCGGCTCCAGAGAAAAGGCTCCGGTAGGACATAGAGTGATGCAGGCGCCACAATGAGTACATCTCGATTCATTCCAGACCACATCCTGGCTAAGCGATTGGATTTTCACCCCGGCTTCAGTCAGATACTTCACCCCCTTGTCATAACTCCGCTGCTCTCCGGTTAACTCCATGACCAAAAGCCCCTCCTGCCCAGGGGTAACTGAAGCCTTGAGAATATTAAACTCCAGGTCGAAGTCCTTCACTAACTTGTAGACTATAGGCTCGTTTGTTAAGCGCTTCGGAAAGTGCAAAACCAATCTCTTCGAAACATTAGCCATCTTCTCCCTCCTTCACTACAGAATTGGACGTTCCTCAAGCGGCTTGAAGACGATTCCTGATTCTACACCGGGCAAGGGTGCCACCGGCTCGGTCAGCAAGAATTCGCCTTTCTTTATCCACCCTTTCAAAATGTCAGCAATCTCCACGGCTCCTGGGTAGCTGGAAAGAGAGGCAGTGGGGACTTCCTGACCCTGAACCTTTATCGTTCCGCTCTTGAGTTCAGCATAGCTAACCTCAGCCAGAATGTCCGGTTTTCTCTGAGGATAAGCTTCAGCATAGTCGACCACAGGCGCAAAAATCCCAGCATCTGTCACCAATGTATAGCGGAGCATCTCTTCAGATAGAATCGGTATAGGGACGCCAATACCTACGGTCATGGTACAACCATAACCTAAGAAACTGGTGCCCACCAGCCATTTAGGCTTCATCTGTTTCAAATCACCGATAACGGCAAGCGTGCCAGCACCTCTTCTTGGCACGCCATTATCGCCTCGCAAAACATTGGGGTTATGCTGTGTTCCCTGCCAGGCAACATAGCCAATGCCGCCACCGAGAAATATCTTAGTGCCGATGCCGATAGTCTTATAATAGGGGTCATTAAATAACGGAGAAAGTTGACCAGAAGTCGAATAATTGGCATTACCCAACTTCGGTTTGAGTACCCCCATATAGGTATAAATGATTCGGTCAGACAGATTCACTGCCACATTGTAATTCTGGTATGCGTTCCTCATATTGAATAAAACTGCCTCATTCATATCCTTGATGTTAATCAAAGTTTCTAGCTTCCGTTTGGGATAGCAATCGGTGCCATAGGCAGTAGCCACCAGCCTGACATCCTTACCGGCCACGAGCTCTTCGATTACATGTCCGCCGCCGTATCTAAACTCGCCGGGATAGATTCTATTCTTGGGGTCGTCATCAGGCAGAGCCGTTGCCCCCAGGAAGATGTCCACGGCGGCTATCCCCGTATAGGCAGGAACGTCATTCAAATAGACCTTGCCTCCGCCAAGCTTAATCCTCGGCTTAGTATGCCCGACGTTGAAATAAGCGCCCGAGGAGCACATAGGCCCGAAGGTGCCAGTAGTCACAATATCAACTTCTTTAGCTGTCTGGCTGATTCCCTTTTTCTTGGCGATATCAATTATTTCCTCGGCAGTAACTACTACCGCCTGACCTTTTTTGATTTTTTCATTGATTTCAGCAATTGTTTTTGCCATATTTCCTCACCCCCAAAATATAATTCATCACCTGTCATTGCGAGTCCCGATGCAATCGGGACGTGGCAATCTCTGGGTTCCTTCACTTCGTTCAGGACAAGGCTTCGGGACATCCTGCCCTTCGCAATGACATAAATGCTCTCGACCTGCTATTTAGCTTTCTTTAATAAATCTATAGCCAGCTCCGCGGCCTTTCTACCCGAGAGGAGCATGCCGCCGAAAACAGCTCCCATCCGAGGAGAGCCAAAGACGGCGTTAGCTGCCATGCCACTAACCAAAAGACCGGGACAAACTTGTCTGGTGTTTTCCACTATTTCCTTTTCGCCAACTTCAGCCCACATCGACTTCTCACCGCGAACTTCTACGCCAGCTCCTGTCTTCCTGGCTACTATGCGGCAAATCTCGGCATCATGGCCCGTGGCATCTATAACCAGCTTGGCTTTTATAGCTAGCGGGTCAATATGCAGGTTTGCCAGAGACACAGCGCTCCAGTTCAGCACTAGGCCGGTTATTCTATCATTCTCGCGAATCATCACATCCTCAACGCTGAGCAAATTAAATATCTT
>Ga0194125_10007433_pt1 | contig 15792 bp, 19 predicted proteins | sample TA2KigC250mmetaG_FD_148626 | JGI IMG/M metagenome (GOLD analysis project Ga0194125, IMG submission 148626) | Freshwater microbial communities from Lake Tanganyika, Tanzania - TA2015034 Kigoma Deep Cast 250m | ecosystem: Environmental > Aquatic > Freshwater > Lake | place: Tanzania: Lake... | reverse complement strand
TTACTTATTTTGACTGGTTTAAAGAAAGTCCCACAAGTTATTTGTGGAACCTGGGCAAAGAAATGACTTCCGATGTAGTCCCAGGAGTTTTGCTGGCAGGCGGCTCTTTAGTAGCGGCTAAGGGGGGAAGATATTTTAATTCAATGATTCAAGCCACGGCTGGGGTAACATTAAATGCTGGGGGGCTTAATCAACAAGCACTAGAACAATTAATGGCAGGCGGCGCAGATTCAAAAACAGCGCAAAAAATAGCAACCGGCGCAGCCGCTCCAGCGGCATTTGCTGAATTCTTAGTGGACGCGCTCTTTACAAAAATTCCCGCAGGAACCGCAAGAGTATCGCCTTTTACACAAATTGGTATACAAGCGGGTGGAGAAGGGCTTGGTGAAACGTCTAGCGAAGGAATAATGCAACTTAGGCTAGATAACGAAATAAGCGACGTAAATGCTTTGCTAACAGGTTTTGTGGTTGCAGCAGGAATGGGAGCTAATATTCAAGCTGGCTTTAGTACGTTAGACGTTGCAAAACAAACAAGTCAGGATTTGCGAGATTTGGCAGCATGGATGGGGGCAAACGACCAAAAAGAAGTAATTAATACAATTCGAACACTTGGCCTATCTGTACCTCAAAGTTTTCATTCTTCGGATACTGAAGTAAAACTAAAACAAATTATTGGAAATAATGCAATTGTAGAAGGAACCGATGGAAAATCTTATGTAGTAAATGCGCAACAGCTAAATTTAAAAAATGGGTTTTTTACAGATTCACCTAAAATAAATAATACTTTTAATATTTTATCTGTAGAGTCGCAATCTACAAATCAAAATAGTTCTGATTTAACAAATTTACTAACAAATGTTGAAACAGCATATCAAAATCAACTTGGGCGAAAACCTACTTTCGATGAGGTAGCGCCTTTAATTAACACGTTAAGCGGTCCTGCGCCTACAACATTTATTCCGCAACTAGAACAGACGTTGGGGTCTTCAACAGAAGGCCAAAAATTTGATGCGGTTCAGTTTGGAAAAACTTTAAGCGAAGAACAACTTGTTACGTTTGCGCAAAATGCAATGAAAGAACAAGGGGCTTCAGTTGCAAATGTAAAACAATTATTAGACTATTACGACATATCAGAAAATCTACAAACAAAGGTCATTAACGTAATAACTCCGCGTAATAGCCTTGATGGATCCGTATTGACTGTTCTTGAAAACAATGCGATTGTTAAAGGAAGTGACGGAAAAACATATACTATTCCCGCAATCGTTAATGGTAAAACACTTGCTCCACAGGATGAAATAAAACTTTCTATGGGGGAAAATGTTGCAACACAGGTAACAATAGTAAAGACAGCAGAAGACCAACTAAAAGAAAGTCAATCAATATCTTTAGACCGAGCAACTACTCTTAAAGATACAACAATGCCTAACGGCAGTCAGGTAAAGCTGCCTTTAGATTGGAACGAAAGAACAGCGCAAAGCAAAATTGAATGGCTCAATAAAAACAACTATACTGCTGATAAAGTAAAAGGATTTGGTTTTAAAAACGACGAAGTAGATGGTTTAGTTGCTGCAGGCCTTAATAAAGGGTCATACGTAAATCGCGCAGATATTGAAACAAAAGTTAATACAGAATATCGAAATATTTTTGGGCGTAATGCAGATCCAGAGGGATTAAAATTTTATGCAGATGCAATTCAATCGGGACAATTATTACAAGCAAATTTGGTAAATGAATTAAAAAATGGAGCGCAAGGAGTAGATATTTATTTTAGAGACAATCCAGATGTAGCTGCTGCGTATATTCGTGATGGACATCAAGCAGCAGGGAAAACTCCTGAACAATTTGCTACAGAACATTACAATACATACGGATTTGCAGAAAATCGCAATCCTCCTCCAGGTGTTGCAGTAAAGACAGGTACTACTACAGGTACCACCACAGGTACTACAGCCACTACCTTTACTACAGGGCAATCAGTATCTCAATCAAATTCATTATCTAAAAAACTTGCAGAAGAAAGTACATCTACGTCTATTTCTATAAGAGATAGTATTGGTGTTAGTATAGGGCAATCAGTATCTCAATCAAATTCATTATCTCAAAAACTTGCACAGGAAAGTATATCTACATCTGTTTCTACAAGAGATAGTATTGGTGTTAGTATAGGCCAATCAGTATCTCAAGCAAACATATCTAGTTCAATTTCTAAATCGCAAAGTTTGTCAATTTCTGAATCAATAAAATTAAGCCCATCAATTAGTGCATCAATAAGTGCCTCCATAAGTTCCTCATTGTCAGTGTCACAATTTTTAGATGCACGGCAATCTCGCTCAAACAGTATTTCAGTACAAAATTCTGTATCAGAATCTTTATCTACATCACTTTCTACATCACTTGTTAACAACAAACCAGATATTAATACATCGTTATCGTTAAGCACAAGTCAAAGTTTATCAACTTCAATATCTCAACAAAGTGTATCAACTTCAATATCTCAACGGCTTGAACAATTACAAAATGCTACACAAGAGTTAACACAACGCGTTACACAAAACCTAACACAAAATATTACACAAGACCCTGTTGCAGTATCAATAAGCAATTCTCAAAGCACTTCTCAAAGCATTTCGCAAAGATTAAAAGAACAACTAGAATTTTATTTGCAACAAGAGTTATCTCAAAATATTACGCAACAGTTAATTCCAGATGTTACTCCAAAAATTACATCAAATGTAATTCCCGATGTTACGCCAAAAATTACACCAGATGTAACTACAAATATTACGCAAAATGTTACGCAACAATTAATACCAGATGTAACGCAAAATGTAACTCCCGATGTTACACAAGATCTTGTTGCCATATCCATAAGTACTTCGCAAAGCATTTCTCAAAGAATTAGCGAACTATTAGAATTGAATTCGCAACAAGATTTATCTCAAGGTATAACGCAAGACATAACCCAAAATATTACACAAGATCCTGTTGCAGTATCCATAAGTACTTCGCAAAGCATTTCTCAAAGATTAAAAGAACAACTAGAATTTTATTTGCAACAAGAGTTATCTCAAAACCTTACTCCAAATGTAACTCCGGATGTTACGCCAAATGTTACGCAAAATGTAACTCTAAATGTTACGCCAGATGTTACACCAAATATAACTCTGGAGGTTACACCAAATATAACTCCAGATGTTACGCCAAACATAAGCACATCTGTATCAATTTCAATTCGCCTCAGTGTTGAATTAGAAAAAATAATTCGAGAAAACAATATAATTATCGAGCCAACTCCAACTACAAAAATAACCGTGCCAAGTGTTACTCCAAAAATAACACCTGATATAACTCAAGACATAACAATACCAAAGGTCACTCCATTTCTTATTTTGACAAGTCTTCCTTGGCAGACTCCAGAGCCTACAACAATGTCTGAACGGCCTCCTGAGCCTACGACAACTTCTAGAGAACCTCCTGAGCCTACGACAACGTCTGCTACGCCGCCCCCACCAACTGGGTCAACGCCCAAGCCTACCGTACCAAGGGTGACGACACCAAAGGTTACGACACCAAAACTTACGGCGCCCACCACCCCGCCGCCACCGTTTCCGTTGTTTGGAATTTTCCCGTATACTCAGGGGAAAGTGTATGTGGACTATCCCTTCCCTGAAGTTCCTCCGCCAGAATTCGGTCCATATGACCTTTACAAAGCACCCAATTATTTGAGACCATTGACAAACACGCTTCCCAATTTTGGATTGCAGGCGTTACTAGGAGCTGGAAATGATGCAAAGCCGAGGGATGGGCAAAATTAGCGCCGCAAAAGTACCAAAGCTGAAAAAGCGGCGTGACAATACGGACTTTACCGAGTATGCTGCTGGAGGTGAGGTGTGGGATCGCCCCCGCCCCAAGAAGCTTGGCAAACCAAAGCCGTTAAGCAGCGCCAAGAAAGCCAAGGCTAAGGCGATGGCACAGGCTGCTGGACGCCCTTATCCTAATCTTGTAGATAACATGCGCGCAGCGAGAAAATAATGTCTACAACAGCCACAACAGTTTTTAATCCTAACTTCAATGAAATTGCCGAAGAAGCTTATGAACGCTGCGGTTATGAGATGCGCTCTGGATATGATTTGCGTACAGCGCGACGCAGCTTAAACTTGTTGTTGACAGAATGGGCGAATCGTGGTATCAATCTGTGGACAATAGAACAGGGTGCCATACCCCTTTATGCAAATCAAATTACCTATCCCTTGCCTATCAATACTGTAGATTTGCTAGAAACTATTGTAAGAACTGGCGCAGACTCTAATCAAACTGATATCAATATCAGCAGAATTTCCGTTAGCACCTATTCCACCATTCCCAACAAGCTCGCTACTGGCAGACCAATCCAAATTTATGTGGATCGCCAGGGAGGGCAAACTTACACATTCACTGCAACATTAGCGGCAAATGTGACGGCTACCGCAGATATTTTGCCCGTAAGTACTTTAGTACGGGTGCCCTATGCGGGATATGCAACCATTGGCTCAGAGGTAATTTACTACTATGGTACGAGCACTTTGGCAGAAAATGTGGCAACAGGTGCGTCAGCGTATGCAACACTTAACAACGTGGTGCGTGGACAAAACAACACAACTGCGGCGGCGCATGCGTCGGGAGGATCCCTGACAAGCACTCAGTTTCCCAACATCACGGTGTGGCCTGCCCCTGACCAAGGATCTATCAGCAACCCTTATTACACCTTGGTATACTGGTGGATGCGAAGGCTCTATGACGCAGGAAACGGCGTCAATACGGAAGACATACCATTTCGATTCCATGAGGCAATGATTTCTGGGCTGGCCTATCGCCTATCCATGAAAGTTCGTGGAGGATTAGAGAGGATGCAAACTTTGAAGGCGCAGTATGATGAGGCTTGGCAACTTGCATCCGAAGAAGACCGGGAAAAGGCGTCAATTCGGTTTGTACCCCGTCAGTCCTTTCTTGGGGTGACGTAATGCCCAATCAGTTTTCAAGCGGCAAATTTGCTATAGCACAATGTGATCGTTGTAATTTCCGATACAAACTCAAGCAACTCAGGCAATTGACAATAAAAACAAAAAATGTCAACATCCTTGTGTGTCCAGAGTGCTGGGAACCCGACCAGCCGCAACTTCAGCTTGGAATGTATCCAGTGAACGATCCACAGGCGGTGCGCAACCCAAGAACAGACTCCAACTCGTACTATCAGTCGGGGTATAACGGCTTGCAAGTTACCGATCAGGTTGGCGCAAGCTCACTGTTGACAGGGGTTCCCTCGGACGGCAGTAGAACAATTGAGTGGGGGTGGAGTCCAGTCGGGGGTGCTAGATCCTTTGATGCAGCCCTTACCCCAAACCGCTTGGCCTCGCCAATTGTTGTCAACAGCGTTACTATAAGCTAGGAGTTATCATGAAACACACTGTCCAAGACAAAACCGCTAAAGCAGTACATAAACACGAAAGGGCCATGCATCCTGGCAAGCCTATGACCAAATTGCGCAAAGGTGGCCCAACAGGCGAGATGATGCGTAGTGTTGGACGCAACATGGCGCGGGTGAACAACCAGGGGGGCAAATGATGGCAAAATATTCCATGAAGATTGGCGGCAAGGAAGTTGGCCCTGCATCGGTCTACGCCCCTCCACATACCATGAAGGGGGAAAAGGTCACTGTAGAAACAAGCCCGGGGAAAGAAATGCCTTATAATCTGCGACCAGACTGGAGGCCCACGCATGGAATGGGAATCAACCCTAACATTCAGGTTAAGACTTCTGGCATCAAAATGCGCGGTGTAGGATGTGCTACCAAGGGAACTATGTGTAGAGGTCCGATGGCATGAACTGGGGAGAGCTTAAAACGTCTATCCAAGACTACATGGAGACATCGTTCTCTGTGACCAGTCTTACGACGTTTGTTACCCAAGCCGAGGAAAAAATCTACAATGCAGTACAGTTCCCAAGTTTAAGAAAAAATGTTATTGGGAATTGCAGTGCAAACAACAGGTATCTGCAATGCCCCACAGACTTTCTCGCCGCGTATTCTCTTGCTGCTATAGAAACTAACGGGCAATATCATTTTTTGCTTAACAAAGACGTAAATTTTATTCGCGAATCGTTTCCAATTCCTACGGGCGCAGGAAACACGGGGCTTCCGTATTGTTATGCGCTTTTTGGTCCAGACTTCCCTAATGCCCCTAAAAAACTTGTGTTTATGCTAGGGCCAACCCCAGATTTAAATTATCAAGTTGAATTGCATTATTTCTACTACCCAGAATCTATTACGTATAACAATATTGACGGTACGACAACTTGGCTTAGTGAAAATTTTGACACTGTGCTCCTTTATGGCGGACTTGCTGAAGCGGCGGTTTTTATGAAAGCAGAGCCAGATCAAATCAATTACCTAAACAGCAAATTCCAGGAAACGCTCACTCTGGCAAAACGACTTGGAGAAGGTCTAGAGCGGCAGGATCAGTATCGCGCCGGTCAAATTGTTGACAGGGTCACGTAATGATTGTTCAAACTACATGCACAAGTTTTAAGGCAGAAGTTGCGCAAGCGCTACATAATTTTACAAGGACTACCGGAAATGTTTTCAAACTTGCGCTCTACACCTCCACTGCAAACCTTGGTGCAGACACCGCCGTATACACCTCTCAAGGTGAGGCGAGTGGAACCAATTACACGCCTGGAGGGGCTGTTCTTACAAACATTACGCCACTGTCGTCGGGCACAACCGGGTACTGGTCATTTGACGACATCACCTTTTCTAATGTAACCTTGACTTGTAGCGGCGCTCTTATCTACAATACGACAGGGTCGCGCGCTGTGTGTGTGCTGAATTTCGGTTCCACGATTACCAAGACCGCTTCCAACTTGGTGATTAGCTTTCCTCCTATGGGAGCGTCTGACTCACTTCTAAGGATCACATGATGGAAACTGCAAAAAGCAAAGATGTGGTGGCAAACGCTCTTGTAGCACGCCCACAAAATGACGAATGCGCTTTGGCGCTTGGAAAGTTCATTTTTGAATGCTATGACAAAAATGGCAAACTAAAATGGTCTGGCGAATCTAAAAATCTTGTAGTTAATGTTGGTTTGCAATACATGGCTGGCACCTCTCTTGATGGGGCTACAGCACGCATTACTTCTTGGTTTGTTGGACTTTGGGGTGCTGCGTCAAGCAATAACCCGGCGGCTGGGGATACGATGAGTTCTCATGCCGGTTGGACGGAGAATACAACGTATAGCGATGCAACACGTCCTGCGGCAACTTTTGCAGCTGCAACTACGGCAAATCCATCTGTCGTGACAAACACTGCAAGCAAGGCGACGTTCAATATCAATGGTACTACCACGATTGGCGGCGCTTTTTTGACAAGCAGTTCAACAAAAGGCGGAACTACCGGAACGCTATTTTCAGGTTCGGATTTTACAGGCGGCGACCGCGCTGTAGTTAGCGGGGATACGCTGCAAGTAACCTACACCTTTAGCTTGTCCGCATAATGCCTTTCGTTATTGCAGATCGTGTACAGGAAACCACAACCAGCACCGGCACAGGGACTATAACCCTCGCTGGTGCTGCAACAGGTTTTCAATCGTTTGCTGTTATTGGTAACGGCAATCAGACTACTTACACCATTGCAGACGCTTCTGGTTCTAACTGGGAAGTTGGAATCGGGACTTATACGTCTTCGGGTACAACCTTAGCAAGAAATACTGTACTGTCTTCCAGCAACTCAGGAAGCCTTGTAAACTTTGGGGCGGGAACGAAAAACGTATTTGTAACGCTACCATCTAGTCGGACTGTATATCCTGCTGCTATTGCGGCGATGATTTTTGGATAGGATCAAACATGGCCGCACCAAATCTACTTTCTCCAACAACGATCACAGGCAAAACCGCAACTGCGAATTTGACGACTACTTCTGCAACTTCAATCCTTAGCAACGCCGCTTCTTCTGGCAAAGTTTTAAAAATCAACTCGCTGTACGTGGCAAATGTAGACGGAACAACCAACGCTGAAATCACGATTAACTACTACTCTGCTGCTTCTTTAGGAGGGACGGCTACACAGATTTGCTCAACGGTTTCTGTCCCTGCTGATGCAACGCTCGTTGTGATTGATAAAGATGCTTATATTTATTTAGAAGAAAACACCTCCTTAGGTGCTACGGCTGGCACAGCAAGCGATTTAAAAATTGTTTGCAGCTACGAAGACATTAGCTAGGAGTCGCCATGCCTAGAGGTAACGGCGGGATCATTGGCCCCGCAAATATACCCACAACAGCTTCTGCCAAAGGTGTCTGGTCACTGATAGAGCAGATGATTGCTCAAAGGCAGGGTATATGGCCTCTTTCGGGTACTGACCCTTTTTTTTACTACACTACGCTCCTGCTTCCCGGCAACGGTACTAATGGCGCACAGAACAACACGTTCTTAGACGGTTCTGCCAATAACTTTACCATCACCCGCAACGGCAACACGACACAGGGCACGTTCTCACCGTTCTCACAGACAGGGTGGGGGAATTACTTTGATGGTAGTGGAGATTATTTGACTACACCTAACGTCACTGCTCTAAATCTTTACAATGTAACTAATACTGTTGAATGCTGGGTTTATCCGTTATCGTTTAGTACTGCGTTTCAATTGTACGGAACAGATTTTGACGGAACATATTACACACTATTCGAAATACTTAGTACATCTGGATACCCTAGGTATATATCAAGAAACGGTACTCAAATTACTGGATCAAGTGGAGTTACACTTAATCAATGGAACCATGTTGCATTTGGTAGGTCTGGGTCTACTCAATCTATTTGGGTAAATGGAATAAGAGTGGCGAGCGGTACTATTACCAGTGAAGATGGGTGGGGTACTGCGGTAATATCAATCGGTAGATTTAATGCTGAAAGTAGGGCAAATGGTTATTTATCCAATTTGAGAGTTGTTAAAGGTACGGATGTATACGGGATTAGCAATACAACCATCACAGTCCCCACCGCACCACTAACCGCCATCGCTAACACTTCACTTCTCACCTGCCAATCCAATCGCTTTATAGACAACAGCAGTAACAACTTCACTATTACCAGAAACGGTAATACCAGCGTAGTCGCCTTCTCCCCATTTAACCCCACTGAAAACTGGTCTGCTGCTGCCATTGGTGGGTCAGGGTACTTTGATGGGGCGGGGGATTATCTTGTAATGGCAACGGCATCTGCGGCGATTAACCCATCAACAAGTACAACTCCTTTTACGATTGAGTGCTGGGTATACACAACCGGCACAACATCAACTACACTTTATTCTGCTTTGGCCTCAGAGAATTACGGATTTGTGCTTGGTTTTGGTGGGGCTTTAGGTGCATATGACTCAAATCAAACGCCGTGGTTTGGTAATTTTTCTGGAAGTTGGAATGGAATTAGGTCTACGACTTCTATACCGCTTATGGCCTGGACGCACATAGCGTGTGTATTCACTGGTTCAACTAGCTATATTTACCAGAATGGTGTGATGACCGCTTCTGGTGGTCCTTCTACATGGGCGGTTACTGGCTCATCAAAAGTTCGTATCGGCTGCCGACCTGATGGACCAAATCCGTTTACTGGTTATATATCTAATGCCCGTGTTGTTATAGGCAGTAATTTATATCCAAACGGAACAACCTTCACCCCACCAACCGCACCACTTACCGCCATCACCAACACCAGCCTCCTCCTCAACTTCACCAACGCCGGTATCTACGACGCTACCGCTAAAAATGTGTTGGAAACGGTGGGAGATGCCAAAATCAGTACCGCACAGAGCAAATGGGGTGGAAGCAGTATAAGTTTTGATGGGACGGGGGATTACTTAATAAATGCTTCTATAAATTCTCCGCTTTATCAATTTAACAGTGGAGATTTCACGGTTGAAATGTGGATTTACCCAACAACCGTATCCGTTGTTCAATACATAATTGATTTCAGAGATCCTGCATCACAAACCAGTGCTGGCATTCAATGGTTTTTAAGTTCTTCAGCGAAGTGTGGAATTTATGTTGGTACAACAGCGATTATTGCTGCTTCAACAACATCTATAACAGCAAATACATGGACTCATGTTGCGTTAGTGAAAAACGGAACGGGAAGTGGCAATTACAAAATATACATTAACGGAACCGCAGATGCGACAACAGGTACAAATACGACAGCATTAACGCAAGGGTTTTTGTCTGTAGGCACCTCAGGTAACCAAAGAAATACAGCTTCAACCGATAAGTTTAATGGTTACATTCAAGATTTACGAGTTACAACAGGCTACGCTCGCTACACCACCAACTTCACTGCACCAACCGCAGCGTTTCCCACGTTATAGGACTAGACCATGCAATACTGGACAAAGAAGGGGTCTATCCCAAGCACGGAAACCGATGGCACAGAAGGCTGGCAACAGGCTCCAGCACCACCGGCAGAGGTTCCCGCTGACAAAGAACTGGTATGGCTAAACTGGGAATGGCTTATTAGAGACCCTAAGCCACAAGACAGGGCAGGATGGCAGTGGAACTGGCAGCACGAAGACAAGATGTGGGTGGAGTGTGTGTGGCAAACCAAACCTTTAGAAGAAATACCAGTGACACTCGCAGAAATCTTAACCACCGGGCAAACCGCACGTTTTGAAGAAATACCGGTGTCAAATCCAGTAACCATTGATTAAGGCACGCATCCATGCCGCAAAGCAGCGCATCAGGCAAAACGTATATCGCCGATCTGATTAAGCGCATCAATCCGCAGCGCGTGTTTGATGTAGGGGTGGATCATTGGGAGGCGCCAGTAACCATGCCTAGCTGGGATGAAGACACAATTTCTTGGCTTGAAGTAATAGGATAAAGATGTGTTCGGTTTTAGCGCTTATGCACAAACTCCATATGCGAGCACCGCAGGCGCGGTAACGCCAAGTACAGACAATTTAATTAATGAATCTGCAACTGGCGTTGATTCGTTAACTGCACAAGCTGATATATTAGCAGCCATAACGGAAACGGCTGCTAGTTCAGAATCTGTAGTTGCTACAGCAACACAACAAACAAGTGTTGACGAAATATCAACAGCTACAGATACTATTGATTCTGCAAATATTCGTAGCGGCGTAATTAACGAATCAGCTACTGCCGGTGATAGTACAGATGCTGAGTCTTCCGGTGCAGATGCTGCTGCAGAAACCGCTACTGCCACAGATAATGTAGTTTCTCAACTAACCACAAATAATGACGTTACAGAAACCGCCACAGCTACAGATGCAATTGTTTATGAAACAACAATAACAAATGATGTTGCAGAAAGCGCTACAGCAGCAGAAACCTGTATTGTGGGATTGTCTGAAAATGACGTTGACGAGTCTGCTTTAGCAAACGATGCAACATCTATTACTTACACTATAGGCACAAATATTGCTGAGGTTGCTTTTGCAACTGACGCAATACAAGCAATCATCACATCTACAAATGCAATACAAGAAACTGCAAACATTGCAGATGTTTCAACTACAAATACAACGTATGATCGCGATGTTGCAGAAACAACAACAATAGCAGATGTTCCCGACACAGGTTTGTTATACCAACGGACAATAACAGAAGCTGCTACAACAGCAGATCTTGTTTCTGCAATACAACAAGTGCAAAGAGTAATTGCTGAGGTTGCATCAGCTACGGACGCATTGACAACCATTGCTGCTTTTGGTGTAATTCTCAACGAACTTGCACAGGCTCTCGATGCGCAGCAAGCGGGCGGATTAAGCAATGTTACCGTCAGCGATTCAGCCTCCGCCTCTGATAGCGTTCAAATTAGCGACCTGTGGAGTCAGCTTGAAACCCCGCAGATTGCAAATTGGTCTTCTGTAACAATATGAGGTGAGTTATGCCCATCACACGAACCGCGTTACTTGATTTGCCCATAATTGAAACCAATACTGAGTCAGGAAGCTGGGGCAACGCAGTCAATAACGGACTAACTTCATACCTTGATATTGCCATCGCAGGAATGTCTGCGCTAACGGGTTCTAATTTTTCTGGTTCTCCAAATTATGAACTAACACTTGCAAACACTCTCGGAAACGCCAGCGCTTCAAATATTATTTTTAGTAGCGCGCAATACGCTACTATTAAGGTTTCTAGTCTTAATGCAAATTCTACTTTAATTTGCCCTTCCTCAGCTCGATCCTATCGCATCATCAATGCAGACGCTACTTATTCTTTGACAGTAAAAGCTTCTGGGCAAACTGGCGTTAGCATCGCTGCTGGCGCTACAGCTACCGTCATTTTTAACGGCACAGACTATGTCGCTTCTGGCGTACAAGCCTCCGCTACTCTTACTTCCGGTGCAATTATTAAAGGGAATGGTACAACTTTTGTAACACCTGCTACTGCTGGTACAGACTATGTGGCGCCTGGGACAACCTCGACCTTTACAGCATTACAAAATTTTGCAGGCACATCGTCGGTTTTTAGTTCTTCGTTTATTAATTCTACAGAAGTAACAACAATTGTTGCTACATCAGTGCCTGCAACGCTTAATTATGATGTGACGACGCAGTCAGTTTTGTTTTATACAACCGACGCCGCAGCAAATTGGACAGCAAATTTTCGCGCATCTTCTGGCACTCCTTTAAATACCTCTTTAGCTATTGGACGTAGTGTTACTGTCGCACTTCTTGCAACACAAGGCGGGACTCCATACTACAACAACGTCATTCAAGTTGATGGAAGTGTGGTAACTCCTAAATATCAAGGCGGAATTGCGTGGGCTGCTGGCAATGCTAACAGCATTGATGCGTATGTGTATACCATTATTAAAACTGCAAATGCAACATTTACAGTATTAGCATCACAAACAAGGTTTGCATAATGCCCTTGCTCCAACACATTGGCAGTTCTAGCGCCCGTGGTTTTGGGTTTGGAAAAACCGGCCTTAGTTATTTTCGCACAATTAATGAAACAGCATCTATAAATGATGTTGTTGTAAATTTTCTTGGTCGCTCAAATAATGCAGAAGAAACAGCAACCGCATTAGATTCTGTAAATTCCACTTTAGTAGTACAAACATCTGCACAAGAAACTTCTTTAGCAACAGATAATTTAAGTTTAGAGGTAGTGATAAACGGTATTGTAGCAGAAACGGCAGTTGTAGCTGACCTTCTTGACAATATCGGAACATTAAATCGCAGCGTTTTGGAAACTTCTACAGCAGCAGATGCGGCTGTAGCAAGCACCCCGGCATTCCTTCCAGAGGTTGCGTTGCTTATTGATCAACCAAGTGTTTTGGTAATGCGCCAAGGAGAAGTTACAGAAACCTCTACTGTAACCGATTCTGTAGCAACATTAAAAACTTCTAACGGTTCAATTATAGAAGTTACGCTTATAGAAGACACAACAAACTCCGAAAAATTTATTGATAGAAACGTATTGGAGGCAGCGGTAGGAACTGATGCAATAAGTTCTGAAGCGATTTTAGTACCTATTGATGCCGTGGGAGGAGTTGCTGGGTCTGGGACTGATACTGTATGGGTATGGCGATGGTCTAATTCTTCGGGCTTTGGATCGAGATTTTCTAATCCATCTCCATTACAAACTGCCAATGCGATTACTTGGACGCAATCTGGAAACGCAGTTGCAATAGCGCGGAATGCCACTCCTTTTATTAGCACATATCCCTGGGATAGAGGAGGGTTTGGGACACTGTATTCTAATCCTTCTTCATTGCCTGCTGGTTCAGTATATGCTGTTGCATTTACTGCAAATGGTGACGCACTTGCTCTATGTCATGCTAACAGTCCATATATTACCGTATATCCTTGGTCTACAGAAGGATATGGAACGAAATATTCAAATCCAGCGACTTTGCCTTCACAGGTAAAATCAAATGGACAGGGAGTAGCATTTAATTCTTACGGCGATCAACTTTTAGTAGGCTCCTGGGATAGTCCATGGGTTCAAGCTTATCCTTGGTCTACATCGGGATTTGGGACAAAATATACAAATCCATCAACAAGTGCTGGTGGCAGCACACAAGGGTTAGCTTTCCATCCCAGTGCAAACTATGTTGCTCATTCCCCTCCTGACACTTTTATCTCTATATATAATTTTTCTGCATCTGGATTTGGAACCAAACTTTCCAACGCCTCCACCTATTTGGGTCTCAGCCCTCGCGGCGTGACATGGAACCCGGCGGGAGATGTCATCGCTATAGCAACAAATGAGATACCGCGTTTAAATGCATTTCCTTGGTCGTCGTCTGGATTTGGAACCAAGTATAGCAATCCTGTAGGCCTGCCGAATTTAATTTCCGGTCGCAGTGTTGCATTTAATCAAGCAGGGGATACCATTGCCTTTGGACATTCTGTAGGAAATGTTGGAACATCTCCAATATCTGTATATCCTTGGAACAGTGCTCCTGGATATGGTTTTGGAGGAAAATATGCTAACCCATCAATCTTTCCTACCTCAACCGTTCTTTCTACTGCATTTTCAATATAAAGGTGTATTATGGAAACTTATCGCAAAGAATTGTTGTTAACTAATCTTGAGGCACGACGCAAAGAAGTCATGGATTATCAAATTAATATTGAAAATTTTCAATTGGCTTTGAAAGAAATTGAAAATGACTCAAGCATGAATGAATTTCGGCAGCGTTTAGAGCAACTATTGATGGAGCACATACGCGAGCATAAAAAATCAAGCGTTATGCTTAAAGTTTTAGAAGTACAATGTGCTAATTTGGAGCAATGATTATGGAGCTTGACGTTAAACACGCGCAACTTGAGGGCGACCTGAAGGCTCATGAGCGTGAGTGCGCCATGCGTTATGCGGGAATCGAAAAGTCCTTTGAGTCTGGCAGCAGGCGCATGACGCGCATTGAGTATTTGCTTTATGCGACGATTCTTGCTGTCCTCTTCGGCCCAGGCGTGGCTGCAACCTTCGTTAAAAAATTCTTTGGCCTTTAATATGTTTGATCTTCTTGGCGGCGGGTTATTAGGCTCAATTTTTGGCGGCTTATTCAGGCTTGCACCGGAAGTTTTGAAGTTCTTGGACAAAAAGAATGAGCGTCAGCATGAACTCAGCATGTTCCAGCTACAGACCGATCTGGAGAAGATGCGCGGCGAGTTCAAGATGGAGGAGAAGTATGTTGACTATTCTATTCAGCAGATGGACACAATCAAAGAGGCATTTAAGGAGCAGGCTACCACTGCGAAGGAAGCGGGTTGGCTCGCTAGCTTTATCACTGCTGTTACCCGTCCGGGCCTTACTTGGATTGCTTTTGGCGTTTACGTGGCTGTTAAAGCAGCCGGCCTAACAATTGCTTTCCAGACCGACGCTAACTGGGCTGAGGTACTGACCAAGAGCTACGACGAAGATGATTTCGCCATGCTCAACATGATGCTTACGTTCTGGTTTGTCGGACGATCCATTGAAAAGTACAACAAGTCGTGAATGAAGCTAAGAAGCTTTGCAAGGACGTATTCATCAAGCCCTTTGAAGGGCTAGCAAAACGTTTGCCTGACGGACGAGTCCAAGCCTACCCAGACCCCGGCACACGAGGACATCCTTGGACAATCGGCTGGGGTGCTACCGGACCGAGTATCAACCCCGGAACAATTTGGACGATGCAGCAGTGCGAAGAGGCGCTGGACCATCACATAGAGTACTTTGTACAGGGCGTAACCAAGCTCTCACCCAAGATTCAGACTGCGCTACCTCGACGCATTGCCGCAGTGACAAGTTGGG
>Ga0194125_10007427_pt1 | contig 15800 bp, 15 predicted proteins | sample TA2KigC250mmetaG_FD_148626 | JGI IMG/M metagenome (GOLD analysis project Ga0194125, IMG submission 148626) | Freshwater microbial communities from Lake Tanganyika, Tanzania - TA2015034 Kigoma Deep Cast 250m | ecosystem: Environmental > Aquatic > Freshwater > Lake | place: Tanzania: Lake... | reverse complement strand
ATACCTCTCAGTATCTATTGGAACTCATTAAGAAAGGGAAGCTGCAATTTACCAAAGAATACCCGAAGAAAGTGACCTATCATGATCCCTGTTACCTGGGGAGACACAATGGCATCTATGACGAACCGAGGGAGGTTCTAAAGAAGATCCCTGGGTTGGAACTGGTGGAGATGGACGAGTCCCGGGAAGAGAGTCTTTGTTGTGGGATGGGAGGAGGCCGGATCTGGATGGAGACGGCGAAAGATGAAAGATTCTCTGACATCCGGTTGCAGCAGGCGATTGGAGTGGGGGCGGAGGTGTTGGTGACAACCTGTCCGTACTGTATCAGTCAATTTGAGGATAGCCGGTTGACGTTGAAAGACAGTGAAGCCTTACAGATCAAAGACCTCACTGAAGTGATACAGGAGGTCATATAGGGGAGCAGTATTAAAATTCCAATATCCAAATCCCAAATTCCAAATAAATTCCAATGACCAAATTCCGAAACAAACCTGTTTGGGTCATTGGAGTTTGGAAATTATTTGTGATTTGGTGCTTGGGATTTGGTGTTTCTACTGCGAAATCAAATTGATGCTGTCATGTTGTGGACAACTTTTTCATAAGGGATTAATGAGGTGACAGGAAGTGGAAAAAGAACAATTTGAACAACTTTGTAAAAACCTCTCGGGAGGAAGTTTTGGCGATGTGATGATTGTCGGCGGAGGGATCAGTGGTGTTCAGGCCTCTCTCGACCTTGGGAATGCGGGCTTTAAAGTTTATCTGGTTGACAAAAGCCCCTCCATTGGCGGTAAGATGGCCCAGCTGGACAAGACCTTCCCCACCAATGAGTGCTCCATCTGAATACTCTCGCCCAAACTGGTCGAGGTCGGCCGGCATCCCAACATCGAGGTTCTGAGCTATACTGAAGTTGACCGTGTAGAAGGAGAAAAGGGAGACTTCAGGGTAACCCTGGTCAAAAAACCCAGGTATGTGATAGAGAGCAAATGCACGGGCTGTACGACCTGTGTGGAATACTGCCCTGTCAAATACCCCGATCAATTTAATCAGGAGATATCGAAGAATAAAGCCGTCCATATCTACTTTGCGCAAGCCATACCCCTGATCACCTATATTGACGACACCTGCCTCTATCTAAAAGAAAAGAAATGCCGCATCTGCACAGCGGTCTGCGAGAAAGACGCCATCGATTTTACTCAAACGCCTGAGAAGAAAGAAATAAAGGTAGGAGCCATCATCCTCGCTCCGGGTTTTGAGCCATTTGATCCAAAGTTGAGGAACGAGTATGGCTATGGAAAGATGGCGAATGTAATGACCAGTATGGACTATGAGAGGCTGTTAAGCTCCACAGGGCCCTACGAAGGTGAGATCAGGCGCACATCCGATTTGAAGCATCCTCATAAAGTAGCCTGGATTCAATGCGTCGGCTCAAGACAAGTGAATCCTCCGGGTGGCAGCAGCTATTGTTCAGCCGTCTGCTGCACCTATACCCAGAAGCAGGTCATCTTAACAAAAGATCACGATGCAGAGGCAGAGTGCACGATCTTCCATAACGATATCCGTTCCTATGGCAAGGATTTTGAACGATTCTACCAGAGGACTGAGAAACTTCCCGGCATTCGATTTATAAGAAGCTATACATCCGTGGTGAAAGAGGACCCAAAAACCAAGAATGTCACCGTACGGTATTCCACTCCTGAAGATGGAGTAAAAGAGGAAGAATTCGATATGGTGGTTTTGTCCGTTGGGTTGAATCCTCCTGCCAATGCAAATGAACTGGCAAACCAATTTGGCATTGAGCTTAATCCTCATGGATTCTGCAAAACGAATTCTTCTAATCCGATGGAGACCACTCGCCCGGGCATCTTTGTAAGCGGTGGTTTCCACGGGCCCATCGATATTCCCGAGTCGGTGTTTACCGCAAATGGTGCAAGTTCCCAGTGCGGCCAACTCCTTGATTACCGGCGTGGGAAACTGACCACAGAGAGGGTCTATCCTCCTGAAAGGGATGTCTCGCAAGAAGAGCCGAAAGTCGGCGTATTTGTGTGCCACTGTGGAGCAAATATTGGAAGAGTCGTCGATGTTCCTTCTGCAGTCGAATACAGTTTAAGTTTACCTCATGTGGTTCATGCTCAAGAACAGCTCTTCTCCTGTTCTACGGAGTCAACCAATCAAATCATGAACGTAATCCGGGAAAAAGGGCTCAACCGAGTGGTCGTTGCCGCCTGTACTCCAAAAACCCATGAGCCTACCTTCCGCTACTCGCTTCGAGAAGGAGGGATCAATCAATATTTCTTCGACATGGCCAATATCCGGGAACATTGCTCTTGGGTACACTCTAAAGAAAAAGAAGAAGCCACCAAGAAGTCAAAAGATATCATCCGGATGTCATTAGCGCGGGCTTGCCTTCTGGAACCGTTACAGGATTTTGATCTGCCTGTGAACAAGGCGGCGCTCGTGGTGGGTGGCGGGATCGCTGGCATGACGTGTGCCCTCTCCATCGCTAACCAGGGACATCAGGTTCACCTGGTGGAAAAAGATACCGTCCTGGGAGGATTGGCGCTAAAGATTCATCACACCCTGGAAGGAATGGATGTTCAGGCCTATCTGCGCGATCTGATCAATAAAGTGTATCAACATCCCCAGATCCATCTCTATATGAATGCGACCATCACCGAGGCTACGGGTTATGTTGGGAATTTTGTAACCAAAGTGAAGTCTGAAAAGGGGATGACAGAGATCAAGCATGGCGCAGCGGTCATCGCCATAGGGGCTGAGGTATATAAACCTGCGGAATATCTTTATGGAGAAGATGACAGGGTCATGACCAACCTTGAGTTGGAGGAGAGACTTGCCAAGGGAGATGAAAAGATCGTTAACGCACAGAGCCTTGTCATGATTCAATGCGTCGGCTGTAGAAATGAAGACAGAAATTACTGCAGCCGGATATGTTGCAGTGAGTCTATTAAGAATGCATTGAAACTGAAAGAGATCAATCCCAAGATGGATATCTATATTCTCTTTCGCGATATCAGAACCTATGGGTATGCTGAGGATCATTACAGGGAAGCAGCGGATAATGAGGTGAAGTTTATCCGCTATGAACCGCAGGACAAACCCCAAGTCGAACCCGGCGAATCAGAGGAAGGGCGGTCTGTTCTAAAGGTCACGGCAACGGATTATGTTTTAGGAAACAAGCTCGAGATCGATGCCGATATCGTCTCTCTCGCTGCTGCCACGATTCCACCTGCAGGAAGCAAGGAAATATCCAAACATTTCAAGGTCGCCCTGGGAGCGGATGGCTTCTTCCAGGAAGCCCATGTCAAATTGAGACCGGTGGAATTTGGTACGGACGGGGTCTACCTTTGCGGAATCGCCCACTATCCCAAGTTTATCTCCGAAGCAATCAGTCAGGCTTATGGAGCAGCAGGCCGGGCCTTAACGCTTCTCTCCCATGATACGGTCATCGCCTCAGGCTCTATTTGCGAGGTAAATGAGAAGAGATGTTTTGGATGCGGGGCATGTGTTGAGGCATGTACCTATGGGGCCATCGAGCTTTATGAAACAAAGCAAGGGAAAAAGGCAAAGATGAACCCTATTCTCTGCAAGGGAGATGGTCTCTGTAATGCAAAATGTCCGGCGGCGGCGATTCAATTGAAACATTATGAAGATGAGCAACTGATCGCTCAAATCAATGCAGCCGTGAAGGACGTCTAGAAGTCTAACCCCCCTTCATCCCCCCTTAACTTAAGGGGGGATGAAGGGGGGTTATGGTTACGAAATATTTTCTAATTAAGGAGAACGAATGAGCGCAGCGATTAAGTTTAAACCCAGGATCATGGGCTTCGTATGCAATTGGTGAGGCTACGGGGCTGCTGACCTGGCTGGAGTTTCCAGACTGCAATATTCAAATGAAATAAGACTGGTCCGTGTCATGTGTACCGGTAGGGTGGACCTTGGGTTCATCTTTCGGTCTTTCTCCAACGGAATGGATGGGGTCTATATCGCTGGCTGCCGCCTTGATGAATGTAAATATATTACTCAGGGGAACTACCATGCGCTGAACATGGTGCTCTTAGGCAAAAAAATAATGGAGCATATCGGGCTCAACCCAGATAGGTTGAGAGTCGAGTTTATGTCTTCTGCTGAAGGAAGCCGTTTTGCAGAGACGGTAAACGACTTTATTAAAAAGGTCAGTGCGATCGGACCCTTTGGAAAGAGCGAAGGATTAGACGAAAATGGATTAAAGTCCAAACTTAATGAGATTGAGAGATTGATCCCTTATATTAAAATAGTGACGAGGGAGAAGTTATCATCACGCCTTAAAGATCCAGAGACATGGAATCAACTATTCACCAAAGAAGAGATTGACAAGCTATTCAGCGAAATCATCTCGTACTATATCGACCCGGAAAAATGCCAGGCCTGTATGACTTGCGCCAAGAGATGCCCGGTCGAGGCGATCATCAGCGCCAAGAACCAGGTCCACGTCATTGAACAGGAAAAATGCATTAAGTGCGGAACCTGCCTTGAAGTTTGTCCCACGAAATTTAGTGCGGTGACGAAAATTTCAGGCGGTCCTGTTCCGCCCCCTCTTCCCGAAGACAAAAGAGCGATCGTCAGAAAGAAGAAGGAGTAGAAAAATAAAAAAGTATATCAGGGCACCAGGAGATCAGAGTGCAGGGGATCAGAATATCAGGGAATCAGGAATAAAAACCTTTGGCTTGATATTCTGATATCCTGATATCCACCTCCTGATAACCTGATACTCTGATACCCTTTTTAAAAAGATAAACCGCTACAAAAATTAAATTTATCCTGGGGCGATTGTCCCAAGGATATATTCATGGGAGGTTACTGTGTCGCCGGTTAGCGCAACCTATTGGGGCATGCCGGGCTATTTCATTTTCTGGGTTTTGTTTGCCATCGCTTTCGGCTTATTTGTAAAAAGGTTTTATCTTCTCTATCGCCTCATGTGTCTGGGGAAGCAGGAGAACCGCTTCGACAGAATAGGCGAGAGAATCAAAGCGATGCTGGTCGAGGTGGTCCCTCAGTGGTGCACCCTCAAAACCCTTACTCGAAATGATCTGGCTGGACTCGCCCATGCATTCTTATTCTGGAGCTTCAGCCTCTTCTTCATCAGCTACATCATCTTTATCGGTTTGGCCGGAGGTTTTGGACTTTCTTCGGTCATCGAGCGCACTCCTTTTGAGACCGTATACTTTTCCATTCTCGATATTGCCGCACTACTGGTCACTCTGGTTCTCATCGCGGCTGCTATTCGGCGATATATTATTCGACCGCCGAGGCTACAACCAACGGCTGAAGCCGCCATCATTTTGATGATGGTTTTTTCACTGATGGCGCTCCATGTTTTGGGCGTAGGCTTTGACCATGCTGCTCGCGGAGTTCATACCTCCTGGCCTCCTCTGGGGGCTGCTCTGGCAGCTTGGCTCAGCAAAAGCGGCCTCTCACAAGCCACACTGGAGACAGGCTATCGGGTTGTGTGGTGGCTCCACTATCTTGTCATCCTCAGCTTTATGGTCTATATTCCACGTTCCAAGCATCTGCACATTCTTGCCTCGATCGCTAATGCCTTCTTCAAACCACTTGGACCTAAAGTGGTGCTTGAGCCCATTCCTCTCGAAGCCCTCGAATCTCCTGAGGGATCGGCGTCCTTTGGCGTGTCGAAGATCCAGGATTTTACCTGGAAGGACTTGCTTGATCTCTATGCCTGTGCCGAGTGTGGTCGGTGCCATATCAATTGTCCTGCCCAGTTGACTGGCAAGACCCTCTCGCCCAGAGAGGTTATTCATCACTTGAAAGAGCATTTGCTGGAAACGGGTCCATCATTGCTTCCCACTAAGGCGGAACCATCTTCGGGAAATCAGACTGAAGCCTCGGCTGAGACTCCGGCTAAAACGATGATCGGTGATGTGGTCACCGAGGGGGAAATCTGGGCCTGCACCACCTGCGGGGCCTGCCAGGAAGTGTGTCCGGTCAATATAGAACATATACGCAAGATCATCGAACTCAGGCGAAATCTGGTTTTGTCGCAAAGTAAGATGCCGGAAAGCGCCCAACTGATGCTCAGAAACATGCAGCAGAGAGGACACCCATGGGCTGGAGTTCAGTCCATGAGGTTGAGGGGCGACTGGACAAGTGACCTGGACATCAAAGTGTTGGCTGATAGTGATAGCGTCAATACCCTATTCTGGGTGGGTTGCACCGGAGCTCTGGTTGAACGAAATGTCAACGCAACTCTTGCTATGACAAGAGTGTTGAAAGCAGCGGGAGTTGATTTTGGAGTATTGGGGGAGGCCGAGACCTGCTGCGGTGACCCGGCACGAAGAGCTGGCTATGAGTTCCAGTTCCAGATGATGGCAGAGCAGAATATTGAAATGTTCAAAAGCTTCAACATTAAAGAGATCATCACCACCTGTCCCCACTGCTATAATACCATTAAGCATGAATACCCAAAGTACGGCGGCGATTTTAAGGTGATTCACTATACGGAGCTTATCGCTGATCTCATCAACCAGGGCAAATTGAAGCTGACTAACCAACTCAATTCCAAACTCACCTATCATGATCCCTGTTATTTAGGCCGTTATAATAGCGTCTATAAGGAGCCACGCCAGATATTGCAGTCTATCCCCAGGGCAAAGTTTGAGGAGATGGAACGCTCGAAAGACACAGGTTTCTGCTGTGGCGGCGGCGGCGGATTGATGTGGATCGAAGAACAGCCCGGCACCACAAAGGTCAGTCACCTGCGTATTGAAGATGTGATCAAGACAGGGGTTGATACGGTAGTAGCCGCTTGTCCCTATTGTCTGCAGATGTTTGAAGATGCCATCGACCATAAAGGCATGAAGGAATCATTGAAGGCAAAAGATCTCGTTGAAATAGTCGAAGAAGCAATGAAATAGCCCCTTATACCAAGCGGGGCTAAATCCGAAGCACGAAATCCGAAATTCGAAACAATCTCAAATGATCAAATTTTAAATGTTACAAAAAGAAGAGTTTAGAGATTTTGGATTTTGAAAATTCGAATTTGTTTCGGATTTCGATATTCGAATTTCGAATTTGCTCAAGGTTAGGAGGAAATTCTTATGAACACCATAGTTTGTGTGAAACAAGTTCTTGATCCCGAAATACCACCAGCCAAATTCAAAATTGACCCGGAGACAAAGCAGGTGATTCCTCCCCCAGGAGTACCGCCTGTGATCAGTGTCTATGATGAGCGAGCTCTTGAGGCAGCATGCCGGCTCAAAGATAAGCACAAGGGAAAAATAACCGTGATCAGCATGGGCACGGCCAAAGCCGCTGATGTGGTCAAGCACGCCTTATCCATGGGGGCGGATGATGGATTTGTTCTCCAGGATCCTGCCTTCGAAAACCTCGATAGCTTTGGAACGGCTTATGTCTTAAGTAAAGCGATCCAGAAAATTGGTGGGTATGACCTGGTTTTGTGTGGCAGGCAAGCCGCTGACTGGGGCGCTGGTCAGGTGGGGTCTATTCTGGCAGAAATACTTGGCCTCCCAGTTGTCACCCTCGCCTGTGATATTCAGGCAGTGGAAAAGAAGTTTAGGATAAAGAGGATGGTAAAGGATGGTTTTGAAGTGTTGGAAGCCCCTATGCCAAGTCTGGTGACCGTCAGCAGTGAGATCGGGCTTCCTCGACTTCCCGGTGGAATGGGCCTGATGCTCGCGCGCAAGAAAGTAGTTCCAATTTGGAAAGCACAGGATATTGGGGCTGATGTCTCGCAGTTGGACAAGGCAAAAGCCCATACCGAGGTCACCGGCCTCTCTGTGCCAACCCGAAAAACCGAGTGCGAGATGATTACCGGAGGTACTCCTGCTGAAGCCGGTGTTTACCTCGCTGAGAAGATCGCTAAACTTATATAATTTTAGAGAAGTAGATAAAGCAAGCGGTTATCGTTGTGGAAGCTCGTATCGATGCTCGCCCTGTACCATATTAGGTTCAGGGCTCGACCGTCGAAATTGGAGGATCGAGTCCATTCTTGTCGAAATTCCAGCATCGAGTTTCCTGCTTCGATACCAGCATCGTCACCGTTAAACGATATTAATCTCATACGAAATGGAACAGGAGGGTACCATGGATACTCATAAAGGTGTTTTGGTTTGTGGGGAGATCGCTGACGGGAAATTAGCCCCAATCACGATAGAGCTCCTCGGAATAGGAAGAAAACTCGCCAGTGAACTTGGCGAAGACTTAAGCGTCCTGTTAATGGGTAGCAAATCAGGTGGCCTGGGACATGAAGCCATTGCCTACGGGGCTGACAAAGTCTATGTGGCTGAAGATGGTCTCCTGGATCAGTATAACTCCGATGCCTACACTCAGGTCGCGGCTGACCTTTGTCGGAAAGCGCTTCCCTCTATTATGCTTCTTGGCCATACGGATGTTGGCTGTGATTTAGCTCCGCGGCTCAATGGCCGATTAGGGGGCGGGCTCTCTATGGATTGTCTGGCATTATCCATTGACCCTGCAACCAAATTTTTGGCCTCGACCAGACCTGTCTTTGGTGGTAATGCCCAGGCGACAATGGTATCCAAGTCTGTCAGGCCTCAGATGGCCACTCTAAGACTGAAAACCGTGCCACCTGCAGAGCGCAATGATTCCCGACAAGGGCAGGTCATTCCTGTAGAAGGCAAGGTCGACCCTTCAGCTTTAAAAATCAAGGTTGTCGAACGGATCAAAGAAGAGGTGGAAGGTGTAAAGCTCGAAGATGCTGAGGTCGTCGTCAGTGGCGGTCGTGGCATAGGCAGTGCGAAAAACTGGGAGATGGTTCAGGAACTTGCTCGAGTACTGGGTGGTGCTGTGGGTGCTACAAGGCCTGCCTGTGACGAAGGTTGGGCATCGGTGTCGCTTCAGGTGGGTCAGAGCGGAAAAGTGGTCAGTCCTAAAGTTTACATCGCTGTCGCTCTCTCCGGCGCCATGTCACATATCACCGGCCATCTAGGATCAAAATATATTGTGGCCATCAACAAGGATAAAGAGGCCAATATCTTCAACGTAGCCCACTTCGGTATTGTCGGAGACTATAAGGAAGTCGTCCCTGCCCTGACCGCAAAACTAAAGGAGTTAAAACCAAAATAATCCGCAGAATTTAAATAACCAAACAAAAAGGGAACCACCCGGTTCCCTTTTTTATTTGACGTCTCATTGTTGACTTCATCACAATCCAGTCGATAGAATAGAGGACAATCTGATAAAAAAGGGGAAACGATGCGAGACGAAGATCTCCTATTCCTGAAGAAATTGTTAATCCGAGAGGTCGTTCCAGCAACAGGCTGCACAGAGGTCGGAGCTGTTGCCCTGGCAACAGGCTGTGCCATGCAAGCCCTGTCGGACCCTGTGGAGAAGATTGAAAATGTCCTCATTGAGGTTGACGAACGGACTTACAAGAATGGACTTGGAGTTGGCATCCCGGGAACAGGCGAGGTTGGCCTCGAATTCGCTGCAGCCATGGGAGTTACCTCTTCAAAAAACGTAGAGCGGGGACTCCAGATTCTTGAGAATCCGGCAAAAGACGCCATTCACAAAGCCAAAACTCTCATCCAGAAAAAGAAGATTCACCTTGCCAGAACACCTTACGTGAAAGAGATTCTTGTCCTGGCAAAAATCCACAGTCATACGAATGAAGCGTGCGCGGTCATCCGGGGAAGCCACGATCATGTTGTCTCAGTGGAGAGAAACGGAAAACCCTGCCATGCAATTTCGTTTCAGGAAGAGGAAGTGGGAGAGATCTACGAACGCGTTAAGGGAATGGATTACCGAACCCTCATCGAATTCGTTAAAACGATGAATGTGGCGGAATACCCCATCTTGCAACAGTCCATGGACATGAACATGCATTTTGCAGAGAAAGCCATGGAGGACCTTTCGAACCTCGAAATGGGTAAGGTGATGGAGAAGCATGAAGAGTCCAGTACGGATGGGAAGAGACTGCCTTCTCGGATTCAGCACATCACAGCGGTTGTCGTGGAGGCCCGCATGAGAGGTCTCGATTATCCAGTTATGGCCTGTGCCGGGTCCGGAAACCAGGGGCTGGTTGCAACGATTCCTGTGGTCGAGACAGCAAAAACAATGAAGGCCTCCCATGAGCATCTCCTCCGGGCACTGGCACTTTCCTATTTGACCACGATCTACATTAAATCCTATACGGGTCTGTTATCACCCATCTGTGGATGTGGCCTTGCTGCGGCTGTGGGTGCTGGGTGCGGGATCGTTTATCTTATGGGAGGAGACACCTCACAGATCGAAGCCCAGATCAATAACATGGTGGGGACCATGGCAGGGATGATCTGTGACGGTGCCAAATCAGGCTGCAGCCTGAAAGCGCTGATGGCTGTGGGACTGGCTGTTGACAGCGCCTATCTTAGCCTGGAGAATGTCCGTATTCCCGAAACAGAAGGTATCATGGGGAAAGGGATTCTGGAAACCCTGACCAATCTCCAGAGGATCATTGAGAAGGGCATGCCTACCATGGATTCAGTTATCGTTGAACTGATGGAAGCCAAAACCCCAAAAGACTGAATCCGCAATCAGCATTCATGATTTGAGAGACTGCACCAGAAAGAATAGGTTATGGCGTCCATGAGAAATGATCTGGCTCCCTTTTTTAAGCCGAACCACATTGCCATTGTCGGCGTGACGCGATCGGAGTCAAGCTTCGGAGGCTTGAGTTTTTTACAAAAATTCCAGGAGAGCAATTTTCCTGGAACGCTCTATTGTATCAACCCCAAGGCAACCGAAATCAGGGGACTTCCAGTCTATCCAAATCTCTCTTCCCTACCCCTGGTGCCTGATCTTGCAATAGTTTGCGTCCCCGCAGCACATGTACCCACTGTTCTTGAGGAATGCGGCCGGATCGGCCTACGTTACATTCATATTCTAACTTCCGGATTCAGTGAAATCGGAACAGACCAAGGAAGGCAACTTGAGGAACAGATTGCCTCGATCGCAAAGGAAAAAGGTCTTCTCATCATTGGGCCGAACTGCATGGGCCCGTATTGCCCGGCTTCGGGCCTTACTGCGTGGGGAGCCATACCCGGCGCACCCGGTCCTTTGAGTGTCATTTCGCAGAGTGGCTCCATTACGCAGCGCCTGACCGAATATGCCTATTTTCTTGGTATCGGAACAGACAAAGCCGTAAGCGTTGGCAATGGAACCGTTCTCGATACTCTCGACTTCCTCGAGTTCATGGGTCAGGATGAAAACATACGGGTGATTGCTCTTTACATTGAGAACATGAGGGATGGAAGAAGGTTCTTTGACCTGGCACGGGAGATAAGCAAGAGCAAGCCCATTATTATCTGGAAAGGTGGGAAGACCGATGTGGGAGCGCGCACAGCAAGCTCTCATACCGGCGGATTGGCGGGTGAGCAAGTCATATGGGAGGCTGCTTTTCGGCAGGCAGGCGTGATCCAGGTCAATTCGCTCGACGAGTGGATGGATGCAGTTCTTGCATTTGCACTTTTGTCCCCACCAAGCAACCCAGGAGTCTTTTTGATTGGCGGTGGCGGGGGCTCCAGCGTGGTGAACAGCGACACATGCATCCACGAGGGCCTTGATGTTCCATCCCCTTCATTCGCCACAATGAAAAAACTTCGCGAGACCGTACCCATTGCAGGCTCTATTGCGGGGAATCCCCTGGATGACTGGCAGACTTATGTGAGCTCCGATTACCTGGGAACGATATTGGACCTTGTTTGTGCCGATCCAGCTATGGGAATGGTTATTGTCAGTCGGATGATTGCAAGAAAGGCTTTCCACATGTACAGCCAGCCCGACTCCATCCCAGCCATCATCGAACAGGTAAAGCGGAGAAACCACCAGAAACCTGTGGTCTTTGTAGTGGACTCTGAGGGCGGCGATCCAGACCTCGCAGCACAGGGTGCGAGCATACGGCAGGAATTCGGAAAAGGGAGGATCCCCGCCTACCCCTCGATAAAGCGGGCTGCACGCGCCCTCATGCACCTGTATCGTTATCACAACCGGTTGAACCGGATTAAAAGGAGGAGCCTATGACGATGACAAAAGGGCAGTTGACACTTGCCGGTTGGCTTTCTATGACAAGTGCCATTTTTGCAATCCCATCGGTTGTGATGTCGTGGCTCTTGGATGAGATGAGTGGAGCAGGGGCAAAGCTCTCTCAAGCCATCTTGACATTGGTCAGCCTGGGACTATTTTTATGTGTCATCATAGCCCTGAGGAGATTGTTGAACTACCGATTTAAATTCCACCAGACGGATATCTATATTTCGTTACTGATCTGGGGAAATGTGATCCTGTCAGTTTTCAACCTTTTAGGTCTGGGGAGTCAGGGACTCGAATCACTCATGAATATTTTATCGATCGCTTTAATTATTATTTTCGGAATCCTCGCAATTATGTTTGGAACAAGGCTTCTGCAGCTCCCTGGCAATCTCTATGGTCTTTTAAAACCTTTCTGCTACACCACGATCGCAAGTGGCATTTGCTTGATCACTGTCTTTTTAGCTCCGGTGGGGATTGTTGTCGGAGCCGTGTCAGATGTGATCCTTGCGACCATCTTTTTTAGGGCCGCAGAGCAGCCCCCATCACCCATGGAGATGCTCTCAACCCCCATCGAGTAAATAACCCCGACGACAAGGCGGGGTTTTAAAACCCAAACCTGAGATCCCGAACCAAGACAGATCCTGAATCAAGTTCAGGACATGGTTCGGGATGACAAAAAAGCGCGAACCCAATATTGTTGTCATGCTGAACTTGGTTCAGCATCTGGTTTACATTTTTCTGCCTTTGGCATGCATACCTTTCATCCCCATCCTCAGGACGGGGTTTTTAGGTGCGATTTCAGTACGTTCATCCAAAGGAGATAAATTATTTTACCCCCTACCTCTGCCTACCGACAGGCAGGTTCCTCCCCCTCAAGAGAGGAAGGTAAGGGAGAAGATTAGGAGACTGATTCGTGAACTTTCTTACTCACCTCTTTCTCTCCGGTAATACTCCGGAAATCCTTGTCGGAAATCTCATGGGTGATTTTGTCAAAGGAGGGCTGGACGGGCGTTTCCCGCCCGGTATTAAACAGGGAATCTTGCTTCACCGGGAGATCGATGCCTTTTCAGTAAAGAACGACCATTTCCTTCGTAGCAAACGCAGGCTCGATCAGTCTTTCGGCCATTACCGGGGAGTGCTAATTGACCTTTTCTATGACCACTTTCTTGCCGCACACTGGAAGGATTATGCGGACGTGCCATACCATGTTTTTATATCAGACGCCTGGCGGATTCTTCGCGCACACAAGGAATTTCTCCCGGATAGACTGAAGCACATCATGCCATTCATGTTCAGGAACTGGCTGCCCTCGTATAGCACCGTTGGGGGGATTGCCGCAACCCTGCGCAGAATGTCTCGCTTCAGACTCAAAAGACCAAACCGCCTCAGCGAAGGGGCAGAAGCATTAAACAAAAACTATGGAGAACTCTACAACGACTTCCGAAAATTTCTCCCTGAATTGATAGCCTTCTCAGAATCAAAGCTCATTGTGGCGAACAATAAGGATAAAGAAGCGAATATCTTCAAAAAATAAAACCGTCCCATTTTCCGAAATTGCTTGTCAGGAGGAGGAGTTAGAATTATGGAAAACAAAATACGGGAAAAGGCTCTGGAACTTGGATACAAGGACTGCGGTATTATCAGAGTCGGCGCCTTGGCAGGTTTTCGTGAAAAGCTGGAGGAGCGCATCTCGCGGATACCCATGGGGGAGCAAATATATGGGCGCTTCAGGAGTTATGCGGACCCCTCGGCAGAAAATCCAGACATAAAATCCATCGTTGTCACTATCGGCCCTACCTACAGGTACAACGTGCCTGCCGAATTCGACGGGGTTTACGGCAAGTCCTACATGTTCGATCCCAGAACGGATGAACGGGCGCCCTTTTTCAAGATACGCAGGGAATTCTCCGCGTTTCTCGAAAGCCTCGGTCTTAAATGCATGTTGGGCGGCAGCTTTGGAATCCAGGCGCCAGCCCGCTGGGCAGCGTATCAGGCAGGACTCGGCATCATCCGCCAGAATAATTTCTTCTACACCCAAAACGGGTCATATGTTCGTATAGGGACATAAACCAGAGGGGTCAGACCGCAACATTCAACACTATACTAGAAATGGATTTGGGATCGAATCTTTATCCTCCACTTTCCCTGAAAACGAAGAAATATCTGCACCGCCACCCATGAGTTGTTGATTCGAATATACATATTTTGTGAAAATTGGTCAATTGAAACTTTCAGACAAGGTTTGGGAAGGAGGGGGAGGGAAGAGGGTTGTTATTTTCCAAATCCTAACAGGGCGCTGTGGCTTAAACGGATTTTTGGATTTTCTTTTACGACAAGCCCTATCTCAATCGCTGACTGGAGTGTGCGTAGAAAATATTTCTGGGATACATGTATGATCGGCTCAGCCAAAAGCAGTAAGCCATTGGGTTTTAAAAGGTCACGGACCTCTCTGAAGAATAAGGATTGATCCGGGACTTCATGTGCCATCCAGAAAGTTAGGATGAAATCCGCTTTTTCATGATTCCCCAAAGATTTCTGACTGGCGAGGTATCCCTCAATTCTTTCGGACACCCCATGTTTCTTGGCCCGTGACCTCAGGGCCGACAACATCTTCTCCTGGACGTCGATTGCAATGACATGACCTTCGGGGCCAACGAGTCTTGCCAGAGGGATCGTGAAATAACCCATGCCGGCTCCGATATCAATCACGCAGTCCCCGGGGTGGACATAAGGACTCAAAATGGCTTCGGGGTTGTGAAGGAGTTTGCGCAATGGGTTGTCAAACGTGAAGCACAACCACCACGGACAAACCATATTTTGTCTTGCAGGTTCTTCAACGATACCTGGTTTTTGGGTCTGGTGGTCTGGTGTCAATTCTATGCCTCCCGCTTTTTGTCAAATACAGGGTGCCAAGCAACGGTAATTCGGCATTCACCTTCCTGTAGCGGACATGGGGGCGATTTCTTTTTCGAGCCTGCCTTGAAGCGTGTCCTCTGCCACATCCAATTCGTAGTCCATCTGCAACCCAAGCCAGAATTGCGGGGACATCTTGAAATAGCGGGCAAGCCTCAGCGCAGTATCAGCGGTGATCCCTCGCTTTCCCAGAACAATTTCATTGATTCGCCTTGCAGGGACTCCTATTGCAAGGGCAAGTCTGTTCTGACTAAGACCCATCGGCTCCAGAAATTCTTTCTGTAGGATTTCTCCAGGATGAATCGGATCAAGTTTTTTTGTTGCCATCTTCCTCTCCTATTTCAGTGATAATCAACAAGTTCCACATGAAAAGCATCGTTGCCCTGCCATTTGAAGCAAATTCTCCATTGGTCGTTGATTCTTATGCTATGCTGTCCAAGCCTATCTCCCCTTAACTTCTCGAGTCGGTTAGCGGGTGGAACTCTGAGGTCATTCAAGTTTGCTGCACGATTTAACATTCTCAACTTCCTCAAAGCTGCACGCTGGAGCATTTCGGGAAGCTTCGAGGATCTTTGCCTTTTGAATATCTTTTCGGCCTCATTATCCTTAAAGGACCGTATCATACTATCAAAGTATCATAATGCACGTTTAACGTCAAGCGTTAAATGTAAGGTGAGGAAAATAAATCTTGGGAATATAGGGGTAGAGTAGAGAGCTGGCGTAGTGGCTGATGCCCTATCTCCAGCTCCCCCTCATCAAACCGTACATTCAGTTTTCCCGAATACGGCTTTCCGATCATCTTCTTCCAGAGGCTTTCGCAGCTTGAG